>TARA_B100000686_G_C16805272_1_pt1 | contig 12961 bp, 9 predicted proteins | sample TARA_B100000686 | Tara Oceans TARA_B100000686 (sample SAMEA2622733) | marine metagenome | biome: marine biome (ENVO:00000447); feature: marine epipelagic mixed layer (ENVO:xxxxxxxxx); material: "saline water (ENVO:00002010), including plankton (ENVO:xxxxxxxx)" | depth 150 m
GTACTGCTTTCAGTTGATTCTTCGGTACTGCTTTCAGTTGATTCTTCGGAAGATTCTAATGAGTTTTCTAATCCTTCCAATAGGTGAGCTTCATCTGAATTCAACTCTTCAGGAATGTCTAGTGGAGTTGAATTAGATTTAGATTGCAGAAGTTCAATAGATAAACCTAGGCTTTGAAGTTCTTTTAATAAAACATGAAAAGATTCAGGTATGCCTGGTTGTACAATTTCTTCGCCTTTTACTATTGCTTCGTATGTTTTTACCCTACCAACTACATCATCAGATTTTACAGTTAATATTTCTTGGAGGTTATAAGCAGCACTGTAAGCTTCAAGTGCCCAAACTTCCATTTCTCCAAACCTTTGGCCTCCAAATTGTGCTTTTCCACCTAATGGCTGCTGCGTAATCAGAGAATACGGGCCAGTTGACCTTGCGTGTATCTTGTCTTCAACTAGATGAAGAAGTTTAAACATGTAAATATAACCAACAGCTATTGGTTGGTCAAATTTTTCTCCGGTTCTGCCGTCGTATAAAGTGGATTTGCCTAAGTTAGGAGAAGCCATCTGGCTTTCTCTATTAAGTTTTAATGCATGCTTGATCAATTCTTCTGAAGACATATTTGAGGTGTCAACTCCAATTAGATCTAACCAGATCTTAACGCATGTCTCTCGGGCTTTACCAAGTATTTTGCTATCAAAAACATCATCATAATCGAAACCATGTTTTGACAACCAAGATTTAATTTTTTCATCATCTATTGTAGAGTTAGAATTGTCATTTGGATTATTGTGATTTTTAGATATAGCCCCCGCCTGTTTAGTTATCCAAGATCTGGACAATGCATCTTCAATTGCTACATCTGTAGCACTGTCAAAAACAGGAGTAATTGCTCTAAACGAGAGGTCGTTGGCAGCTAGTCCTAAGTGTGTTTCGAGTACTTGTCCAAGATTCATTCTTGATGGAACGCCAATTGGATTTAAAATTATGTCTAATGGAGTTCCGTCTTCCAAAAATGGCATATCTTGTTCTGGTAATATTTGTGATATAACACCTTTATTACCATGACGACCGGCCATTTTATCGCCTACAGATATTTTTCTTGTTTGAGCTATCCATAATCTGACTAATTTATTAACACCTGGAGGTAATGAATCACCATTTTCTTTGCTTAGTATTTTTACATCAATTATTTTGCCGCGTTCTCCGTGAGGGACTCTCAGGGAAGAATCTTTGACGTCTCGAGCCTTTTCTCCAAAAATGGCACGAAGTAATTTTTCTTCGGCGGATAGTTCTGTTTCACCTTTGGGTGTAATTTTGCCAACTAAAATGTCAGCTGGTCCTACTTCAGCTCCTATTCTAATTATTCCCATTTCATCTAAATTTCCAAGATTATCTTCAGCAACGTTTGGAATATCTCTTGTGATTTCTTCTGGACCAAGCTTAGTATCTCTTGCTTCTATTTCATGTTTTTCAATATGAATAGATGTGAACTTATCGTCTCTAACAAGTTTTTCACTAATTATTATTGCGTCTTCAAAGTTGTAGCCTTCCCAACTCATGAATCCGACCAAAAGGTTTTGGCCTAATGCTAGTTCTCCATTAGCAGTCGAGGAGCTATCAGCTAATATTTGACCTTCGTGAATTAAATCACCTTTATTGACTATAGGCCTTTGATTTATACATGTACCTTGGTTGCTTCTAGTAAATTTTTGAAGAGGGTATAAATCTGGTTCATCCTGATCGCTCTCAACAATTATTTGCTCTCCAGTTGCTTGGGTAACGACACCGTCAGATTTTGCAATAGTTACTTGTCCACTATCTCTAGCTACCTTAGATTCCATTCCGGTACCTACTAAAGGAGATTCTGGTTTTATTAATGGAACAGCTTGACGTTGCATATTTGAGCCCATTAGCGCCCTTGGGCCGTCATTGTGTTCTAGAAAAGGAATTAATGAAGTAGAAACACTAACTAATTGCATTGGAGAGACATCCATATATTTGATGTTTTCAGGGACTTCAATGGATACGCTTTCGCCAAATCGTGTCTCAATTTCTGAATTAATAAATTGTCCCAGAGAATCTAGAGGGGAATTGGCTTGGGCTACGTGTACAATTTCTTCTTCGTCCGCTGTTAGGTAGACGACATCATCGGGATTATTTGATACAAACGGGGCGACTAATATATCTTGGTCTGGCAACTTACTTAATCTTGTGAAAATACCTTTTGAAATGGATTTTCCAGTGTTAATCAGAACTTTTCCTTCTGTATTAAGAATTTTTTGCCCAGAAGTTCTGCCTACCAAATTAGAATCTGTGTTTTTTAGTGTATTGTTTATTTTTCTATAAGGAGTTTCAATAAATCCGTGTTCGTTTGTTCTTGCGTAGGTGGCCATTGAACCCAAGAGGCCAATGTTAGGGCCTTCTGGGGTCTCAATTGGGCAAATTCTACCATAATGTGAATGATGAACGTCCCTAACGTCAAATCCAGCTCTTTCTCTAGTTAATCCTCCAGGGCCAAGTGCTGACAATCTTCTTTTATGAGTCAACTCAGCCAAAGGATTAGTTTGGTCCATAAATTGGGAAAGTTGAGATCCTCCGAAGAATTCTTTAATAGCTGCAACTATTGGTCGGATATTTATCAAGGCAGCAGGTGTAGTTTGAGTTGAATCCATTTCAATAGTCATTCTTTCTTTGATAACTCTTTCCATCCTTGTCAACCCAATTCTAACTTGGTTTTGTAGCAACTCTCCCACTGCACGAACTCTTCTGTTACCTAAATGATCTACATCATCAGGATCTTTCTCTCCTCTGTTTATTTCAATTAATGTTTGTAATACACCTATAATGTCTTGAGCTGACAACGTACTTTCTGTAGTATCTTTATCGCCTAAACGTTTGTTTAATTTATACCTTCCGACCCTTCCTAAGCTATATCGTCTAGGATTTGAGATAAGGTTGTCTAACAATGTTCGGGCATTTTCGATACTTGGAGGCTCTCCAGGTCTAAGTCTCTTATATAGCTCTAGGAGAGCTTCGTCATGAGAACCTACGCTAGTATCTCTTTCTATAGTAGTTCTAATATATGGGTGTTCTGGGTCTGTATCAACATTTTCAAATAACGCCATTATTTCTTCGTTACTTGTATACCCAAGGGCCCTGAGAAGCATGCTAACTGGAGTTTTTCGTTTTCTGTCAACTTTTACAGAAATCACATCTCTGTTGCTGGTTTCAAATTCCATCCAGGCACCACGATGAGGTATAAGTTTAGCTGAGGCTAGTATACGACCTGAAGAAGGATCGTTATTTACGGTAAAATATGCACCAGGAGATCTTACTAATTGGCTTACAACTACCCTTTCTGCACCGTTTATGATGAATGTGCCAGTTGAAGACATTATAGGTATATCGCCAATGAACAGGTCTTGGATTTTTCTTTCGCCTTCTTGAGGCCCTGGAGATTTTGATTTTAGCTCAACTCTTACATGCAAAGGGGCTGAGAATGTAATCTCTCTTTTTTTGCACTCTTTTTCGGAATTTTTTGGCTCGCCAAATTTATGTCCTAAAAAATTTAGTTCAAAACGCCCAGACGGGGAGTCTTCTACAGGAGAAATTTCCTTAAACACTTCTTCTAACCCATCAGTTTTGAACCAATTAAATGAGTCAGTTTGGACTTTGATTAAATTTGGCACATTGAGTATATTGTCAATTTTTCCATAATACTTTTTGTTGCCATTGGAATTAAGTGTTTTAATGTTATTGTTGATACCAACCATATGTCATATAACTCCTAAGGTTTTATTTATAATAAACAAGAAATTTTCCTTATATAGATAGGAAATTAAATAAAAAAATTACAGCAAGAACCGCTAAAAAACTTAAGTCGAAAATTGTAAGTAAAGAAAACGGACATAAAACAACCAAATAACGTTACCATGGCAAATACAAAATGTCAATAAAAAATTTATTCAGTATAGCCTAGGCAGTATTTATTTTTTGTCAGTTTTTTCTTCATTAGGCAAAATGAAGTCATGAATACATGCAATAGATGCAACTGTATCACCGCTTTGAGGTTTAAATATTCTAACACCTTGGGTCGCTCTTCCCGTACTACGAATTTCAGATAAATTTGTTCTGACAACCATAGCTTTTTTGGATATCACTAATACTTCATCACTGTCTGCTATAACTTCTGCAGCTGCAACCTGGCTAGTTTTTTTAGTTACATTAAAAGTTAATATGCCTGAGCCTGCCCTTGATTGACTTCTATATTTATTTAAATCAGTTAATTTTCCAAATCCCTGCTTACTAATTACTAGTAGCTTGCTATCAGGAATAACGACATCCATAGATACAACTCTATCTTTAGCTTTCAAAGTGATACCTTTAATTCCTCCAGCTCCTCGCAATCTACTCCTGACGTCTGTAGTGTTAAATCTAATTGATTTTCCTTGTTCTGTTACCATGATTACGTCATCTTTATCTTCAACTAATTGGGCAGATACTAATTCATGCTTTGGTTTTAAATTCATTATGATTAGACCTGCACGTCGAATTTTTGAAATTAGGGACAGGTTAACTTTTTTAACCAACCCTTCGGATGTACATAACATTAAGTGTTTGGGGTTTGTTTCATCAATGTTTTCTAAGTCTGCAACTCCTATCATTGATTTTACAGTTTCATTTTGCGCTAAAGGAATCACATTTTCTATTGGCACACCTCTTGTTGACCTGGCAACATCAGATCTTAATTCAAAAGAAGTCAAAGGGAGAACACGTCCCGTGTTCGTAAAGAATAGCAAAGTGTCATGTGTATCTACAACTAACAAATGGCCAACAGGATCATCTTCTCTGGTTTTCATCCCGCTAACACCTTTGCCGCCTCTATGTTGATTTCTGTATGTAGCCATAGGGATTCTTTTAATATAACCTCCCTTACTTAACGTAACGACTACTTGTTCATGTGCCTCTAAGTCTTTGCGGTTAAATTCCTGAACTTCACCGGTAATTTGTGTTTTCCTGGCACTCCTGACTTTCTTTTTTAATTCCTCTGTTTCTGATTTAACAATAGCTAAAACATTATTAACATCTGCAAGAATTTCTTTAAGCTCTTTGATTTTTACCTGAAGTTCTTGAAATTCAGTCTCAATTTTTTCTCTCTCAAGTGCTGACAGGCGCCTTAATTGCATATCAAGAATTGCTTGAGACTGGAGTTGTGAAAGATTAAAAATATTCATTAATGATTCACGAGCGTGATTTACGTCTTTTGATTGGCGAATAGTTTGAATGATTTCATCGAGACTTGAGAGAGCTATTCTCAAACCTTCTAAAATATGAGATCTTTCTTCAGCTTTTTGCAGTTCAAATTTAGAACGTCTTGTTACTACATCTACTCTGAAATCAATATAAGTTTGTAGTGCATCTTTTAAGTTAATTAACCTAGGAATGCCTTTAATAAGCGCAAGCATGTTAGGCGAAAAAGAGCTTTGCATTGGGGTATTTTTGTATAGATTGTTAAGAATTACTAGAGGTTGCGACCCAGATCTGAGTTCAATAACAACACGCATCCCTTTTCTATCAGATTCATCCCGGATTTCTGTTGCATTTTCTAGTTTTTTGTCACGAATCAATATAGCTATTTTTTCTACTAAACTTGCTTTGTTGACTTGATATGGAAGTTCAGTGACAACTATTCTTTGTTTGTTAGCCGTTTTGGTATTTTCTACATTTGCAGTAGCCCTGATAATTACTTGCCCTCTGCCAGTTTCATAGCTATTCACTATCCCTTCAGTTCCCATAATTGTAGCCCCAGTTGGAAAATCTGGCCCTTTTACTTTTTTCATTAAATCTTGGATTGTACTTTCAGGGTAATCTATTAACTGAATCACTCCGTTGCAAATTTCGGTTGGATTATGAGGCGGAATATTTGTAGCCATTCCTACAGCTATACCAGAAGCTCCGTTGATCAGCAAGTTTGGAAGTCGTGCAGGTAGCACAAGGGGCTCTTGCAAAGTAGCGTCAAAATTTTCTCCAAAATCTACAGTATTTTGATCTAAATTGTCTAACATTTCCAATGCATAGCTAGACAATTTTGCTTCCGTATACCTCATTGCAGCAGGAGGGTCGTTGTCTATGCTGCCAAAGTTACCTTGTCCGTCAACTAAACACAATCTCATGGAGAAATCTTGCGCCATTCTAACCATGGCGTCATAAACAGAGGTATCACCGTGTGGGTGATATTTACCTAAAACTTCTCCAACCAGACGGGCACTCTTTTTATGGGACGAATTAGGTCTCATACCTAATTCGTGCATTGCGTATAATATACGTCGTTGTACAGGTTTTAATCCGTCTCTAGCGTCAGGGAGTGCCCTAGCTACAATTACGCTCATTGCATATTCTAGATAGGAACTTTTCATTTCCGATTCAAGACCATGTGGTTTAATGTTTCCATATGGTGTTTTTGACATCATGACCTAATTAACTCCTGATCAAAACTTTATATGATATTCTTAGAGATAGGATTATACCATTATTTACACAATATGTTGTTACTAATGACATGGATAACGTCATATAAGGTATTATTTTGAGAATAGAGATGAAAATTAATAAGAATTGATCAGAATTGCCATCAAATTAATTGTATGATTTATTGATATAAAATACTGTGCCAAGTTGGTGAAAAATTAATGAAATCAATTAGAAAAAAAACAGGACCTGATTTTTGGGGGTGGAGATTTGTTGGAATAGGCGCAGTTCTAAATGGATTTGCAACTGGTTTTTTTGGACGTGGATCAACTTTATATTTTTTGCCATTATCTAGAGAGATGGGTTTAACCAGAACTCAAACATCTTTGATTTTTGGGGCAGCTACAGTAGAAAGCGGGATTCAAAGTCCTATTACCGGGTATTTCATTGATCGAGTTGGCCCTAGAGTTATGATGATTTTAGGTTCTTTATTTTCTGGAATTGGGTTTTTAATTTTACCTTTATCGAAGGGTTTTATTGATTTTATTTTAATTTATGTTGCCTTGATCTCTGTTGGAATGAATGCTGGTTTTCATAATGGAGCCTCTGCGATAGTTGTTAGGTGGTTTGATAAATATCGAGGGAGGGCATTTGGTTATATTTCCTCAGGAATTGCTGTGGGGGGATTAGTTTTAACTCCAATACTTGCAGTGATAATTAATAATTATGGCTGGAGGTCGGGGGCATTATTTTCAGGTGTTATGATATTGATTGTTTGTATTCCGATTTCGTATTTAATTAAAGATTCCCCATTTTTGGTTAAACAAAATGTTGACGGAAAAAGATTAGATGATTCCGATTCTACAGCATCAAGGCAGCGAATAGGCTCAATTGATGAAAAGGGTTATTCTTTTAGTTCTGCTATATCTACAGTTAATTATTGGATTTTAGCTGGCGCTATAGCCCTTAGAATCAGCGCGCAAGCTGGTGTGATGATTCATTTGGTACCTATTTTAGTTTGGAAAAATTTTGAAGAAGAATTGGGAGGAATTACAGTAGCTATTATTTCAGCGAGTGCAATTTTTACTCGGGTTTTAATGGGCTCGCTTGGTGACAAAGTTGAAAAAAGGATCATTGTTTCTTTGTCTATGTTGGTAGGAATGTTTGCCATCTTAATATTTTTGTTTGCCCCAGCAACAATATGGACTGTGATAATTTTTTCGTTATTGATTTCGATTACTGATGGTGCTGCTGGATTAACATGGGCAATGATTGGAGATTTTTTTGGAACTAAGGCCTTTGCAACTTTGAGAGGATTAATAAATTTGATTGTAAGTGTTGGAGCTTTTATCGTTCCTGTAGCTATGGGAAGAATTTATGATGTTAGTAATAGTTATAGCATCGCTTTAATTTCGATTTCGTTGATATATTTGGTTACTTCAGTTTTGTTTATAGGTACTTTACCTCCTAAACCAAGTATTAATAGCAATAATAATTATTAGAATACTCCCTTTCGGCTCCAACAATAACGCAGTTAAAGCGTTTTTGTTGTATTATTCATATAATTACAAATATTAATATAGATTAAATTATGAGTGATAATCCAAAAATATATACCAAACAAGGAGACGCCGGCAAAACTTCTTTATTTATGGGAGGAGTCGTATCTAAATCTCATTTGAGAATAGAGACTTGTGGCAGTTTAGACAATGCTGTTTCTGCAATTGGATTAGCACGTTCTTTGTCTAAAAACAGTGCAATCACAACACTGCTGTTAGATCTTCAGCATGATCTTTTTACCATCTCTGCAGAAATATCATCAGTTCAAGATTTAACACTAAATGAAACAAAGATATTAATTATTCAAGAATCTCATGTGAGAAAACTAGAAAAAAAGTTAGATGAATTTCGTGAAGAAATAGACATTTCAAAAGAATTTGTTTTGCCAGGAGGTAGCTCTGGTTCGGCTTCAATTGATTTAGCTAGAGCATTGGTAAGATCTAGTGAAAGAAAGATAGTTGAATTTAATGAAAGTGGCGAATTGAAAAATCAAAAAATCATCCAATATATTAACAGGTTGAGCGATTTATTATTTGTTATGGCAAGGCTGGAAGATAAGCTCAATGATTTTAAAGAAGTTACAACTTCTGATAATAAGAGGAAAAAAATCATAGAGGATTAGAGAAATTATGGATCAACTTAAAGTAGCTATCGTTGATTATGAGGCAGGGAATTTGCGGAGTGTACAGAAAGCAATCGAAGCTTGTGGCAGTATAGCAAAAATTACAACAGACGTGGAAGATATAAATAGTTGTGATGGTATTATTTTGCCAGGGCAAGGGGCTAGTGATTCCGCAATGAGTAAATTGAACGAACTTGGATTAAGTGAAACTATTAAAAAACAAATCAATAAAGGTAAGCCGTTTTTAGGTATTTGTTTAGGATTACAACTACTTTTTGACTCTTCTGAGGAAGGAGATTTGCCAGGATTAGGTTTAATTCAAGGGAGAATCAAAAAGTTTTCCAAGGATTCAAAAGTCCCTCATATAGGATGGAATCAAGTTAGTTTCAATAAAAATCATCCTTTTATTGAAGAGATACCCAATCAATCAAATTTTTATTTTGCACATAGTTATTTTTCAGAAATAGAGAGAAAAAAACAGCAGTTGGCGACTACTGATTATGGAATAGAATTTTGCAGTGCCGTTGCTATAGATAATCTAGTGGCTGTTCAATTTCACCCAGAGAAAAGCGGTATACTTGGACTAGGTTTATATAAAAATTTTTTAAATATGATAATACACGGATAATTTGTATATGGAAATAATCCCTGCAATAGATATTAAAGATGGTAGATGCGTAAGATTATATAAAGGTGATTTTGAGAAAGAGACGATATATTCTGAATCACCTGTTGAAGTAGCTAATCGTTGGATTCAAAAAGGGGCTTGCAGACTTCATATCGTAGACCTTGATGGCGCTAGAGAAGGAAGTGGTGTAAATTACGATATTGTTAAGAACATTGTTTCACTTGGTGTACCTGTACAGTTAGGTGGAGGAATTAGAAATTGGGAGCAGTTTGAGAAAGCACTAAATTTGGGATTAGATAGAATAATAGTAGGAACAGCCGCTCTGGAAGGTAGTTTTCTTTCTGAAATTGTAGAAGAATTTGGTCCTGAAAAAACTATTGTTAGTTTGGATATTAAGAATGGACAATTAAGGATAAAAGGCTGGGAACATCCTAGCCAAGTGTCTATCGATGATGCTTTTGCAAAAATGAAAAAACTTGAGTTGAAGAGGTACATTTACACAGATGTTTCTAGGGACGGTACTTTATTTGGTCCCAATTTTAACGGTATTAAGTCTATGCAAAATAGAACTGATATTAATTTGATTGTTGCTGGAGGTTTATCTTCAATGGAAGATCTAGTTAGGCTTTCACGAATGAATGTTTCTGCCGTAATTATTGGAAAAGCTGCATATACTGGAGATATCGATATTCAAAAAGCAGTTACTAGATTTAGAGAAGATTAAATGCTGACTAAAAGAATTATTCCATGTTTAGATGTTCATCAAGGGAGAGTTGTTAAGGGTGTAAATTTTTTGAATTTGCAAGATGCAGGAGATCCGACTGTATTAGCAGATTTTTATGATAAAGAAGGTGCGGATGAATTAGTTTTTTTAGATATTACAGCTAGTTCTGACGGAAGAGACATTATGATTGATGTTGTTAAAAATGTCTCTGAGAATGTTTTTATACCTTTTACAGTTGGCGGAGGGGTAAGGTCTATCAAAGATATCAGAGGATTGTTACAGGCTGGAGCTGATAAAGTTTCACTTAATACATCTGTGATATTAGAACCTAAATTAATATCACAGGCATCTCGGATGTTTGGGTCTCAATGTATTGTTGTGGCAATAGATTACAAAAAAATCACTGATTTTAAAGAATCTACGGAAGATAACGAAATTGGTATAGATTTAGATTCTAAGTGGGAAGTTTACACACATGGCGGAAGAAATCGTACAGGTATAGATGCCCTGAAATGGGCTGAGCGAGTAGCAGACTTAGGATGTGGAGAGTTGTTACTAACAAGTATGGACATGGATGGTAAACAGCAGGGATATGATGTTGAATATATTAGTTCAGTTAACGAAAAAGTGAATGTTCCTTTGATCGCAAGCGGAGGTGCCGGGAAGCTTGATCATTTGTATACAGTTTTTGAACAAGGCAATGCAGATGCTGCTTTAGTAGCAAGTATATTTCATTTTGGAAAATATAAAATTTCTGATGCCAAAGAATTTTTGCGTCTAAGAGGTATTTCAATTAGGGTATAGATTGAAAATTTTATTAATATGAGGAGTGGATATTGACAAAAAATTCAATAAAGTTTGATGAAAAAGGACTGGTTCCGGCTATTATTCAGGACGTTAACACTAAACAAGTTTTAATGTTAGGTTATGTTAGTGAAGAATCTATAAATAAAACATTTGAAACAGGTCAGGTTTGGTTTTATAGTCGAAGTAAAAATAGATTGTGGCTTAAAGGCGAGGTTTCACAGAATTTTTTAAATTTGAAAGCTGTTCATGTTGATTGTGATCAGGATACTTTGTTGATTTCTGTTGAGCCAGATGGACCAGCTTGTCATAACGGAACTAAGACATGTTTTGAGATACACCCGTTATCTGATGATTTTCAGCAAAATAATTCTAAATTGGCTGGCAACGATAATACCAGGCAAATTCTTGAACAATTGGTTTGTTTAATTTCTGAACGTAAGATTCAAAAACCAAAGAATAGCTATGTTTCAAGTTTATTTGAATTGGGCGTAGATAGAATCAGTCAAAAAGTTATTGAAGAAGCAGGTGAAGTTGCAATTGCAGCAATTAATAGAGATAAAGATAATGTAATTGCTGAAGCCTCAGATTTAATATTCCATTTGATGGTTTTGCTTGTGGAATCTGGCGTTGATTTAGAAGATATTTGGACCGAATTATCTAGAAGAAAAAAGTAGTTTTATGATTCCTGATTCTTTTGATTAACATCTTTTTCAATTGCTAAATTTAAGCTAGAAATAGCAATTTCAATTTGTTTGGCATCAGGAATTTTTGTTGTAAGTTTTTGTAATTCTAGGCTAGGCTTAAAAAGAATTTTGATTATAGGTTGATTTTGGAATTTACCGCTTATTCGAATTATTTCGTAACCTATCGCTGCGATAATTGGGATCATAAAAATTCTGGAAGCTATTAAAATTGTTAGTGAAAAATCTCTTCCAATCATTCCGAATATTATTATTGATAAGATTAAAACTACTAAAATGAAAGCAGTTCCGCACCTAGGATGCTGGGTAGAATATTTTTTGATATTATCTACTGAAAGGGTTTCATTTTTTTCGTAACAATGTATAGCCATATGTTCAGCTCCATGATACATAAATACTCGCTTAATATCATGTATTTGACCAATTAATATCAAGTAAAGTAAAAAAATTATAATTCTTATAATTCCTTCAAATATGTTTGATATCAGGTGTAAATCTAGAAAATTTTCAAATAAACTACTTATGTATAAAGGGATTAAAAAAAATAAAGTAATTCCAAAAATTAATGAAAAAATCATTGTAAATATTAGAGATATATCAGTAGTTGACTCTTTAGAAGATTCAGTATCGTCAGTTTCTTTGGAAGCAATTTCAGCAGAATAAGATAACGATTTGGTTCCAATCAATAACATTTCAATTAGCGTTAAAACACCCCTTAGCATTGGTATTTTTCTCATCGGGCCATTCAAAAAACTGTTTAATTTGAAGGATTTTGTGGTTATTAAACCTGCCGGAGTTCGTACAGCTATCGTATAACAGGTTCTGCCTCGTATCATTACTCCTTCTATTATTGCTTGCCCACCATATGTAAATTTTTTCATAGTCAAGTTTGTGTTAAGGAGTTCTTAGAAGGTGATTAAAGTAATAAATTTTTTATAATTTATATCTTCTTTTTAATCTCTCAACCCTTCCTTCGGTGTCTACTATTCTCTGCTCTCCAGTATAAAAAGGATGGCATTGATTACATATTTCTACCTGAATTGATTCTTTTGTAGATCCAGTAGTAAAAGTGTTACCACAGGTGCACCTGACTTGGGCTTGATTATAGTAGTTGGGGTGAATCTTGGGTTTCATTTGGTATTTTTCTCTTCTGTTTGTGGATAAATACTAACTCGTTTTTTAGTAGATGAGTTGTGTTCAAATTTTACTTTTCCGTCGACAAGAGCAAATAATGTGTGATCTCTACCAATGCCTACATTTTCACCAGGGAAAACTTTTGTTCCCCTTTGTCGTACTATAATTGAACCTGCAGAAACTAACTCTGTATCATATTTTTTTACTCCAAGGCGTTGTCCGCGACTATCTCTTCCGTTGCTGCTACTGCCGCCGCCTTTCTTATGTGCCATACTTAATACCTCTAAGATTAATTATTTTTTTGCTGTAGTTTTTTT
>TARA_B100000686_G_C16805270_1_pt1 | contig 12960 bp, 14 predicted proteins | sample TARA_B100000686 | Tara Oceans TARA_B100000686 (sample SAMEA2622733) | marine metagenome | biome: marine biome (ENVO:00000447); feature: marine epipelagic mixed layer (ENVO:xxxxxxxxx); material: "saline water (ENVO:00002010), including plankton (ENVO:xxxxxxxx)" | depth 150 m
GGAATGTCTGATTTTGGTTCTTCAGCTCCAGCAAAAGATTTATATGAATATTTTAATATAACTAAAGAAGAAATTATTAAATCAGTTAAAATTTTATTAAATAAATAGGAGGACCTAATGACTGTAAAAGTAGCTATTAATGGTTTTGGAAGAATAGGTAGGCTTGTTTTAAGGGCAATTTTAGAATCAAATAGAAAAGATATTAGTGTAGTTGCAATAAACGATCTTGGTTCAGTAGATGCGAATGCACACTTATTAAGTTATGACAGTGTTCATGGAAAACTAAATAGTGAAATAATAGTAGAAAATGGAAGTATTAAAACGAATCAAGGTTTAATAAAAGTTTTTTCAGAGAGAAATCCTGAAGATTTGCCTTGGGGAAATTTGGATATTGATGTCGCACTAGAATGTACAGGTTTGTTTACTAAAAATGAGGATGCTAGCAGACATATAAAAGCAGGTGCGAAAAAAGTTTTAATTTCAGCTCCTGGTAAAGATGTGGATTATACAGTTGTTTATGGTGTGAATGATAGTGGAATAAACTCAAACCATAATGTTATCTCTAATGCTAGTTGTACTACTAATTGTTTAGCCCCTGTAGCAAAGGTATTAAATGACATTGTAGGTATAGAAAGTGGTTTTATGACAACAGTTCATGCTTTTACAGGAGATCAACCAGTTTTAGATACTTTACATAGTGACTTAAGAAGAGCTCGTTCTGCATCTAGTTCGATGATACCTACCTCTACTGGAGCAGCTAAAGCTGTAGGATTAGTGTTACCAGAATTGTTAGGAAAATTAGATGGAACTGCAGTTAGAGTGCCTACTGCAAATGTATCAATGGTCGATTTAACATTCTATTCGAAAAAAGAAACTTCTGTTGAAGAAATTAATAATGCTATAAAAGAAGCTGCAGAAGGAAATCTTAAAGGAGTTTTAACTTATAATGAAAAACCTTTGGTTTCTATAGACTTTAACCATAATCCAGCCTCTTCTAATTTTGATTCTACTCAAACACAGGTTGTAAGAGATAAATTAGTAAGAATTTTGTCATGGTATGATAATGAATGGGGATTTTCAAACAGAATGTCTGATATTGCGGTTTTGATGGGTAAAAAATAATGACGTTAAAAACAATAGAAAATTTAAAAGTAAAAGGTAAGGTAGTTCTTTTAAGATGTGATTTAAATATTCCTATAGATGAGAATGGTGAAATTTTAGATATTAGTAGAATTGAAAGGTTAGCACCAACCGTAAGATATTTATCTAGTAAGGGTGCAAAAATAGGATTGCTATCACATTTTGGTAGACCGAATGGAAAATATGATGAAAGTTTATCTTTAGCTTTTATATGTGAATGTTTAGCAGAAAACCTGAAGGCACAAGAAATAACTTTTATTCCTGATTGTGTAGGAAAAGTTGTAAAACAAGTTCTTTTAGATTTAGAAGAGGGAGGAGTTGCACTTTTAGAAAATGTAAGATTTCATCAAGGAGAAGAAATAAATGATTTAAAGTTTTCTAAGGCTTTGGCAGAAGTAGCTGATATTTATATAAATGATGCATTTTCTGTTTCACATAGAAAACATTCTTCAGTACATAGGGTAACAAAATATATACCATCATATGCTGGTTTAGCTTTTCAATTAGAAATAGAAATGTTGGAAAAAGTTTTAAAAAATGCGGAGTCTCCTACAATGGGAATTATAGGAGGATCTAAGGTTTCTACTAAATTGAGTCTAATAAATAATTTAATGAAAAAAATGAAATATATAGCAATAGGCGGAGGTATGGCTAATACTTTTTTAGCAGCTAAGGGCATAGATATTGGATCATCTTTTTATGAAAAAAATATGCTTAAAGAGGCTCTCCAAATAATTACTAAATCAGAAGAAGTAGGATGTGAACTTATTTTACCATCAGATGTAGTAGTAGCAGATAAAATAGAACAGGGAGTTGAAAGTAATAATATAAATATAGATAAAATAGGTAAAAGTAATATGATATTAGACATAGGAGTGAAAACTGTAGGTCAAATTTGTAATGCTGTTGCATTAAGCAAAACTCTTTTATGGAATGGACCTTTAGGAGTTTTTGAAGTTCCGCCTTTTGACCAAGCAACTTCTAACTGTGCTTTAACAGTTGCAATGCTTACAAGAGCTGGTGGTTTGGTCAGTATTGCTGGAGGAGGAGATACAGTTTCTGCATTAAATAATGCTGGAGCTTCAGGAGGGTTTTCTTATGTTTCTGTGGCTGGCGGGGCATTTTTAGAGTGGATTGAGGGAAAAAAATTGCCGGGAATTTCTGTTTTAAATAATTAAAAGGGGAAAAATAATGAAAACTACAAGAATAGTAAAGAATATACTAAAAAATTACGAAAGTGATAATCCAGGTACAAAATCTAATTTAGCCAGAATTTTAATGCAAGGTAAGTTATCTGGTACCGGAAAGCTTGTTATTTTACCCGTAGATCAAGGTTATGAACATGGGCCGGCAAGATCATTTTCTCCTAATCCCGATGCTTATGATCCTCATTACCATTATAAACTTGCTATTGAAGCAGGTCTTAATGCATACGCTGCTCCACTAGGTATGTTAGAAGCAGGAGCTGATTCATTTGCAGGTCAAATACCAACAATTTTAAAATTAAATAGTGCAAATAGTTTATCTACTTTGAAAGATCAGGCTGTTCATGGTTCTATAGAAGATGCTTTAAAATTAGGATGTTCAGCAGTTGGGTTTACAATATATCCAGGTTCTGAATTTCAATTTGAAATGATGGAAGAATTAAAAGAACTCTCTTTAGAGGCAAAGTCAGTAGGATTGGCAGTAGTAGTATGGTCCTATCCTAGAGGAGGAGATATTTCAAAAGAGGGTGAAACAGCGATTGATATATGTGCATATGCTGCGCATATGGCTGCTTTATTAGGAGCTCATATAATAAAGGTAAAACCGCCAAGTGCTCATATAGAATTAGATGCGGCAAAGAGTTCTTATAAAGATTTAGATATTTCTACTTTAAGTAAAAGGGTTGCTCATATAATGAAGTCTTCATTTAGTAATAGGAGAATTGTAGTTTTTTCTGGAAATGCGTTTACTGATATGAAAGGTTTGTTAGATGATATTAGACAAATTCGCGACGGAGGAGGTAATGGTTCAATTATAGGAAGGAACACATTTCAGAGACCGAAGATTGAAGCATTAAAAATGTTAAATCAAGTAATTGATATATATAAAGGTAAAAGTTAAAAAATATATGTCCAAAGATTTAAGTAAAATATATTTGATAACACCTCCTAAAATAGAAGATGAAGTATATTTTTCTACTTTAGAAAATGTATTAAGTAGTAAAATAGTTGGTTTTTTGCAAGTTAGATTAAAAAATGTTGAAGATAAAAAAATAATAGAAATATGTAAAATTATTAGGCCTATTTGTGATAGATACAAAATTCCCTTAATACTTAATGATAGATTAGACCTAGTTAAAAGTTGTAATGCAGATGGTGTTCATCTAGGACAAGAAGATAAATCAGTTAGAGATGCAAGAGTATTTTTAGGTTCTAATTTTATTATAGGAGCTTCTTGTTATAATTCTAAACATTTAGCAATGGAAGCTGCAGAGAATGGAGCAGATTATGTTGCATTTGGGGCTTTTTTTGAGTCTAAAACAAAAGTTCCTAAAACTAGAGTAGAAATAAAAATTATAGAGGATTGGAATTTTATTAGTAATATCCCATGCGTAGCAATTGGAGGTATCACTCCTCATAACTGTAAAGAGTTAATTAAGGCTGGTGCAGATTATTTAGCGGTAATAGGTGGTATTTGGGATTTTAATAAAACTCCTGAAAAAGCTATTATTGATTTTGAAAAAATATTAAATTAAAAGATAGCATATTTAATAACTTATTATTATATAATATTGCATAATTATATTATTAGTGAGGTAAGATATGAAAATAAATGGTAATGCAATAAGACCTGGTAATATTATTGAACACCAAAATCAAAAATGGAAAGCTATTAAGTGTGTTGCTGTAAAGCCTGGAAAAGGAGGAGCATTTAATCAAGTAGAATTAAGAAATTTAGAGAATGGAACTAAATTAAATGAACGTTTCAGAGCAAATGAAGTTGTAGAAAAACTAAATATTGATACTAAAAAATATCAGTATCTTTATGCTTCTGAAGATATGTTAACCTTTATGGATGTTAATTCGTATGAACAAATTGAATTGCCATTGTCTATGATTGGAGATCAAAAATTATTTTTACAAGATGGTATGGAAGTTACCTTGGAAATAGTTGATGACAAACCAATAGGAATTGATCTTCCTGAACAAGTGGTTCAAGAGGTTGTAGAAACTGAAGCAGTAGTCAAAGGACAAACAGCTTCATCTTCATATAAGCCAGCAATTTTAGATAATGGGCTTAGAATTATGGTTCCTCCTCATATTACTGTAGGAACCAAAATTTCTGTGGCTACCATTGATTCTACATATGTAGGAAAAGATAAAACTTAACAAGTGATTATTGGAAATTTTATGATAAGATATTCAGCTAATATTACTGTAATGATGGCTGCAGCAAGAAAAGCAGCAAAATCCATATTAAGAGATTTTGGAGAATTGGAAAAACTTCAGGTATCTGTTAAGGGACAGAATGATTTTGTTACTGTGGCTGATTTTAAGGCACAAGAAATTATTTATAATGAACTTTTAAAGGCAAGACCTGGTTATGGATTTTTAATGGAAGAAGGTAAAAATAAAAATGGTCTATCTGATAAAGAGTTTACTTGGATTATAGATCCAATAGATGGAACATTGAATTTTATGAATGGAGTTCCGTATTTTGCTATTTCTATTGCATTATATAATGCTAATAAAGTTGTTTCAGGAATAATTTATGATCCTGTTCATAATGATTTTTACTGGGCTGAAGAAGGAGTTGGTTCTTATTTAAATGATCAAAGATTGAGGGTTGCAAATAAAAATAAACTGGATAATTCTCTTATTGCAATAGGAATTCCTTTTTTAGGCAGAAACGATCATAAAAGACATATTAAAATACAAGAAATTGTTATGTCTAAAGTAGCTGGTTTAAGAAGGTTTGGGGCAGCTTCTTTAGATTTGGCATATGTTGCAGCAGGAAGGTTAGATGGTTTTTGGGAGTTTGGACTTAAGTCTTGGGATGTGGCTGCAGGAATAATTCTTGTAAAAGAAGCCGGGGGTATAGCCGAAGGGATTAATTCAAAGGAAGATCCTATATATACAGGAAATATAGTAGCGGGAAATGTCAATATAGTTAGTTCATTACAAAAAATAATAAATTTATATTAATTCATAAGGTCAATAAGTTGTAAAAATTTTATAATTCACTTAATTTAGTTATTAAGTATTTTTATATTTAAGTTAAGGTGTACATTATGAATAGCCCTAATAGATTTATTCAAAGAATGGTTGCTTTTTTATTAATAGCATCAGTATTGTGCTTTTTATTACTTTCATCTTTAATTTCAGCATTTTTTACTAATCCTTATATTAATGGATTAATTTTTTGTGTTTTAGGTTTTGGAATTTTTATTGTTATGAGACAGGTTTTGATTTTGAAACCAGAAATTTTATGGGTTGAAGCATATAAAAGAAATAAAACTAGTGGACTAACTTCCTCGCTATCAAATAAAAAATTAATTTTATTGGCGCCTATGGCAAGTATGTTAGAAGAACATAAAGGAAGATTTTCAATATCCTCACTTGCAATGCGTTCTTTGCTCGATAGTTTAAATTTACGTTTAGATGAAACTAGAGAAATTTCAAGATATTTAATAGGACTATTAGTTTTTCTTGGTTTATTAGGAACTTTTTGGGGATTATTGATAACTATAGATTCTGTAGGGACTGTAATTACTTCTTTAGGCATAGGTGATGAAGATAGTGCTTCTATGTTTTTAAAATTAAAGGAGGGTTTGAAAGAGCCTTTGAATGGGATGGGTACAGCCTTTTCTTCTTCACTTTTTGGTCTTTCTGGTTCTTTAATTTTAGGGTTTTTAGATTTACAAGCATCTCAAGCTCAAAATCAATTTTACAATGATGTGGAAGAATGGTTGTCATCTATGAGTTTAATTGCTGTAAGTAAAACTGGTTCGGGCAGTGAGAAAAAGATACAAGAAGATGGTGTTCCTGTATATGTTCAAGCATTATTAGAACAAACTGCGGAAAGTGTTGATTCACTTCAAAAAATTTTAGTCAGAGGCGAAGATGAAAGAAGGAATTTAGCTAATAATTTAACAAGTTTAACTGAAAAAATGTCTGAAGTATCTGATCAAATTAAAAATAATCAGAAAGATTTTAAAAAATTAAGTGATAGATCTATAGATGTTTCTCCGTTAACTAATTTGTTTAAGGATAATATAGGGGGAATTGATGATGTTACTAAAGATCATATTAGGAGCATGGATGTATCCATTAAAAGGCTAGTAGATGAAAGCAATCAAAGTAATAAACAATTAATATCTGAATTAAGATCTGAAATAAAATTATTAGCTAAAACTATATCTGCCGCAGTAGATAAAAATAAGAAATAAATGATAAAAACTATTATTATAAAAATTTTAACTTTCAAAAAGGAAGGTTAATTTGGCAAGGTTAAGGAATCGATTTAAAAGATCTACAGATATTTGGCCAGGTTTTGTTGATGCTATATCTACTTTACTATTAGTACTTATATTTTTGTTAGTTTTATTTTTAGCATCTGAATTTTTTCTTTCGAAAATGTTATCAAAAAAAGATGATGTATTAGAAGGTTTAAATTTGCAAATTTTTCAACTTTCTGAACTATTGTCTTTAGAACAAAAAGAAAATAAGGATCTTACAAATACTATTTCATCTTTGAATGAAAAATTAAATTCTGCTAATTTTTCTTCAGATTTAATGAGGATGGAATTTAATGATTTACAAAATAGAAATATTGAATTATCAAATATTTTAGAATCAATAAAAAGTGAAAAAAAACAGTTATTAGATAATGTTAATAAATTAGATACGGATAAAAAAAGTTTAGAAATTAAAGTAAGAGAATTATTAGCTACTTTAAGTGCGACTAAAGTTAAATTAACTGAGGCAGAAGAAGAAATAAAATTATCTGAAGCCACAAAAAATCAGGTAACAGTTTTGAATATTCAAATAGCAGATTTAAGAGAGCAACTAAGTTTAATAGAATCTTTGTTAGAGGTAAATAGAGAAGAACTTAAGAAAAAAGACGTTCAAATAGTTGAGCTAGGTAGAAAATTAAATACAGCTTTGGCTGTTAGAGTGGGAGAACTAAATAAATATAAATCAGAATTTTTTGGTCGACTTAGAGAAATTTTGGGGAATACAAAAGGAGTACAAATTGTAGGAGATAGATTTATATTTCAATCTGAAGTTTTGTTTGAATCAGGTTCAGCTGATATAGGTGTTAACGGTATAAATGAATTAAATAAATTATCAAAAATTCTGTTAGATATTACTGAAAAGATACCTAATGATATTCCATGGGTTTTACAAATACAGGGTCATACTGATCAAAATCCTATTAGTACTATTTTATATCCTTCCAATTGGGAGTTAAGTGCAGCAAGGGCTATTTCAGTAGGAAGAGTTCTTATTAAGTCAGGAATAAATTCTGATAAAATTTCTGTTGCAGGTTTTGCTGAATTTCAACCTTTAGAAATTGGAGATGATTTAGAATCATTAAGAAAAAATAGAAGAATAGAAATTAAATTAACTCAACCTTAAAATTTAATAAACCTTTTTGGAGATAAAGTTTCTGGATTTATAGATAATTCTTTAAGTTTTTCGGGCCATTTTTTTCCTGTAATTAAGCATTCCAGTATTTTTGAAACAGATGGAGAAGTTTGGATTCCATAACCTCCTTGACCTGCTAACCAGTAAAAACCTGAATTAGTTTGGTCCTCACCAACTACTGGTGTTCTATCTGAGTAAAAAGACCTTAAACCAGCCCATTTATGCTCTATATGACTAATTTTTAAATTTGTTGCTTTTTCAATTCTGTCTACAGTTATAGCAATATCTATTTCATCAGGTTGTGCATCACAGGGAGGACTATCTGTTTCATCGGCTGGAGAAGCTAAAAATTTTCCAGCTTCAGGCTTAAAATAAAAATTATCTTCTATATCTATAACTACAGGCCATCTACTAATAGAATATTTGTTTGAATTTTTAAAAATAATCACTGTTCGTTTTTTTGGCTTAATTCCAAGAGGAGTGCAATTTGCAGTGATAGCAACTTCATCACACCATGCACCTGCAGCATTAATAATAATAGGGGATGAAAATTTATCAGTTTTTGTTTTAATATCCCAAGAAGATTTGTTTTTAGAAATTGAAATAACTTCCTGATTAAATAATATTTTTCCATTATTATTTTTTGTACATCTAGCATACCCTTGATGAATTAAGTCTACGTCCATAACTTTTGAATGGGGTTCATGTAGTGCTCTATTTAAATATTTTTCTTTTATAGCAGGAACCATTTTTAAGGCTTCTTTTTTTGAAATTTCATAAACATTTGCTGAGGTCTCTTTAGCAAACTTTAGTTCTTTATCTATAACATTGCTTTGATTAGAGTTAGATATAAATAATGATCCTCCATTTAATGACATTAATGGATTGTTTTTAAATAATTTAGGAGGTGTTTCTAAGAATTTTCTACTAGCTTTGGTGAGTGCACGTATAGTTTTGTTTCCATAATTCTCTGTGAAAAAAGCTGCTGAACGACCAGTAGTGTGAAACCCTAAATGAGCTTCTTTTTCTAATACGATTACTTTACCGTAATTAGATAATCTAAAGGCAGCTGACATTCCAGCAATTCCAGAGCCAACAATGATAAAATCTGAATTCATAATTATTAATATAATAGAAAATTACTATTCTTCCATATTAATTTTTTTGTTATAGTTATACAGGTTTTAATTACATGTGTGTTATTATAAAAAAAAATGGATTTAAAAATGTCTGATGATAAAAAAATTAAAAATGGTATTGAGAATCTTAGTTTTGAAGAATCGTTAAAAGCATTAGAACAAATTGTTGAAGAGTTGGATTCAGGATCTATTGATTTGGATAAGGCTGTTGCAGCTTATGAGAAAGGTGCACAATTAAAATTACATTGTGAAAAAAAATTAAAAGCAGCAAAATTAAGAATTGAAAAAATTGAAGTTTCTGCAAATGACGAATTTTCAAAAAAAATAATAGATACTGAGTAATTAAAATTATATGAAGCAAGATTTTAAAGAATATTTAGAAAATTTTTCTAAAAACTTTGATGAAAGATTTAATTCTTTAATAATTAATAAAGATTATCCTAAAACTTTGTTTAATAGTGTGAATTATATTGCTTTATCGGGTGGCAAGAGATTGCGACCCTTTATAGTTTGTGAATCTGCAGCTCTATTTGATATATCTTTTAAAGAATCTATATATGCTGCTGCAGCAATTGAAATGGTTCATTGTTATTCTTTAATTCATGATGATTTACCTGCAATGGACGATGATAATATTAGAAGAGGTCGTGAGACTTTACATAAAAAGTTTGATGAAGCGATAGCAATTTTGACTGGAGATGCATTACTTACAGAAGCATTTTATATTATTTCAAAATTTTATAAAGATTCACAATTAGTTAAGAAATTAATTTTTCTGTTATCTAAGTATTCAGGAGGGAAAGGTATGGTAGGAGGACAAATTTTAGATTTGTATCCTATTTCTAAAAGTATAAGAGATATTAATTATATGAATAGACTTAAAACTGGAGCTTTATTGGAGTGTTCTGCTTCATTTGGGGCTGTATTAGGAAAAGCGGAAATAAGCCACGAGAATAATTTATCCAAATTTGGTAGTTTAATAGGCGCAGCATTTCAAATAACGGATGACATTTTAGATATAAAGGGTGAAGAGAAAGTTATAGGTAAAAAAATTAATAAGGATAAATCTAAAGGAAAGTTAACTTTAATTGATCATTATGGAATTGAAGGAGCTTTAAAACAAGCTAAAAGCATAGTAGGTGAAGCACAAAAAATAATAAAAATTTATGGAAATAGTGGAAAAAATTTATATGAATTGTGTGATTATATAATTAGTAGAAAAAAATGAAAATTATTAAAGTCCGTTTAGATGATTTAGTGGTTAAAAAGGGTTTTGCAGACTCAAAATCTAAAGCTCAGTCTATTATTATGTCTGGAAAAATTTATCTTAAGGAACAAAAACTAAGTAAGCCTGGTTATGTATTACCTATAAATTCTGAAATAAATTTTAGAGGAGCTATGCATCCTTGGGTTTCAAGGGGAGGATTAAAATTAGATTATGGAATAAAAAATTTTAAAATAATTGTAAAAAATATGATTGCTTTAGATATTGGCGCATCAACTGGCGGATTCAGTCATGTTTTATTAGAAAGGGGTGCAAAGAAAATATATTCTGTTGATGTTGGTTATGGTCAATTTCATGAAAAATTATCAAATAATGATAAAATAATTTTAAAAGAAAGAACTAATGCTAGATATTTATCTCGTGTAGATATTCCAGATGAAATAGATGTATTAGTTTGTGATGTAAGTTTTATAAGTTTAAAAAAAGTTTTAGTTGAGCCAATAAAATTGTTATCTTCTAATGCTCAACTTATATGTTTAATAAAACCTCAATTTGAGGTGGGAAAATCAAGCATTGCAAAAGGTGGAGTCGTAAAAGATGAATCTGTTCGGAAGGAATGTTGTAAAGATATAAGATTCTGGTTTCAAAATTATTTAGGTTTTAAAGTAAGTAATTTATTAGAGAGCCCAATTAAAGGACCGAAAGGTAATATAGAATATTTAATTCATGCGTGTAAGTAATCATTTTCTCGCTATATTATGATATTCTTTATTAGGGCGCATGTCTGTTCCTATAGCAATTCTATTACTCATGTTAAAAAAACTAGCAACTTCTATTATTTCTAATATTTCTTCATCTGAAAAATTATTTTTTGATAATTTTTCTCTATCTTTATTATCTACTTTATCTGGGTTCTCTGTGAGTTTTGCGGTAAAATCCAGCATTAATTTTTGTCGGTCATTTAATTTTGCAGCTCTATAATTTATAGAAAGTTCATCACCTAGTATAGGGTTTTTACTTAGTTGTCTTACAGCAGCTCCATGAGCAATAGTACAATAAAAACACTTATTACAACTAGAAACAACTACTGCAATCATTTCCCTTTCTAATTTAGAAAGAAATCCTTCATTGATCATTAGTCTATTATAAAAATTAACAAAAGTTTTTAACCTATCTGGGTCTGATGCATGGGCAAGAATAACATTTGGAACCATTCCTAATTTTTCATTGCAAACTTCTATATATCTTTTCATTTCTTTATCAAGTAGATCAATTCGTGGTTCTATTTCTAAATCCCATATATATATCTTATCTTTTTTTTTCATTATTTTAATTTACCCGAAATTGCTATTTGTTGGAGTGCATGATCAGCTAGGACAATAGCAACCATTGCTTCTCCTACAGGCACAGCTCTTATGCCCACGCAGGGGTCATGTCTGCCTTTAGTTATTATTTCAGTTTCTTTATAGTTTTTGTCTATTGTTTTTCTTGGTATTAATATAGAACTTGTGGGTTTAACTACAAATCTACAAGTTATATTTTGACCACTTGATATGCCTCCTAGTATTCCTCCAGCATGGTTAGACAAAAATTTAACATTTCCAGATTTGTCTATTCGCATTTCATCGGCATTAGATTCTCCAGTGAGATTTACTACTGAAAAACCATCTCCAATTTCTACACCTTTCACTGCATTAATACTCATTAAAGCACTAGCTAAATTGGCATCTAATTTTTGATATATAGGGTCACCTAGGCCAACAGGTATGTTTTTTGCAGTGATTTGTATTATGGCTCCACAAGACAATCCTTTTTTTCTTATATCCTTTAAATAATTTTTCCATATTTTTACTGCTTTGCTATCTGGACAAAAAAAATCATTTTTATTAATATTTTTTTCATTCCAATTATTTTTAGAAATTTTATGCGGACCTATCTGTATTACTGCTCCACTAATTTGTATTTTCTTTTTAGTAACGTGTGTGAGAATTTTTTTTGCTATAGCTCCTGTAGCTACTCTCATAGCAGTCTCTCTAGCAGATGAACGGCCACCTCCTCTGTAATCTCTTATTCCATATTTTTCTTGATATGTGTAATCAGCATGGGCTGGTCTATATATATTTTTTATTTCTTCGTAGTCTTTGGATTTTTGATCTTCGTTTTTTATGGATAAAGCAATAGGAGAGCCAGTACTTAGTCCTTCAAATATACCAGAATTAATTTTAACAATATCTTTCTCTTTTCTTTGAGTTACAAATTTTGATTTTCCCGGTCTCCTTCTATTTAAATCTTTTTGAATATATTTTTCATTAATTTTTATTCCTGCAGGCACACCATCTATTATGCAGCCTATTTCTGGTCCATGACTTTCACCATAAGTTGTGTATTTTAATATATTTCCGAATGCATTGCTTGCCATATTATACTACCGATATGTCTGGTGCGCTTGGTGATTTCATTCCTACTATATGGTATCCTGAATCTACATGTAATACCTCACCAGTTGTTCCTGAACCTAATTCAGATAGTAGAAATAGTGATGCTCCCCCTACATCAGCTATGTTAATATTTCTTTTTAGAGGAGAATTATACTCATTCCATTTTAAGATATATCTGAAATCTCCTATTCCTGAAGATGCTAAAGTTTTTACTGGTCCTGCTGATATAGCATTTACTCTAATATTATTTTCTCCTAAATCAGCAGCTAGGTATTGGACGCTAGTTTCTAGTGCAGCTTTTGCAATTCCCATAACATTGTAATGAGGGATTACCTTTTCTGCCCCATAATATGATAAAGTTAGCATGCTTCCACCTTTATTCA
>TARA_B100000686_G_C16805268_1_pt1 | contig 12946 bp, 11 predicted proteins | sample TARA_B100000686 | Tara Oceans TARA_B100000686 (sample SAMEA2622733) | marine metagenome | biome: marine biome (ENVO:00000447); feature: marine epipelagic mixed layer (ENVO:xxxxxxxxx); material: "saline water (ENVO:00002010), including plankton (ENVO:xxxxxxxx)" | depth 150 m
TTTTTGAGAAAACGGATTGGATGTACCAATTTAGAATACCAAGAATAAAATATACTATTATTAATAAATAGCTAATAGTTCAAATTTTTCTTAACTAATTACATATCGGCTTTTAAAAATAATGAAACTACATAAAAAATATTTTTTTATTTTTTTTCTCGGTATACTGATTGGTATTCAGTTTGTTAGAAAAAACTGGTTTCCTTATGCTATGCTAAGGGAATGGAAAAAATCTCGTAAACAGGTTCTTGATAATGATGCATTTAATTATCCGTTTTCTGAAATTGATAATATTAAAGTTGATGGATTAGAAAATATCCTTATTCCTGTTGAATATTATCCAAAATATTTAGAAATAGAAGATGACTATGGGAAGAGATCAGTCCTAGTATCTGGTGTCGATACTATTAAAACATCAACCAATAATGTTGGCTTGGTACTGGTCGATATTCATAACACTACCGATGAATTAAGTCCAATCGAAAAGAATCAAAAATTATTTTTAGATAGAGCTCGGGAGACAAATGTTAAAATAATTCATGCTCCTAATGAACCGATTGTTAACAGATACGGACAATATCATAAAATAAAAAAGATAGTGCAAGACAGTCTAAATAAATACGAAAAAAATAATAAGTACCCTATTTTTTTAAAAAATCCTGATTATGTTAATGAAATATGGGAAGAAGAAAGAAGGATACGAAAAAATGCGAAAAATCTAGTATATATTGAAACTCCCATATCAGAAAGATTTATAGGGAAAGATTTTACTCCTACTATGGACGAATATGTTATTAATAGTCATGATGAATTACGCTATGTAATTTGGATGCATGATATAAAATTATTGCTTTATATGGGGGGATCGATGAATGAATGTATGCTTTTACGGCCAACTGGTATTATTAACCTAAAACACGATAGAATAAATGGAAATCCTCCTTTGCCCATCACTATAGTTTCTTTAGATGATTGTTCTTATGCTGGTGGAAGTGATCTTGATAATAAAATTTTTAAAAAATCAATTTCAGATTTTTATAAACAATCTCTTTCATTTATTTCAAAATCGAATCAAATAAAATTTTATTAATAATTTTTTCTTCTAAAATTTCTTATCAATTTTACTGTTTTATAATTTATCTAAATGTCTATAAGTGTTTATATTACTTCTTTTAATAAGGATAAATTCCTTTCACAGACAATAGAAAGCGTACTTAATCAAACATTGGAACCATCCGAAATTATTATAGTAGATGATGCATCATCAGATGAATCTAGGGAAATCATAAATGGTTTTCAAAGTCGTTACCCAGATATAATTAAATCTGTATTTAATGAGAAAAATTATGGTATTAGTAGAACAAGAAATATTGCGATTACTAATTGTAAAAATAAAATAATTACTTTTGTGGATGGAGATGACTATTATTTTAAGTCAAAACTAGAAACTGAGTATTCTACTTTAATTAATAGTCCATTATCAAGATGTGTCTATTCTAATCATATATTTGTTGATGAAATTGGTAATGAAACTGGGTTGTTTGCCAGCGATAATGATAAACCTGTAAATGGCTATATTTTCAAAGAAAATTTTTCTAGATTGTTTAATGTATCATCAGGAACAAATTTTCATAACGAAATGTTTTATAAGTCCTGTGCAAAAAATATCGGTTTATATGATGAAAATATAAAAATCTGGGAAGATTGGGATTTTAGAATAAGAATTTCAAAAAAATATCAGTATGCGTATTGTGAAAATGTGAACTCAGCGTATAGAAAAATAGTCAATGGTTTACATAATTCTAAACCCCTATTACATTATAGAGAACAGTTAAAAATATATAATAAAAACAAATATTTATTGGATGATTTAAAAGAAAAAGAAAAAAGTTTTATTAAAAATCACATTTACTCAAAATTAAAAAAATTATTTATTAATGTTTCTCAAAAGAATCTAAATAATGGTAATTATTTCTCTGTTCTTATTGATTTATTTGAATTTGTTCTAACATTTAAAATGAAAAAAACATTCAGCTATATAATTAAGTCATTAAAAATATAATCTATCCATGTTAACAATTTTCACTACTCCAAAAGATTTTGACGAAGAATTTGATATTATTCAAAGGAATGCACTTTGCAGCTGGAGGGCAGTTTCAAATGATTTGGAAATCATTATTCTTGGAGATTCTCTGGGGGCCGAAGAAGCTGCAACATCAATTAATGCAAAATATATTGCAAATGTGGAAAAATCAGTTAAAGGGACTCCTACAATCTCAGGTATGTTTACCGCAGTTGAAAAATATGCAAAAAATAACTTATTGTGCTACGTAAACGCGGATATTGTCTTACCAAAAAATATTATGAATATTTCATCGATTCTATCAGAGCAAATAAAAAAATTTATGGCGGTTGGATACCGATGGGATCTGGATGTTTCAGAATTGATTAATTTTAATGATGACCAAGTTTCAAGAAAATTTTGGAATAATGCTCGGAAACAAGCAATAAAACATCCTTCTACAGGAATAGATTATTTTATTTTTAAAAAATATACATTTAAAAATATTCTTGAGTTAGCAGTTGGCAGACTTGCTTGGGATAATTGGTTGCTTTGGAAAACTCGACGAATGAGACTACCTTTAATCGATGTCTCAAATGAATTGTTTGTAATACATCAAAACCATGGATATAACCATATGGGTTTTAAGGGTAGAAAAGATATGTTAATAGATCATGAGGTTCTTAGTAATAGGTCATTAGTAAAAAACCAGACCTTGAATCTACTTGATGCAAATTGGGTTATGGAAGATACCAAAATAAAAAAAAAGTTAAGTATGGATTTTAAAGACAGGAATCTTGATTCCCTTCAAAAAATCTATCCCGAGTTTAAAATAATAATTAAGATATATAAAAAAATTAAAAGGAAATTTCGTGTCCTAACGCAATTTTTTTCAAATAAATGAAAACGAATTATCCCAGTTTTTTGATGATGTATACACCACAGGTTTTCGATCCGAAATTTGGCGTTGTGAAACCTGAAGGTTCTTTAGGTCTTATATATCTTGCATCGGCGCTAAGAGATAAAGGTTTTAAAGTAAACTTATTAGATGCTTCAGTTGGAAATGAAAAATATTCATTAGATGAAACTTTTTATAGGGAAGAAAAGCAGGAAAGCGGTATGGTAAGAGTGGGAATGAAAATAAACGAAATAGTTAAAGAAATTCGTGATTTTGATGTGATAGGAATTACATCGATTTTTACGGCACAGACCCGTATGGTTGAAGAAGTTGTTTCTGCAATAAAAGAAAATTACCCAGATAAAATAATTTTATTAGGTGGCGTAAACGCTCGTTCTCAAATGCAAAGATTTTTTCGGTCTGGAGCTGATTTGATTTGTCTATCAGAAGCGGAAGAAACTATTGTTGAGATTGGTGAAGTGCTTAGACTTGGTAGTAAAGACTTTTCCAACATATCTGGTTTAGCGGGGAAAGACGGGTTTGTAAATCCTCAAATAAATGTAATCCAGAACTTAGATGATCTTCCTATACCTGCATGGGATTTACAGCCTTTAGAGAAATATTGGGAAATTTCAAGACCCCATGGTAGCGGATTTACAGATGGTAATGTAGCTTATGCATCGGTTTTATTTTCTAGAGGATGTCCATTTAAATGTGATTATTGTCATATTTCTAAAGAGCTAGATGAATCTAATTCTGGTAACATAAGAAAACTGCGGATGAAATCAATACCCAGAATAATTGAGGAAATTACGATTCTAAAAAGTTTTGGTGTTAAATACGTATTTGTTGAGGATGATAGTTTATTAGCAAAAAAGAAAAGAGCAATAGAGATCTTTAAAAAATTAATTGCAATGAATATTTCATTAGCTGATGTGAATGGTATCAATCTTGCTCATTTATGCACAAGAGTTGATGGAAAATTTGAAGTTGATCATGAATTATTGGAAATAATGGCAGAAGCGGGGTTCAAAAAGTTGGTTTTCCCTGTAGAATCAGGGTCACAACGCATATTGGATAAATATGCCACCGGAAAATTAAATTTAAAAAATCATGATATTATTGGCTTAATCAAAAAAGCAAAAGATTTAAAAATGGAAGTAGCTGGAAATTATACTTTTGGATATCCAGATGAAGGTTTTATTGAGATGCTAAAAACATTTAATCTTGCTAGAGATCATATGCAAGCTGGCCTTGACTATACGCATTTTATGTATATAACACCCTTTCCAGGTACTACTTTCTATGATCAAGTTTTAAATGAAGGTATATTAATTCCAGATCTTGATCCAGCAGATATGGACTGGGTTCGTCCAAGTATAAAAACTAAGGTTCCTTCATGGTTTATCGATCTTATAATTACCAAAGGTTGGAGATATGTAAATAGTTCAAAGAGGATAAGTTTAATAAAAAGTATGCAACCAAAAGATTAAAAAATATACTATACATTTAAAAGGAGTCATATAAGATGAAAAAAGTTGTAATTACAGGAGGATCTGGTTATGTTGGATCAATTTTAATTAATGATCTTGTCATGCAAGGGTATAATGTGATTTGTTATGATAATATGAGATATGGTTTTAATCCAATTATTGCTCAATTATATAATTATAATAATTTTAAATACGAACATTTTGATCTAATTAGATTCGATAAAAAAGCAGAGTGGAAACAAATTGAAAATCATATAGAAAATACTGATATATTGATTCATTTAGCAGCTTTAGTAGGATACCCTATTTGTGAAAAAAACCAAGACTTAGCAAGATTAATCAATGTTGAATTATCAAAAAATCTTGCGGATATTTGCAAAAAGCATGATACAAAAATGATTTATTCTTCAACAGGAAGTAATTATGGAAAATTAGATCAATTATGCACTGAAGAAAGTCCAGTAAATCCTCTAAGCTTCTATGCAAAAACCAAGTTTGAAGCAGAATCATATATCTTAGATCACTGTTCTTCTATAGCATTTAGATTTGCAACTGCATTTGGTCTTTCTCCTAGATTGAGATTAGATTTATTTATTAATGATATGGTTTATAGAGCAATAAGTGATGGTAGTGTTGTTATCTACGAGCCACATCATAAAAGATCGTTTATTAATGTTCTGGATATGTCGCGGGTTATAATGCATGGAATTGATATCATAGAAGATGTACAAGGAATATTTAATGCTGGTGATGATGGAATGAATTATACGAAAGAAGAAGTACTCTTAATAATCAAGGAGTATATTCCATCGTTTTATATTGCCAAAGGGGAATATGATTCAGATAAGGATCAAAGAAATTATACCATTTCACATAAAAAATTAAATGATACAGGTTTTAAATGTATGGTTAATTTGAAAGAAGGAATAAAGCAATTAATTAATTTTTTAGAATTATTAGATTTAAAACAAATTGCTGTAATGGGATTTAACAATCAAAAATAGTTAATGAAAAATAAATTAATCGATTTAATTAAAAACAACTTCAATCATGAAATTTATGATCCTAATAAATCCATTACAAAATTGCAAGAGGTGACATTTAATCATTTAGAAATAGAAGAGGCTATAGATTCAATGTTAAGTACCTATGTCGTAATGGGGGAAAAAACAAAAATTTTTGAAAATTTGTGGAGTTCTTGGATTGGTCGTGAGAAGTCAGTTTTTGTAAATAGTGGTTCTTCGGCAATTCTTCTTGCCATGATGTGGTTAAAATTCAAAATTTCAAATAATGAAAAAAATGAAATATTGATACCTGCTGTCACTTGGAGTACAAGCCTTTTCCCAGCGATAATAGTTGGGCTTAAGCCAGTACTGGTAGATGTGGATTTATCTAATCTATGTACTAATTCGTTTGAAAAATATATATCAGATAATACTATTGCAATAATGCCTGTTCATCTTTTGGGACATGCGTGTAATATGTCTAAAATAATGAAGGAAGCAAGAAAACATAATTTGGTTGTTATCGAAGATTGTTGTGAAGCACACGGTACAAAGTATCGTAAGATGAAAGTTGGCACATATGGTGACATAGGGATATGGAGTTCAATGTTCGCTCATCATATTTCAACAATTGAAGGTGGTATGATTTCTTTAGATAATCAAGAATTGGACGATTTATTTAGGATGTTCAGGGCTCATGGTTGGGTTAGAGATATATCAGAAGAAAGTAGAAAATTATTTATAAATAATAATCGTGGTATCCATCCAAGCTTTCTATTCCCAGAGCTAGGTATTAATGTGCGCCCAACAGAGATAAATGCTTCATTTGGTATTCATCAAATGAAAAAAATTGATAATTTTATTAATAATAGACGTAATGCATTCCAAGCACTTTATGAACAATTAAATCAGTACAATGATTTTTTTTTATTTTTCCCAGAGCAAGAGCATGAATATTTTAGTCCTTTTGCCTTTCCTATCTTAATAAGAGAATCGGCTCCATTTGATAGATCACAGCTACTAAATCATTTATCGATTTGTAAAATTGAGCATAGGCCTATAGCTGGGTCTAACTTGGCTCAACAACCATTTATGGAACATTATTCAAGTTTAATTAATACAAGCCATAATCTGTATAATGCTGAAAAAATAAATGATTTGGGTTTTTTTATTGGCCTTAACCATAAAACTGATGAACTCAGAATTAATCATATTATTAAATCAATAAAAACATTTATTGATCAATACTAAGAAAAATTCACTTTCAAAATCTAATTAAAATATTCAATCAACATAATTATTTTGCTTACATTGATTATATTTAAAACATTTATTAGATATGGATAATTCTAGAATACTTGTAACTGGAGGTAACGGTTTTCTTGGAAGCAACCTTGTAAATAGACTGATTGAAATGGATGTATCCAGTATTAGGGTTGTAGATAACTTAGAGCGGGGGAATATATGTGGATTAGATACAGATAATAGTCAAATTGAGTTTTTAAATTGCGATCTGACTGATCCTAGATCATGTGTAAAGGCATGCAATAATATTGATATAGTGTTTCATTGTGCATCGAAAGTAGGAAGTATTGGATATTATGAAAATAATGCTGCAGATATTTTATCTAATAATATTACCATAGATACAGAAATGCTAAAGGCTGCGCAAGCTTCCAATATTTCTCTTTATGTCTATTTCAGTAGTGCATTTGTTTATCCCGTCCATCGAATGCAGGAACCATTTGGTATACCTATAAACGAATTAGAAGCAATCCCGGCCAATCCTGCAATATCATATGGGTGGGCAAAATTAATTGGGGAAATCGCACTACAGTATGCAGTTCAAAAAGATTCTAATCTTAGAGGTATTATTCTAAGGCTATCAAATTTTTATGGACCTAATCAAAGTGTTGATCTCAAACGAGGCTCTATTATTCCTGTTTTGATAAGAAGAGCTTTAGAATATCCAAATTTATCACCATTCTCAATAATTGGATCAGGTCAGGAAACTAGAACATATTGTTATATCTCTGATGTATTAGATGCAATAATTTTAGCAGTTAAACAAAACAATAAACATAAAATGATAGGTCCGTTAAATATAGGATCTGAGGAACCAATACGAATTCATGATTTAGCAATGAAAGTGATACAAATATCAGGGAAAAATATAGATATTGTTAATCTTGAAGCACCTCAACCAAAAACTTTAAGTCAAACATTGGATTGTGCACAAGCTAAGATACTTTTAAATGGTTGGAAAAGTAAAGTTTGCCTAGATGATGGATTGAGAATAATGTATTCTCATATCAGTGAAACATTATAGATTAAATAAAGTAATGTACAATTCTATAGATAAAGTCATTCCATTGCTTAAGGAAAAAGGATTTATAATAAATGACCCTTGGGATGTTGTAGATGCTTTTGAAACTTTAGTTGCTGATTATGCAGGTAGTAAGTTTGCTATCTCTTGTGATAGTTGTACTAATGCGATGTTTATGTGTCTAAAATATCTTAACGCTTCTGGAACTATAACTATCCCAAAAAATACCTATCTATCAGTACCTGGACTTATTATACATTCAGGATGTAATGTAAATTTTAAAAATATTGATTGGAGTGGAGTTTATCAGTTAAAACCATACTCTATAATTGATGGAGCAACAAGATTCAGGAAAAATATGTATGAAAAAGGTTCTTTTCATTGTTTATCATTTCACCTAAGAAAAATACTTCCAATAGGAAAAGGTGGAATGATTTTGACAGATGATAAGGAAGCAGCAGATTGGTTTAAATTAGCTAGGTATGAAGGCCGTAATAATCGTTTACCCCACAAAAATATTAAAGATATAGAAATTATTGGTTGGAATTTTTATATGCCTCCTGAGCAGGCATCCAGGGGTATTCTTTTACTTGAAGAATCAAATGATGAAAATCCAGATTCAGGTGGATCATGGTCCTATGCAGATATTTCTGGTTATTCCGCTTGGAATGGTAAAGTTCTAAAGAATAATTAATACATTTAAGATTTTAATTTGATTATTATTAAAGGGCATTATGGAGCGCTTGGAAATCGTCTTTGGCAATTTGCTTATCTTATCGCATTTGGCATCGAAAATAAAATTATTATATCATATCCTGGTTTCTATGAATACGCTAAATATTTTAACCTAACAAGGAACAATATATTTTGCTCGTTCCCTAGTATTTCAATTCCATTTAAAGTTCCTGAATATATACGATGCAAATATTTTAATTCAGTACCATTAGTTAAACGATTACTATTAAGAATTAATAGAATAAATAAAATATATTCGCACCATTGGGTCAAGACAGGAGAATATTTTGATTTAGATAAGGAATCTGAATTTTTAAAAAGCAATAAAATAGTTACACTTGAAGGTTGGCTTACAAGATGTAATAAATCATTTATTAAGCATTCATCATCTATTAAATATCTACTTACTCCAGTAAGAAAGTATCGAGAAAAGTCTGATAGACTTCACAAAAAATTGCGTATGAAATATGAACTTATTATAGGGGTACATATCAGAAAAGATTTATCTGACTTATATGGTGGTATTGATGTAGGATCTAATAAAGCGCCATCTAATATAAGTTTTGCTCAAAAAAAACTTACTAAAATGGGTTACGATCTTGGTATCGAAGAAATAAATGGTATTTGGGGTGAAAAATCAAAGAAAGCTTTTCAAAAATATAAAGACAATACGCAGAATATATTTTTAGGTATTGGTGAAAAAGACCATTCTTTATATACATTTGAAGAGTACGCTAATTTGGTTAAAGGTTTGCAAAAGTTATTTAAAAATAAAAAAATAGCATTTTTAATCTCTTCAGATACAAAAGTTGATTTAACTCATTTTAATAGATTGCCAATTTATTTAGCCACAGGCCATTTTATTGAAGATAATTATAATTTATCAAAATGTGATTATATCATAGGCCCACAAAGTACGTTCACTTACTGGTCATCTTTTTATGGCTCTGTTCCCTTATTCCCATTCTCGGACTCTTCAAATCGGTTTGATTTATCAGATGAAAAAAGAATAAATATTGAGTTATCAAATTTTAAGGTGTGCAACCATTTATTCTAGTTTTATAAACTAAAATAATATTGTTGATTTAAATTAATTAAGTGCATAGTAATAGCTTTAAGAATATTGAATTTGAAAATATTATCTAGAAAAATTCTTCTTATAAATTTGCTCAAGTGATTATTAGAGTTATACTTATAGATTAATAAATATGATATTAAATAATAAGAATAGAAAATTGATAAAAATATTATTATTCCCAATTTTAAAACATTTTAGGCCTGGAAATGTGGCAATGTTTCACTTAGGAAGGTGTGGATCTACAGTTCTTGCAAAAATGATTCAAAAAACAAAGGGAGTTTATTGGCATGGTGAAATTTTCGGAAAAATATTACGTGATGTGTATAAGGGGAATAAAAATCCAATTGATGCTATGTTACATGAGCATGATTTCATTAAAAGTAATTTTAATAATGATCTTTATTGGAAAGAAATTTTATCAGAAATTGGTGCCGATAAGAATAATATAATTAATAAAAAATACAATAAACAAATTATTAAACTCATTTTATCTTATATAAAAATTGCAGGCATTAATTACTATGGTTTTGAATTTAAACCATTCAACAACAAAGTATTAAATCTTGAAATAGTAGATTTTATAAATGAATTAGAAAACCTGGGCATCAATTACTTTATAATTTTGGATAGGAAAAATAGATTAAGAAAAATTATTTCTAGCTTAATAGCTCATAATTTTTCTGATAAATGGCATTATAGCCCTAATGATAATGTTAAGCGTAATAATATATTTATTAACCCAGAAAAAATAGAGATCGATTTTGATTCGAAACCGCTTATTGATTATCTGATTGATTATGATAATAAATTCAATGAATTAAACCGTATACTTTATAGTAAGAGTAAATTACTAAAACTGTACTATGAGGAAGATATACAGAAAGATCCAAATAAAGCTTATCATAAAGTTTGTAAATTTTTAGGTGTAAAGATGAGATCAGGGGGAATACCATTAAAGCCAACAAATCCATTTCCGATAGAATCGATGGTCTCAAACTTTGAGGTATTAGAGGCCTACTTAAAAAATTCTTCTTATGAGTGGATGCTATATGACTAAATATAGAATAATAAATTATTTTGTCTCATAATAAAATAACCGTAGGGATAACAGCATATAATTGTCATAAATATCTTATAAATGCAATTGAATCAGTAATTAATCAAAGTGTAGAATATTGGAATGGCATTATTATTTTGGATGGAGAGTCAGATAAGAATACTCGAAAATTGTTCAAAGATTTTGAACATCCTAAATTCAAAAAATTTTCTTTTAAAGACAACCAGGGTCCATATGGTACAAGAGCTAAGGCAATCGAATTATCAAATACAGATTGGTATTTTCAACTTGATGGAGATGATTTACTACCTAGGGATTCCGTAAAAAATTTATTACAAACAATTCAAGACAATCCTAATGCAGAATATGTTTATGGTAATTGTGAATATTTTTCTGATACTAAATCTATAATAAAAAATCCAATTATGGATACAGATGCTCTATGCTTCGGCCCGCTTTTTAATGCACAAAGTCCTATAAAGTTATCATTATTTAAAAAGATAGGCGGTTTTTCCAATGACTTTTTTATCAATGCAGATTGGGATTTTTGGCTTTCTGTATATGAAAAAAATATAATTGGTGCTTATTCCGATAATATTTTGTATAAAAGAAGATATAGAAAAGATAATGTTGGTTCTCAATATGCCTATTTGAGGCCAAAAATAATTGAACTAATAATAAAGAAACACCCGAAATTTTTTTCTATTGGCGATAGGAAAAATATGGCTTGGTTTAAATATTATGAGCAACTTGCAAGAAGTTACAAGGCTAGGGGTAAAAGGAATGTCGCTTATGCATATGCAAAAAAAGCTAAAGAATTTGGTGAACCAACATCTTCATTAGAAACAATTACGAATGAGTATAATATGTCAATATTCAGATATTATTTAAGAAGAATTGGAAGATATTTTTAAAATGAAACTATATTTTTTATTTCTATGAAAATACTATTAGTAAATCCACCATTTTATAGATTATTAGGTTCTCACTATAACGCAAATAGTTTGGGTATAGCATATATAGCATCATATCTAAACAAGAATGGTCATGATGCATGGTTATATAATGCAGATTTTATAAATGAAATTGATTATGCAAACCAGCGTGAATTATTTGATAGGTTTATTGATTATACCAGTTACTTTAAAAATGAAAATGATCCAATATGGGATGAAGTAACAGAAAATATTATTCAATCTTCTGCTGATTGGGTTGGGTATACTTCTTACACTGCAAATATTACAGCTATTGATATAATATCTAGAAAGGTAAAAGAAAGAAAACCAAAGATTAAGCAAGTTATTGGAGGTGTGCATGCTACCCTTGATCATAATGTACTAAATAAGTTAAAAGGAATAGATTTCAGTGTCCAGCGGGAGGGAGAGCAAGCAATGCTGGAACTTGTAGAAGGGAAATCTCCAAAAGATATTATTGGTGTTGTTTCTAGAGATGGTAAGGGACTTTGTAATAATGGAGATGCACCAATTATGAGAATAGATGATCTTCCATTTCCTGAAAGGGATAAGATATTTGGTTTAACCAAAGAAGAAAAACTAATGGTTGATATATCTTATATATGTACAATAAGGGGATGCCCATATCGGTGTAATTATTGTGCATCTCCATTTCACTGGAAGCGTGATAAAACACAATATCGTTCACCTGAATCGGTGATATCTGAGATGAGGTTATTAAAAGAAAATTATTGGAATCGATTTAAAAAGTATGACTACAGTGCATCTGCGAACATAGGTAAAAAATCTTCATTAAAAATAATTGATAATTCTGTCGTGTATTTTGTTGATGATGTCTTTACAGTAAAGAAAGATAGAGTAAAAAGTATATTGAGGATGATAATAGATCAAAATATAAAAATGGATTGGAAATGTGAAGCTAGGACGGATCATTTGGATGATGAAATTTGTCAACTAATGGCTGAGGCGGGTTGCATAAGAGTAAAATTAGGTTTTGAATCAGGTAGTGATAAAGTTTTAAAGGATATTCAAAAGGATGAAACAAAACAAGATATGCTTAATGGAGCTAGAATGTTAAAAAATGCAGGAGTTCCTTTTACAGCTTATTTTATGGCTGGATTCCCAACAGAAACAGATGATGATTTAAAGGAGACAATAGCATTCGCAAAAAAAATAGAAGCCGATTATTATTCATTATCAGTTTTAGCACCATATTTTGGCACAAAAATGTATTATGATTTAATTAAACAAGGTATTTCTCTAGATAAAAAGCCTTGGGAATATTTCTTTCATCAATCAGGAGAATTGATGGTAAATGA
>TARA_B100000686_G_C16805266_1_pt1 | contig 12943 bp, 7 predicted proteins | sample TARA_B100000686 | Tara Oceans TARA_B100000686 (sample SAMEA2622733) | marine metagenome | biome: marine biome (ENVO:00000447); feature: marine epipelagic mixed layer (ENVO:xxxxxxxxx); material: "saline water (ENVO:00002010), including plankton (ENVO:xxxxxxxx)" | depth 150 m
TTACTGAAGGTGATATAATTAAGACAGTTACTATTGAGAAACTTGAAAGAGGTACATCTAATTTACCACCAGGTAATAGATAAGAATTATAAATATAGTTTTAATATAAAAGTAGGGCACGGATTAACGTGCTCTACTTTTTTTTTAATAAACTAGCAATAAAGAGGTTTTATTATGGAAAATAATGTTCATTATAAATCTATAACAGAAATATCTAAGTTAATAAAAAATAAATCTATTTCTCCAGTAGAATTAACAAAGTATATTTTTGAAAGAATTGACAAGTTAGATAATGTATATAAAAGTTTTATAACATTGATGAAAGAGGATGCTCTATATTCTGCAATTAATATAGAAAAAGAGATATATAATGGAAATTATAAAGGGTATTTACATGGAATACCTATAGCTTTAAAAGACTTAGTATTTACAAAAGGAATCCCTACAATGGGTGGGTGTAAAGTATTAAGTGACCATATTCCATCTTTTGATGCAACAGTTGTCAATAAGCTAAAAGCATCAGGAGCTATAATTTTAGGTAAATTAAATTTAACTGAAGCAGCTGTAGGTGGTTATAACCCTGAATTTGATATACCTAGAAATCCATGGGGAATAGAATATTATACTGGTGGATCATCAAGTGGATCTGCGGTAGCTACATCATTAGGATTATGTTTTGCTTCACTAGGAAGTGATACTGGAGGCTCAATTAGATTTCCATCAGCCTCTTGTGGTGTCGTTGGGCTTAAGCCTACTTGGGGTAGAGTAAGTAGATATGGATTACTTGATTTAGCTCCATCTTTAGATCATCTTGGTCCAATTACAAGAGAGGTAGAAGATGCAGCAATAGTTTTTGATTCAATTGCTGGATATGATGTCTATGATCCTACTTCTTTAAATGAAACTGTACCTGATACTTTACCTTATATAGATAAAGGAATAGATGGTATGAAGATTGGATTAGATGAAAAGTATATATCAGATAATGTAGATTCTGAAATAGTTGAGTCAGTTTTTAATTGTATAAATATTTTGCAAAAACATGGAGCTGAAATTGTTAAAGTAAAAATGCCTGAATTAAAGGATTATTTACCTGCTTGGAATATAATATGTTCTACTGAAGCATCTATAGCTCATAAAGATAATTATCCTTCAAGAAAGAATGATTACGGTGGTTGGTTTAGAACTTGGCTTGAAAATGGCAATAATTATTCTGCAATTGATTATGCTAATGCTAATTTTTTAAGAATAGAGTTGAATAGCATAATTAAGAATGTGTTTTCTAATATCGATGTTTTAATTTGTCCATCGATGACTAAATTACCTCATAAAATTGATGAAGCTGTACTTTATGGTGATTATGTAAAAAGAGATACTTATTTTGGTAAATTTACTCAACCATTTGATTTTAATGGAGCCCCAACTTTATCTATTCCATCAGGTTTCAGCAAATCAGGATTACCTCTTAGCGTTCAATTTGTTGGCAAGCATCTTCAAGAATTAAAGTTGTTTCAAGTTGGCAAATTATACGAATCAAATACTGAATGGCACAATATTAATCCTGTAATTATCTCTGGAGAATAATTTATTAATAACTACATTATAAAAAAGAGATTATTCTATTAGAATAGAATCTTTCGTACTTCGGAACTTATGAAACTGAAAAAGGATTCCATTCGATTAAACGATATACGCCATAAACAATAATTTAGTATTAAATTCCAGAATCCTGTTTGCAGTTATATATAAGTTTATCCATGGCTTCATTAATATTTGTGAATTTCGGCTTCATTAATATTTGTGAATATCTTCTTCTGTTCTCCACAAAATAAAAAAGAGGTGCAAGAATAATCCTGCACCTCTTTTTTATTACCTATGTAATAGGGTATTGGTTATATTTACCTATCTAACCATACACCTTCGATGTTAACATTTCGGAATGGTTGGTAATCCATAACGTCTTGTTGCATCACCATTAAGAAGCTGAATGATCCGTAGTTAATATTAGGTGGATCTTCTGTTAAGTAAATTCTTTGAATTTCATCAACAATAGCTTCAGCGTCTGCTTTAGACTTGGCTTTAGAGAAGTCTTCAACTAATTTGTAACCTCTCTCATTACCCCAGCCACCATTCCAGGACTTACCAATTCTAGGATCTCCAATTGGATCCATGAATCCACCCCATGAATGGTAGAAGTGCCAACCACCTTCTTGTGGTGACTTGTCTAAGTTCGCAATTTTTCTAGAAATTACTGTAGCCCAGTCAGTAACAACGAAGTCAACTTCTGCGCCAAGTTCTTCTAAAATTCTCTTTGTAATTAAAGCTGCTGCATAGAAGTCAGAGTAGTCGGTATTAGTTAATAGAACCATTTTACCTTCGAATCCGCTTTCAGCTACAGCTTCATCCCAAAGTTTCTTTGCCTGAGCTTTATCAACATTCCAATAGTTATCTGTGTGTGCATCAGTAGCCCATGTAGAACCACAGAAGTAAATAGCACCACAAGTATTCCATAATGCTGCATCACCATAACCTGCAGCCATATATTCAGCAGGGTCAGTCATGAGCAATAGAGCTAATCTTGACTTTGGATTGTTTAGTGGAGGCCATAATTTGTTAGTAGCTAAGTTAGGTATAGCCCAGTTAGGAATCAAATGAACTTTTAAGTTACCATCAGCTGATACTGTACCATAGAAGTCATTTGGAAGACCTTCTGTAAAGTCAACCTGCTTAGTCTGAAGTGCTGCTACTCTTGTTGCAGCATCAGGAACCTCTAATACCTCAAAGCTATCTAATAAAGCAACACGGCCACCAGCCATACCACTCTTAGGCTCATCTCTAGGTATATATGCTTCATTTCTTTTAACTAAGTTTCTAGCTCCTGGATCCCATTCAACGTGTTGGAAAGGTCCTGAACCTGTATAGTCAGTTAAAGTTTCTTCTTCTCCTGTAGCATCTAGAGTAGATTTAGGAATTACATTTGTTTTGTCTTGTGCCCAATAGTCAACCCATAAACCGAATGGTTGTGTTGGGCTTACTTTAAAGGTCTTGTCGTCAACTTTTGATGTAGTTGGTTTTGCTAGGTCCCACATGACACCTGGTGTTCCAACCTGAGTTCTCCATCTCTCTATTGATGCAAGTACATCATCAGAAGTTACCGCAGAACCATTATGAAATGCTAAGCCATCTCTAAGAGTAAAAGTATAATCTGTGGCGTCTGCATTCATAGACCAGTCTGAAATCATCTGTTCAGTAGCGATTAAGTCTTGATCCCATGTGAAAATGTAATCATACCAGTGAGCTACTAAAGTGTGAGTCACGAAAGACGTATTTCTTGTTGGATCTAAGCTACCAATACTGGCTTGGTTAGTCCATTTAAGATGTCCTCCTACCTTTGGTCCTGTTGGTGCTGCTGCTGCTACAGGCCTAGCAGTTGGAACTGCTGTTGGCTGAGCTGCTGGTGCTGCCGCCGCTGCCGGTGCTGCAGGTTTTGCTGCCGCTGCTGCCGCTGGTGCCGCAGGTGCTGCTGGTGCTGCTGCTGGAGCCGCTGCTGGTGCTGCTGCTGGTGCTGCTGCTGGTGCTGCTGCTTTAGGTGCAGCCGGTGCTGCTGGTGCTGCAGGCGCTGCAGTATCACTGCTAGAGCAAGCTATTGATGCCATAAGGGCTACCATAGACCCAAAGGCAATTATTTTATAAGAGAGCTTCATAATTAGCATCCTCCTCAATTAGTTTTTATTTGGCCAAATGACCGTTTCCTATACATAATTATTATAGATATGCAATAATATAACAGTATTTTGCAATTGTCAATTTAAAAATTTTATTTATTTTACTAAATTTATTCGACTTCCATCTCTTCAACATTGCTTATACGCCATTCATTATTTTTCTTTTCTGTTTCCTTAAATGTCATGTAAAATTTCAACTCCCCTTCTGTAGGGTGAGTAACAAAAACAGTCATTCCTAAAGTTGTAGAACCTGTTCTTGCTGCAGTTCCGTCTGTCTCAAAAGTTATTTTGGATCCTTCTGATTTTAATGAATTAATTTGTTCATCTATTGTCATAGAGCCTTTTTCAAGATATTCAGCATGTAGAAGTTCTTTTGCTATTTCTGGGGTGTATTCAATATGAGAAGTCCAATATGCTTCTAAAAGTTTATTTGTTTGTTCTGCTTTGGCCATGTTTACATCAAATTCTGATGTGCCGCTTCCCCATCCAGCACCAGATGCCACAGTAACATTCCCTGCAGCACTTTCTGCAGCTTTGTTCGCAGCTTTATCTTGAACTTTTGCCATATCTTGAGCATCAACAGATTTTGACTTATCTGAGGTTTTTGGTTCTTCGTTGTTGGTTGTCGGAGCTGCAGCCGCTGCAGCCACCGACGGTGCTGAGTCAGTCTTAGTTTCATTAGAACTACCGCATCCATTTATTAATAATATAATTAGAATTGATGTGTATATTATAGTTATTTTCTTGAACATTATTATCTCCTAATTTATAAGGATTATAATTTATTAATATTTATAATAAAAATTATTAGAATATTAACATCTGTTCAGATAAATCGCTACCCCTTTTTTGAAATACTATTTACTTTAATTATATAGTTGTTAGTTCCACCTTCTGTGTGATATTCTCTTTATCGTTAATTATAAATTTTATTATTAAAAATTATTTGGAGAATTATTATGAATGGTGATACTGCTATAGCAAAAATCTTAAAAGCTGAAGGGGTTGATTGGTTGTCATGTTTTCCTGCACAATCTTTAATAAGTGCTGCTGCCGAACAAGGTATACGTCCTATATTATGCAGGCAAGAAAGGGCAGGGGTTAATTTTGCTGATGGATTTAGTAGAGTAAATAACGGATCAAAAATAGGTGTTTTTACTATGCAAGCTGGTCCAGGAGCAGAGAATGCTTTTGGTGGAGTTGCTCAAGCTTTTTCTGATTCAGTTCCTATTTTACTATTACCTGGAAGTGCTCCAACAACTGCATCCGGTATTCATCCGGGTTTTCAATCGGTTGATCATTATAAAGGTATAACTAAATGGTCAGGTTATGTTAGTCATGCTTCAAGAATACCAGATTTCATGAGAAGAGCTTTTACTCAGTTAAAAAATGGATCCAAAGGGCCAGTATTACTAGAAATACCTCAAGATGTTCAAGATCAAGAATTTCCTGATAGTGACTTTAAATATGAACCAGTTAAATTTACAAAATCACAAGCTAATCCAGACGACGTACGTGATTTAATTAAAGCAATAGTAGCGGCTGATTCTCCGGTAATTAATGCAGGTCAAGGAGTTTTGTATGGAATAGCAACTAAAGAACTTATAGAGTTTGCTGAATTATCAAATATACCTGTAATGACAACTTTAGCAGGTAAAAGTTGTTTTCCTGAAAACCATGTATTGTCTCTTGGAGCTGGAGCAAATTCAGGCACATTGATGGTTGATCACTTTAGACGTAAGTCTGATTTAATAATCGGAGTAGGAACAAGTTTTACTAAAGCTCCTTTTAGTACAATGATGCCAAAGGGAACACCTTTAGCTCAGATAACTGATTCTCCTGATCATATTAATAAGGATTATAAGATAGACCTAGGTTGTGTAGGGGATGTAAAGCTTGTTTTGAGACAGATGATAGAGGAATTGAAACGTCAAGTAGGTGATAAAGGTATTACTAAATCATCTGGAGTTGCTGATGAAATCAAATCAGTTAGAGATGAATTTTATAAAGAATGGACGCCAAGATTAACTTCTGATGAAATACCTTTAAGTCCATATAGAGTGTTTAATGAATTAGCTTCTAATGTAAATGTGGCAGAAACTATAATTACTCATGATTCTGGATATCCAAGGGATCAATTAGTTCCATTTTGGAAACCTGTGACACCATGGGGTTATATTGGGTGGGGTAAATCAACACAATTGGGTTACGGACTAGGTTTGGCTATAGGTGCGAAAATCGCAAAACCTGAAAAACAAGTAATAAATATTATGGGTGATGCAGCATTTGGTATGGCTGGATTGGATATCGAGACAGCTGTAAGGTCAAAAATTCCTATTTTAACAGTTGTTTTAAATAATGGAGTAATGACAAATTACACTAGCCCTAGGCCTTATTTGGAATATGCTGCTAAAGAATGGGATTTACATAAATTAGGTGGAGATTACACGAAAATTGCTGAAGGCATGGGAGCTTTTTCTAAGAAAGTCACTACGCCTGATGAAATTGCTCCAGCTATACGTGAAGCAGTAAATGCTAATAAATCTGGGCAACCAGCATTATTAGAAATGATGACTAAAGAAGAGCTAAATGTACCTAAATATTGGGGTAAATAATAACTAAGTTATTTTCAATTCAATCTTTGTTTAAATAGATATTCTTGATTCATATTAACAAGATATGAATCAAGAATATAATTTTGTTAATTGATTCTAGAAATAATCCATTGGTGGATAAAATGAAAAAAGTTTATATAAATTTTGTTGTGAGTATAGATTGCAATCTATAATTATTTTTCAACAGATGTATTATGCCAAAAAGCTACGCCAAGTAATACAGCTTCTATTTTAGAAGAAACTCCAAGTTTATTAAATATACTATTAAAATGGCCTTCTACTGTTCTAACACTAATATTTAAGTCCACTCCTATATCTTTATTTCGTAGGCCTTTGATTGCTAGTTTTAAAACTTCAACTTCCCTAGTAGATAAAGATTCAATTCCTATAGTTTTCTTTATATTTCCACGTCTCTTTTCATTCCATATTCTAGCTAATCTTAAAGATATCTTAGGGTCTAAGACAGATTCGCCTTGATGTACAGTTCTAATTGCTTCAGCTAATTCATTTGGCTCTACTGACTTAAGAAGGTAGCCTGCAGCGCCAGCTTCCATTGCGTCAAGTATATATTCATCGTCAGCAAATGCAGTTAGTATTAATCCACGAGTATTTGTTCCAGTTTTCTTTAAATCCTGCAGTACTTCAACACCGTTAAGAATTGGCATTCTAATATCAATAATTGCAATTTCAGGTTTTTTAGATTTAATTAGTTCTAGAAATGATTGACCATTAGAAGCTTCCCCTATAATTTGAAAGTCGTTAAATTCCCCTAGAATCCTTTTGATTCCTTCACGTACTAATGAGTGGTCTTCTCCTATAACTATAGTGATTGGATTCATATTAATCTCACATGTTTTTCAAGTATTTATACCTATAAAATGGCAGGAGTAATTTCTGTTGTTTAAGTTAATTATACTAAATATTATATTAATATATTTCAGTTGTTAATTAATATTAATATAGTATAAACTTACTAAAATAAACAATCAATAACGTTAACTTAACTTTATTTGTGTTTATTTATTAAGCTTAGTTATGGAGATGAATATGGATACGTTATTTACGAAGATTCAAGCTTGGAGTCTGCAAATAATACTAATTTTAATTGTAATTATTGCAGCTTTAATATTTAGAATGTCAAATGGTTCTGTTCTGGGTTTTGGTGTTGCAACTGGATTAACATGTGAACAGTTATACCCTGCAGAAACGTCTATTCCTGGAGGCCCTTTAGAATATTTTGTTTCAGGTGCCATAAATGAAGAAAATAAATTCGATTGTTTTTGGATACCAGGTAATGATGGAGATGAGATTAATATAGGATTTACTGCAGAAGCAATAACTGATTTAGATTTTTATAATCCAAGTGAAACATTAACTGACGACCCATATAACTTCGGCCATAATTATGCTGTATCCTCAGGGGATATTAAAGTGATTGAATGGGCAATTCCTATGCCTTCTTCATATTACGAAACTCTATCAGGAGGAACAGGGGATTATTATTTTAAAGTTCATCAATATGGAGGATTTGTTGAAAATAGCAGATATTCGTTAGAAATTATAAGAGCAGAAACTCCACTTCTTAAAGACGATATGGTTGCAACTATGCCTGAACCAATATCTGCTCCTTTTGATGTCAGTTTATATGGATATGATTATTCTAATCCATCCTTTGTAGAACATTTATATGTAAGCCATAATAATGATTCTTATACAGGAACTTATTGGTATATAGGAAATGACTTCAATAACTATCCAGTTTGGTTAAACCCAGATTGCGGAGAATCATGTTATATATATAGATATCCTGTAGCATTTACAATGAGTGGATGGGTATGGGTACTTCAACCTTCACCTCCAAGTACTGAATGGCTTGCTAATGCATATATAGATTCTGACTGGCCTTGGGAGATGGTGGTTGGTGGGGATAACTGGGGCCCTGATGTGGAATTTGTAGATATATTACCTTCAGCAGCTGTAGCTGCAGCTGAAGTAGGTAGTACAGGCAGTTCGTATGCAGAGCCTGCAACTGATTGTTTAGAGCTTGAATATAATGAAACATATAGCGGATTAATAACTAGTTCAGATCATTATGACTGCTACTTTTTTATAGGTGAAGATTCTGACTTTATTACTTTTGAATTTGATGCTACATCTAACTTAGATTTAGAAGTTTATAACCCATTTGAGATTTTAACTCCAGATATTAATAATTATGGACCTACTGCATATGCAAATAGTTACACTTTACCGTATTTAAATTTAATGCTTGAAGATGGTCCTGGTTTCTATGGATTGAAAGTTCATAATTTTGGTAAAGAAATATCTTTAATCGAAGATACTTCTTATGTATTAAAAGTAGCTTCAGATACTGAAACTTATACTAGTGATTCTGTTTATTCTACTAGTACTACTGCTATAGTTGCTTGTGATACATTAGCTCCTCCTGACTATATTACTGGATATATACCTGAAACTGGTCTCGATGAGATGGTGTTAGAATGGACTGTTCCATGTAGTATTACTGAAAATCCAATCGTTGGTTATGTGATTGATTCAGTGAAAATTAATAATCCTTTTGATCCAACTTGGTCTTATGGACCACTTACCAGTGTTGGAGTTGATAATGATCAAGATCAAGGCGTTATAGGAGATGGATATTTTAATTATGTACTTATAAATGATCTTGAAGCAGGATCAGCTTATGAAATTACTGTTTCCTCTATAGATAGTACAGGCATGAAAAGTGCTCCTTCTTATCCGTTATTTTTAGAGGCACCTATTTCTAGCCCTTCTAAACCTGGTAATGTGATCGCTAGTTTAATTAATAATAAAGAAATAGTAATTAGCTGGAATAAATCTATTGAAGACGGAGGTTCTCCTATAAATGGATATCAAGTTTTATTAAATGCTAGTCCTAATCCTTCAACTTCTGATGATTGGTCTATAGCAGTTGACTGGGTTCCATCTGCAGAATCCTTATTAATGAGTTCTTCTACTGCAGGATATGCGCCAAAAGCTGAAGATATAGATGATTACTATGAGATTTTATTTAATGTAGATTCTGTTGTTCCTTTTGGATCTGAATATCAGTTTGTTGTGTTAGCTTACAATGACGCTGGATTTACGACTTTTTCTGATCCTACAGATATAATAATTGCTCATAATTCAGATAATATGCTTTCAACGCCTGATGGAGCATATGCTGAAATAATTGTAGATACTTTTAATATAAATTTGGAAGAATATCCTTCTGCTCCATCAGCACTTGTAGGAAGTACTTATAAAGCTGATGCTGTTAGGGTTGTTTGGGGAACTACACCATTATTAGATAATGAATCTTATGTTGTTTACATGTATAAAGGACAGAATTCCATGAACAATATTACTGGAAACCCAGATTGGGTATTTGGATCTGGGTCAAAGAAAATTACAACTAATGAATTAATAATCCCACGTCATTTCTTTGCTAGAACTGCAGAAGATGGCAAGTTGAACTCGGATTATTCTGATGGATATGAGAATTGGTTTTTTACAATAAGATTGATAAATTCGGCTACGGGAATGGAAAGTGATGAGTCGCATCCTAGTAATTTCATAACATTACGGCCTGAGTATAGAACATTTGATATGGGGTATCTAACTGGAGGTAATATATCTAATACTGGCTGGATGGCTTATAGTGACCAACAAGATATATGGTTTTTTGAAGGATCTGAAGGTGAGAAGATAGATTTAAAAATAAATAATAATTTGTCTTCCTTTGAGCCTTTAATAGCTTTATTATATATATATGATAAAGATCAAAGTGCTATATATAATTTAATAAATAATTATGGAGGTTATGATCTTTTAGATTGGAGTGCTCCTCCTAACTATGAGTTAGGTATAACAAGTATAAATAATTATGAACTACCTATATCTGGGACTTACGCTGTTAGAGTTATTACGTCAAGTCATGTAAATAAAGATGGTTATGAAATATATTTAAATAAAACTCCCCCAATCGCTCCTGTTACTCAGACTCCTATTTATATAGAATATCCATCTTGGATGGAATATATAGAGGCTAATCAAGAAACATATATTACTTGGACTAGTGTTCCAGAAGCAATTTCTTATAAAGTAGATATTTATAATACAAATAACCCAATGAGTACAATTAGGTGGTCAAAAACCGTAAGTACAAATCAACTCAAAGTTCTGTTTTCGAATTTAGAAACTGGCGATTATTATGTTAGGGTTGCTTATGAATATTTGGATGAGAATAATAGCCTACGTTTAAGTGAGTGGAGTTATCCTTTAATGTTTAGCGTTGGGATAAATTTAGTACCTTAGTCTTAGGCTAAATAAATTAAAAATTAAAAAAGACAGCCTAAATGTCAGGCTGTCTTTTTTAATTGACTTATTATTTATTATTGTAGAAAGTATATTAAATACTTATAATATACTTTATTTAATTTATTTGTATTGATAAAGAGGATTTTAATGCCTGAAAATTTAGTTTCAGAAATAGGTACAGTAGTTATTATAGCTATTGGCTTAGCATATGTTGCTAGAATTTTAAAGCAGCCTCTAATTTTAGCCTATGTACTTGCTGGGATAATTTGTGGTCCAAAAATAGGCTTTGGATTAGTTCATGATCATAATATACATACAATTCATAGTTTAGGTGAACTAGGCCTTATTTTCCTTTTGTTTATGATTGGGCTTGAAATCAATTTGAAAAAACTTATTGCTTTAGGTAAGCCAGTTATATTTACAGGTATTGGTCAAGTTAGTATTACTGTTGCTGCAGCTATGGCATTTTTTATTCTTATAGGAACTTCAGCATTTACTGGGGAATTTGATCTAATATATATAGCTGCTTCAGTATCTTTAAGTAGTACTATGGTAGTAGTAAAGCTTCTATATGATAAAAGGGAATTAGATACTGTTGTTGGTAGAACGACTTTAGGGATTTTAGTAATACAAGATATATGGGCAATTTTGTTTATTGCCCTGCAACCAAATTTTAGTAACCCTCAAGTTAATTCAATTTTATTTTCATTAATTAAGGGTATTGGTCTAGTAATATTTTGTATGCTTGCTAGTAATTATATTTTACCTAGAATATTTAAAGTAGTCTCCAGGCAACCAGAAATATTACTTCTATTATCTATTGCTTGGTGTTTTTGTATTGCAGGCCTTGCTGGATATAGCGGACTGTCTAGGGAAATGGGTGCATTAGTTGCTGGCGTTTCTTTAGCTACTTTTCCATATAATCACGATGTTATTGATAGAATTATTACTCTCAGAGACTTTTTTGTAACTTTGTTTTTTGTAGCTTTAGGTTTAGAAATACCTATGCCTACATGGACTATGGCGACGTATACTTTCATGCTTGTTGGGTTTGTTTTAGTTATAAGATTTATAACTATTTTTCCTATTTTATATACTATGAAGCAAGGAGTAAGGGTTTCTTTAATGACAACTATAAACCTTGCGCAAATGAGTGAATTTGCATTGGTTTTTATGGCCTTAGGAACTGCTTCAGGGCATATTTCTGGAATTATGTCTTCTAGTATAGTATTAGCTATTATTATTACATCTACTATTTCAACTTATAGTATTCAATATAACCATAATATATATGTATTTTTCGAAAAAATTTTGATTTTCTTAGGAATTAGAGATAGGTTCCCTCATCATGAAGTTTTAGCTGACAAGCAAACTGATTCAGCACATATTGAAGATTCTATTGTGATTTTAGGGTTTTTTAGAGAAGCAAGTTCATTATTATTTAATATTAAATCTAAGTTTCCAAAACTATTAGATAGATTAATGATTATAGATTTTAATCCTGAAGTAACCAAAGGATTGGTTGACCATGGAGTCAAATATGTATATGGAGATATTAGCAGGATGGGTCTACTTGAAGAATCAGGTGTTTCAAGAGCTAGTATTATTTTACTTACTGTACCTGATATGGTTTTAGCTGGGACAAATAATTTATTATTAGTTAGAGAACTTCGTAAAATGGCTCCTAATGCAGATATAATTGTTACAGCGGAAACTTTTTCTTCACACGATGAATTGTATGACGCTGGGGCTAATTATGTTGTCTTACCAAGGTTGATTACTGCAGATTATGTACTTGATATTATGAATAAAAGTATCTCAGGTGAATTATTAGAGCTTGCTAAATTAGATTCTAGAAAAATTTCAGGACGTGACGAAGTAATTCAATAATATTTAAATCTATATTTAACATTATATTTGCTTTCACTTGTTAATTGTTATGATTCTTATGTAGAATTGATAATATATAGGTGAGAATACCTATATTAGAACGAGTAAACTCACGGAAGTTATTTAATTTATAAAATATAAAATTAAATAACTTTGCTAAATACTTCTTGTAAGTAGAAAATATTGAGTATGGATAAAAAACAAATAGGCAAATACCAACTTCTTGAAAGAATTGCTTCTGGTGCTCAAGGTACTGTATTTAGAGCATATGATACAAGTCATGGACAGATTGTAGCTTTAAAAGTAATTCAGGTTGGCCCTAGTATGGGAGATGATTTTCTTGAAAGATTTCATAGAGAGTCATCAATTGCT
>TARA_B100000686_G_scaffold60519_1_pt1 | contig 12901 bp, 10 predicted proteins | sample TARA_B100000686 | Tara Oceans TARA_B100000686 (sample SAMEA2622733) | marine metagenome | biome: marine biome (ENVO:00000447); feature: marine epipelagic mixed layer (ENVO:xxxxxxxxx); material: "saline water (ENVO:00002010), including plankton (ENVO:xxxxxxxx)" | depth 150 m
CAAAAAATTGTTGCATCTTTAACTTGGAATACCCTATCATAAATCAAAGGGTTGGGCATTAAATATCTAATGCGGGAGCTGGGTAAATCACCACCTGGTTAAGTTTTTTAAGCTTTATTCTGATCAGTCCACGCTATCTTAGGTGGAAAATCTAAAGAGCGGATAGTCTTGTTAGGAATGGCTGGGGGCACCTTCTTTGATTTGGTTTCAGTCCTTATATTTGTATCCAACGAAACATTCAAACACAATTCTTAAACCAAGTTAAAGATCTTGTCTTGTGAAAATTCTTATTACAGGGGATAGGGGGTATGTTGGGAGTGTTTTAGCGCAAGTGCTTTCGGATCGTTCCTATAACATCGTGGGTTTTGATACGGATTATTACAGAGGCACAGACCTTTACTCTATTGAACGGCCCTATCGGCAAATCACCAGGGATATCAGGAGTGTTTCCCCTGAAGATGTGGAGGGTGTGGAGGCTGTGGTGCATTTGGCGGGCCTTTCCAATGATCCTTTGGGTGAGTTGGCTCCAAACCTGACGGAAGATATTAATTTAAGGGGAACCCTGCAGCTCGCCCGTTTGGCCAGAGAAGCCGGAGTTAAACGGTTTGTCTACGCTTCTTCGCAGAGTATGTATGGTATTTCAAATACTGATGATGAACTGGATGAAGATGACAGCGATAAAAACCCCCTTACTGCCTACGCCAGAACCAAATGGGACGCCGAATTGCAGCTCAAGGAATTGGCGAACGAAAATTTCACCATCGTATGTTTCAGGCCTTCAACTGTTTTTGGGGCCAGCCCCAGACTTCGTTGTGACATCGTTTTCAATAATCTAGTCGCCTGTGCTTACACCACTGGCAAAATAGAGATTAAAAGTGATGGCACTCCGTGGCGGCCAGTGGTGCATGTGCGCGATGTATCTAGCGCTTTTTTAGCCGGACTGGAAGCCCCAAAAGAGTTGGTCGCTGGTCGATCTTTTAATGTGGGGATACCCGATGGCAATTATACGGTTCGAGACTTGGCTGAGGCCGCCCAAAAAGCCGTTCCTGGAAGTATTCTGACTTTCACCGGTGAGCATGGCTCTGACTCCAGAACCTATAAAATCAGCTTCAAAAGAATATTAAACGAATTGAAGGACTACTATAAACCCGCGTGGAATCTTGAACGTGGTGGTAGCGAATTGGTTGCACTTTTTGAAAAGACCGGATTTACCGAGGACCAGTTCCGAGGGCTTGTCTGTAATCGTTTGATGTCCTTAAATCATTTAACGCAATCTAATCAGATTAATAAAGATTTATTCTGGGCATAGTATGACACAAGCTTTACATCAAACTATCAACGCCTGCTACCTTTGTGGTCAGGGAGAGATAGAGATCATTCTTGGCGCGGTAGAAAAGTCCAAAAGTATGCGGGAAAATTTAGATGGATACGTTTCCGCGATTCTTAAACAAGAAAGGCAAAATTTTAGGTGCGTATTCTACTGACCGGTGGGACTGGATTTTTAGGTGCGTATTTACTGCCCCTTCTTGAGTGCCACCAAGTTTTGTTGTTGGGTAGGGGGGAAGGAGATTTTCCATGTCAAAACGTTTCTTATCATAGATGTGACCTCTCTGATATTGGGACGTGGGAAAAGCAGGTTCGAGATTTCCATCCTGATGTTGCTATTCATTTGGCTTGGACCGGGCTCCCGGACTATTCCTTTCCTCGCTGTCTTGAAAATTTCAATTCGAGTATTAATTTGGTCAGTCTTCTTGCCTCTACGGGATGTAAAACTATATTTATGGCTGGCACATGCTGGGAGTATGGCGATATCTCAGGACAAGTAAAGGAAACAGATATCCCTGGTCCTATGTCTTTATTTCCATCTTTTAAAACAGGACTGCGTTTGATTACTGAAAACTTGGTGAGGGAGTGTGAGGCCAACCTGATCTGGGGGAGGGTCTTTTTTGTTTATGGTCCTGGCCAGCGAGAAACATCTTTAATTCCCACTTGTTACAGGGCTATTAAAAAGGGAGTGTTTCCAGAAATTAAAAACCTAGGTGCGGTCAACGACTTTATCCATATCTCTGATGTTGTGGACGCTATTAAAGCTTTGGTCGAGACTCCTAGAGTTTCCGGGGTGTTCAATTTAGGCTTCGGAGCTCCGGGAAAAGTACGTCAGATCTGTGAATATGTCGCACGAAAATTGAACGCTGAGTCTATAATTCCCGATTGGAAGAACCCAATTCAGCAGTCAGGGTTTTGGGCCGACAGGTCTTTGATAAAGGAAAAAACAGGTTGGGAGCCTAAGCTTTCCTTGCAAGAAGGAATCGAACAAACTATTGACGAGTGGGAAGAGGCAAATGATCGTTCCTGAGCAGGCGGCAATTCTTTGTGGCGGATTAGGAACTCGCTTGCGTCCGCTGACAGATAAAACTCCCAAACCCATGGTTCCGGTAAATGGCAAGCCGTTTCTGGAATATTTGCTCGTTCAACTGCGAGAAAATGGCATTAAGGAAGTGATTCTGATGACAGGTTATCTCGGTGAGCAAATATCGCAATTCTTCGGGGACGGGACATCTTTAGGATTACGTATTAAATATTCGCATGGTCCTGCGGAATGGGATACGGGTCGTCGCCTGATTGAAGCCAAGTCACTTTTGAATGACTATTTTCTCCTCCTGTATTCCGATAACTTTGTGCCTTTCAACCTTAATAAATTAGCAAGATTCCATGATGCCCAACGCGGACTGCTGACTTTTGTTGTCCACCCAAAGTCTGAAGGAAATATACGCCTGGCAGAAGATGGTAAGGTTGAGGTGTACGATAAAACCCGCAAAGAAGAGGGGCTCGATTTCGTCGAACTGGGTTATATGATTATTTTGAAGGAGGTTTTTGGGTGTTTTGATGAAATAAACGTGAGCTTTTCGGATATAATTTTCAAGCTGGTATGCGACCGGCAGGTTTCTGGAATGATCGTACGAGATGCTTATCACAGCATTTCTGATCTAGAACGTTTGAAGTTGATGGAAGAATATCTAAAACCTAAAAAAATTCTTCTAATTGACCGGGATGGTATTCTTAATAAAAAAGCCCCAAAGGGTGATTACGTTACTTCGTGGGAAGACTTTGTTTTTTTGTCTAAAAATGTTAAAGGCTTGCGTATGCTGGCGGAAGCAGGCTATGAATTTATTGTTATTTCAAATCAGGCAGGAATAGCCCGTGGCATGGTAACTTGGGAAGCTGTTGACAACATCAACCAGCAAATGAAAAAGGAATTGGAGGGGGAAGGTATTTCTGTTCTGGATGTTCTGGTGTGTCCTCACCATTGGGATGAGGGTTGCTTTTGTCGAAAGCCAAACCCGGGAATGTTTTTCAAGGCATCCCGGGACTGGTTGTTTCGTTTGGACAAGACGTTTTATATTGGTGATGACCCGAGAGATTGCCAGGCGGCCTGCAACGCGGGATGTGGATCCGTGTTTATAGGAGAGAAGGATGAAGTGGGAGCACTCTCTCCTGAAGAACAGCCCAATAAAGTTTTTAATAATCTGGAAGAAGCGGCCCCATTTTTGATGAACTCATGATTATTGCAAGAACACCATTTCGAGTTAGTTTCGCAGGCGGGGGTACGGATCTGGGAGAATTTTATCGGAAAGAAGATGGCCGGGTTCTAAGTACCACGATTGATAAGTATCTTTTTGTCGCTGTAAAGCGACAAGTTTGTCTGGGTGAATCCAAATTTCGGATTAACTGGAGCAAGGTTGAATTCAAGGACAAGATAGATGATATAGAACATCCCATTGTTCGGGAAGCTTTGAGGATGATGGGCATGGATATTCCTTTGGAAATTTCTACCTTTGCGGATATTCCATCACAAACGGGTTTGGGCTCTTCCAGCGCATTTGCTGTAGGTTTGCTACACGCATTGTTCGCGATTAAAGGACAGATGGCGACTAAGGCGGATTTAGCGGATATGGCGGCGCGTATTGAGGTGGACATCCTGGGTCGTCATATAGGGAAGCAGGATCATTACGCGGCAGCTTATGGAAATTTGAATGTTTACACGTTTCATCAAGATGAAAGTGTCTCTGTAGACCCTGTTCTTTGTCCTAGGGAAACAAAAAGAGCAGTTGGGAATAACATCATGATGTTTTATACAGCAAAGAAGCGTGATGCTAGTGAAATCCTGAAAAACCAGAAAGCTAGGATGAACGACAAACATCATGTGCTGGCGGGGATGAAAAACCTGGTTGAGCCTTTACGAAAAATCTTTACGACTGGATCAAACCTGCATGAAATAGGCCGAATTTTGCATGAAGGGTGGGAGCTAAAAAGAAGCATCACAGAGGAAATTTCTTCCCCGGAAATAAACGAGTATTATGAAAAAGCTATGAAGGCAGGGGCTTTTGGCGGAAAATTGCTTGGCGCGGGAGGGGGCGGCTTTTTACTTTTTTACGTGGAACCGCAGAACCAGAAGTCGGTATCTGAAAGCTTAGCTGAGTTGTACCAATTGCCCTTTGGCTTCGACAACGTGGGCAGTCAGATCACATATTATGACCAGTCTTTGGTTTAATCGACGAATACCTTTTCTATTTTGGATATTAAATGAAATACTCTATATTACTGCCCACGCGAGAAGGCGGTCGATATCTTTCCAATGTGGTCAGTTCGATCCTAGATGATCCTTATGAGGACATGGAATTAGTAGTTTCCGATAATGCCAATACGGATGAAACTTCAGAAATTCTTTCTTCATTTTCTTGCGACCCACGACTGAAAGTTATACGTACGGAAAAGCTCCTTTCCGTAAACGAAAATTGGAACTATACCCTTAATAATAGCTCCGGCGATTATATATTAATGCTGGGAGACGATGATTACCTGTTGCCTGATTATTTTACAAAGGTGGATAAAATATTGGAGCAATATGATAATCCGGAGTGTGTCACCTATAATTATTGTGTTTTTATTTTTCCGAATGCAATGGGCAGTGATGTGGGTTATTACAAAATTGATGCTTTTAACTTCGGACGAAATTACCCCGCCACAGGGGGAACAATTCCATCAGAAATTCGTTTTTCCATTCTTAAAGATATGTTTAGTTTTAAAGCTCAGTTTCCTTTATTAATGCCGCCGCACCTGATTGCTAGAAAAACGGTCGAAAGGATTCGAGGGAAGATGTTTCAACCACCTTATCCTGATTATTATGCCTTGGGGTCTTTGTTAATGAAGGCCGAATCCTGGGTGTACCATCCTGAAAGTCTACTTATTGTAGGGGTTACTCCCAAATCACACGGTTCTTATCAATATAGCTCTGACCATAAGACTGAGGTTAAGGGTTTGGGATATCTTGGTATCGACAGGGAAGCGAAGGCTCAGGACCCAGGTAGTCCGACCATTAACCAAATGAATGCTTGGTTGGACAAAATGAAGGCGAACTATAACGAGGAATTAAATGAGGTGAAAATGGATCGTCCAAATTATTTATTGCGGTTGGTCTTTTTCTGGTGGTTGGATTTTCAAAAAGGATCTATTTCCTTAAAGGAGTTGTTTGTGAGGTGCAAGGGACTTTCCGCTTCAGATTGGTTGGGCATGTTTTTTTCAGGTGTGTCCAGTATCACCTGCTGGGCAAGGTTGTGGCGTGAAGTAAGGTATTTTCGATATCATCGAATTCAAAAAGTTTTTGTAGGTGCACGTCCTTTGGATCGAGAAATAACGGATCACAAAAAATTGGCAAATTGGTTGGGAAGGTAATGATTTTTAAGGAAGTTGGTTTTACAGGCTAGCATTGTTCATGAGTTGCTCACAGTTTTGTCAAGGAACCTTGTCGGGTTTAACAAGGCACCCCAAAAAAGTTTCTAATTTGACCTTGTCTATAATTTGGCTGAAGGTTACCAGGTAATAATATTTCCGTGAAAAGAAAATCCTTTGTGACATAGCTATTTGTTTACCCTAAAGGAACATGCCGGCTTAAATTGTCCCCCGCTTTAAGCTCAAGTTTGGGATAAGGGGAATATGAAAACAGGGTTTATCTTTCCGAGTTTCGTTTTAGTGCACGGAGTTGCTGATAAATCCATTTTGGAAGGTATTTAATGCCGCTCAATATATTTTTAATTACACCCCTTATCCCCTGGGTATTGACATAAATAGTATTATGCCACTCAGAGGGTTGAATCTCGTGCCTCCCCATTGAATAATAATAAACGGATAGAGAATTTCTAGGCTCATGATTTTTTGAGTGCCAGGGCTTAGGATGCCCGTGCCATGAAATCTCATTGGTTTCAAACATTACAGCTCGGTTATAAAGAGGAGGAATGTCAGCTATTTTGGTTTTGCGGGTCATATCCCAGAACTCAACATTGCCACCATTCTCTTCTTTCCAGTCTTGGCAAAAATAAACAATTAAATTGAGCCGACGAAATAAATTAGAATTCTCGCGTTTGTTGAAATCGACATGAACATCTAAAAAACCTCCTTCAAGAGTTTGGTGATATCCTGCCCCAAAGAGATCAGGGTCGGCGAGTAGCCCTTCTAACCCAGTAATTCTTTGTAGAACTTCTATGAATTCTTGGGAAGTTACTGCATTAAAGTATTCTCTGGCAGATGAGGTTTCGGGGCAAGGTTGGGTGTATTTATTTTTCTGATGGTATCCGTTGGCATTGACCCATGTTTTTGGATTGCGCCGGGGAAACTCGTCATATATTTTTTGGGCAAAGGTTTCCTCCAAAAAATTTTCAATAACAAGATACCGAAAAGGTTTGGCAGAATTAAACTGGTTCTTTAAATCTTCTTCTAGGTTTTTTATCTGAAAAATGTTTGTCATGAATATTTCTCATCCATTGAACTTCTTACTTCAATAGTTAACCTGGAAAAGGGATGTTTTAAAAAATTCATAGAGGTTAACAAGGGCTTGAATATTAAAAATAATATCACTAAAGTGTTGCAGATGCATTGTTTTGTTTTAAATGAAATTGGGATTGACCCTTCGTTATAGATGTGACTTAGTCAATCGGTTTTTTTAAATTATAAAAGTTATAGGAATTGCAAATGAAATTTTCCGTACTTCTTCCAACTCGAAATGGTGGTCCCTATTTAAGGAGTTGCATCAGTTCCGTTCTTGATGAGGATTATGATGATATGGAGCTGGTGGTCTGTGACAATGCGAACGTAGATGAAACTCAGGAAGTTCTAGCTTCATTTTCTAATGACCACAGACTGAAGGTGTTGCGAACAGAAGAGGTTTTGTCGGTTACTGATAATTGGAACAAGGTTTACCAGGCTAGTTCCGGAGATTATATTTTAATGCTGGGTGACGATGATTGTTTGATACCTGGTTATTTTAATGTGTTAGAGAAAATTTTGGAAGAGAAAAACTATCCTGAATTGATCACTCACAACTACTGTTCATTCATCGAACCCAATTCAATCGATGGAAATAAATATGCATATTATAATTATACTGGATTCAAGTATGGAAAAGACTTCAGGTCTGGTGAAGAAATATCAAGGGAAATGCGTTCCTCAATAGTAAGGGATATGTTCCGGTTTCGAACTCGATTACCACTACAGATACAGGCAACCTTGTTTTCCCGCAAAGCAGCTAAAAGGGTCAAGGGGGATTTATTCCAAGTCCCTTATCCGGATTTTTATGCTTTGTGTTCCATGCTTTTGACAGCTCATACGTGGGTTTTCTCTTCCAAAAGCTTGTTGGTTGTAGGGGTAACACCTCATTCTCACGGGGCTTATCAATTTAGCAGTGACCAGGACCAGGAATCTAAAGGCTTGGACTATATTGGGGTGTCTGAAGTAAATAAAGACAATTTTGGGAGCCCCACTTTTGCCCAAGTTCTCGTCTGGCTGGATAGTTTAAAAGCCAACTATGCGGAGTTGTTGGAAAATGTTGAGGTGTGTCATTCAAATTATCTGCTGAGACAAATATATTATTCAAGCCTTGAATATAAAAAAGGAAATATTTTATTGCGGGATTTTGTTAAGAGATTTAGCCAGTTAAGTTTTTTGGAAATTCTTGGTTTGTTTCGCGCGGGGTTGGTGAATAAGGATCCTTGGAAACGGTTATGGCGTGCGGTCAAATACTTTAGGAACCACCGGGTTCAAAAATTATGGGTAGGATGCCAACCTCTTGAAAGTCATATTACAGATATGAAAGGATTTGCACATTGGATTGGAAAAAGATCCTCTGTGTTTAACAAATAAAACCCGGAACAACTCCTTTCCTGCAAATATAGATCTATTAAATTCTTCTGGAGAGAAATTTTTGATTCTTACTGCTGACATTTTCCAAAGCCCTCAAAAATCATACTTTGAAAATTTTTAAAATTATTTTACATTATTACAGTGGTGAAATCTTCGCTGGCGCTTTCTCTAGGCTTAGTGGGTGCTTTATCTATTGTACGCTTTAGAACTCCGATAAAGGAGCCAGAAGAACTTGCGTATCTCTTTATTAGCATAGCCATGGGACTTGGGTTGGGAGCAAATCAGATCTTGGCGACAGTGGTGGCGGGTCCTGGGATCCTTGCATTTATGGCTATTATCAAAACTGCCAAACGGGAAAATAAAAGCAAAAATTTTTACTTATCATTGGACTGGCAAAGAGAAGGAGAGGAGCATCCTGAACTTTATCTTGAAGCCTTGAATAACAGTATTGCCAAACATGCGGTAACTTGTGACCTAAGACGATTTGATATTCGTCAGGAATCAGTAGAGGTCTCATACAATTTAGACATTGCCAGCACTGAAAGCCTTAGCTCATTAGTAGGCGAATTGCGTGAGACATTCCCGCGAATGGGCGTTACGTTCTTGGATCAAAATCGGCTCCCGACTGTATAAAAAAAATGAAAGTTGAATCAAAAGTTTCTGCTACACCCACTCGATCAAATTTGTTCAAAAAATTAAAACTTAGCCGAGTTTCGGCCTCCTCTCTTATTCTGCTGACTATCTTGGCAGTTTCTATTTCCATCGCTACCACATTCTACCTGGCACCGGATAAACTAAGGAGTCCTTTGGCAAGTTGGGCTCATCGGAACGGTTATTTTTCGGCAATCAATAAGGGTGGGGTATTGAAAACCCTGCTATCAGCTCCTGCTAAACTTCTCCGGTCTTTGGGTGCGGAAGAGATACCAAAAATTTATATAGATATTAAATTTAAACATCTGCAAAAACTTCATAAAAAAAGAAATGAAGCATTGAGGAAAGATATTTTAAATATCAGCTCTGATGACTATGTTCCCGCATCGATCAGGCATGGTAACCAGACAACTAATGTGAAATTAAGGTTGAAGGGAGACTTGGTAGATCATCTGCAAGGTAAAAAATGGTCGTTTCGTGTTCATGTGAAAAATGGCAAACATTTATTTGGGGTCAGAAGATTTTCCCTTCAGGCTCCATGGACTCGCGGTTTTCACAGTGAGATATTATTTTTCGAAACGCTACGCCGTGTTGGGGTTTTGGCACCTCGGTACTTTTTTTTGGATGTGGTAATTAATGGTGATGACATAGGTATAATGGCCTTGGAGGAACATTTTTCCAAAGAACTCCTGGAATATAATGGACGCCGAGAAGGTGTCATTATCAAATTTGACGAATCGCTGTTTTGGCGCAACAATCAAGGACCGGTTTTCCATAATTTCCGCAACGTTCCCATCAAAGCATTTCGTAATTCCCGAATTGAAAAATCTGAAAAACTGTCCTCGGAACATGCCGTGGCTGTAGGTTTGCTGAGAGGATTTGTTGAAAAACGATTGCTCGCTTCCGAGGTTTTTGATGTTGAAAAAATGGGTCGTTTCTTTGGAGCAGGGGAGCTATGGGGGGCAAGTCATGCCATGCTCTTTACCAATATTAGACTGTATCTTAACCCGATTTCTCTTAAACTTGAACCGGTTGCATTTGATGCTTCTATCCCCAGTCGAGATTTTGAATTGCCAACTTTATCAGGGGATGTACTTATAGCCGGCAAACAGCCTTTAGGCAGAGCAATTTTAAAGGACCCCAAAATTTATGATGCCTATTTAAAAACTATAAAAAATCTAGCACACGCTGCAGTTGATGGTGACTTGATTGAAGAATTAAAAACAACTGAGCAAAAGTTTTTGCTTATATTGAACAAGGAGTTTTTGCTATTATCAGAGTTACCTTGGCAAGGCTTAATTCAGCGCGCCGAATCTCTTCTAAAATTAAAAAGGATAAAATTTGAGAAAATATCCCTACCGCTTGAGCCGACCTCAGGAGAATATCCATTGATAGCGCATGTGCACCTTATAAATGATGCGGAAAAACCCTATTTGGAGATAGCGAATGCTATTCCTCAAAATATTGAAATTAATTCTATTGAATGGGTCTCAAGGTCGGGTGCTAACAGTGCTTTATTCAAGGCATCATCGAAATTAAGCCTGCCTAAACAGTTGCCTCCAACTCCTATGAATACTCTTCCACAATCAATCCGGATTTATTATTCCCCAATGGATTTGGAAAGGTACCGGCTTAAGGTGTCCGCTAAAATTAAAAATCATGACAAAGAATATGAATCCAAAGTGCATACTTATTTTGCACCACTGGACCATCATCCCATCCCTAAGTCTTCTATAACACGTCAATTAGAACAGCATCCTTTTCTAACCCTTGACTCTGAGAAGAAAAATTTGCAAGCCCGGAAGGGTAAGTGGAAAGTTAAGGGCTCTTTAATCATTCCGCCTGGGTACAGTTTGACTCTTAAGGGAGAGACAACTTTGCAATTCTCCCGAGGGGAAGGTTTGATTTCAAATGGGCCTTTGTATTTTATGGGTACAAAAAATTCACCCATTCTATTGGAGGGGCAATCAGAGGGAATGGGAGAATCTTGGCAAGGAATTGCCGTGCTTAACTCAAAAATTCTGTCTACATTTTCATTTGTGACTATACGTAACACTTCTGGGATTAGCCGTCCTGGTTGGAAGTTGACGGGGGGAACGACTTTTTACAAAAGTGATATGGAAATGGATTCTTCATCTATTATTGGTCATAGAGGCGAAGATGCATTAAATATTATTCAATCAAATTTTAAGTTGCGAGATGTTAACATTGAAGATACTTTGTCCGATGGTTTGGATGCGGATTTTTCAAATGGCAGTGTAGATAGAGGATTGTTTAAAAATATTGGGCAGACTACTGGTGGAGATGGAATTGATATAAGTGGTAGCCGGATTGTGATTAATGGAACAATATTTCAGGGAATCAGTGATAAGGGCATCTCGGTAGGTGAAAAAAGTTTTGCCACTGTGACGGATACAATTATTGAAAGGGTTGCCACCGGTGTTGCCAGTAAAGATGGGTCACGCCTTATACTTACCAACGCTACCTTCAAAGATATAACGAACGCGGGCCTGGCCGCTTACATCAAGAAACCAGAATATGGCCCCGCATTAATTAATGCCAATAATATCAAATTCGAGTCCACTGCCAAACGAACTCTTGTTCAAACAGGAAGTTCATTAAAACTTGAAGGGGAACTTGTGGGAACTGAAGATATAGATGTCGAGCAATATTACAAGACTATTATGAAACCAGGATGAAATAATGAGCGATCAAATACCTAAGGACGTACGTAATGAAATCAAATTCGTGGCCTTTGCAAAGGATTATTATTACCTATTGCATTGGCTAAAATTGCATCCTGCCGGATTTTATTCTATTCACCCTGATCGAAAGGTGAATAATATCTACTTTGATTCGCATGATTATGTTGCTTATACGGACAACCTCTCGGGAGCAAGTTATCGCAGGAAAGTTCGATACCGTTGGTACGGAAACTCGCTGACTCCGGGTCAAGGTGTCTTGGAAATCAAGCATAAAAGAAATTTCTGTGTTTGGAAAAGCTTATTCAAAATACCAGAATCTCCATACAAACCAAAAGCAAGCTGGAATTCAATTCAACGGCATTTATATTTACAAGTACCTGATGCAGGAAAAAATGGCTTGACGAAAATCCAGTGCCTATACTCATAAATAGATATAATCGGAAATACTTTCTCTCTCAAGAAGGAAACGTCAGGGTGACAGTTGATAGACAGTTAGAGTTTATTGATCAAAGGTTCAAGTCCGGACCCAAGTTAGTGCGCAAAAAAAATTATCCTGAAATATTTGTCGTGGAATTTAAATTTAATATCGACGATAGAGATTTGGCTTCCCATTATATTCAGACTATTCCTGTTAGGATTAGCAAAAACTCCAAATATATAAGTGGTTTGAAATTTTTAAGCGGGACCTAACATTTGGTGGTTCCAACTTGCAAGAGCAACAGTTAGTAAGGCCTTCTTTTTTGAGGAAGAGCTTGAAAAGTACTTTGAGGTGAAGCGGGTTTTGGTGCAGATGGTTGAGCCGGGCCAAGATGCGCTTTGGTTTTCTCTTGTGTAACCTTTCGCTTTGATTTCGGGAAATGTTATCGTTCCGGCCACGCTTCCAAGTGGCCTAAGGGTGTGCAATAGGTTGTAGCGGGAAAACTTCGGCCATCTTCTCTATTGGACTCCATTCCTCAACATGTATCGTAAAGCCTTACATAATTGACCTTAATGTTGGAAAAAAATTACTGAGGGTAATTAAATGTTTTAAATGGATTTAGGGTCGAAATTATCAAACCCCTCATCTTTTTCAGATATGACAGCAGGTTTTGCTGGCCATTGTACGGAAAAAAGAGGGTCATTGTAACGAAACCCAGTATAAGATCCTGGAGAATAAAATTCAGACATATAATACAAAATTGTGGTTGAGTCCTCCAGAGTGAGCCAGCAATTTGCGCACCCTGACGGAACATACAGGCTCAAGTTGTCTCCGGCTTTAAGCTCAAAGGAGGTCCATTTCAGGTAGGATTCCGAATTGGATCTTAAGTCAATGATGACGTTATAAAATGCTCCCTTTAAGCAGGTTAATATTT
>TARA_B100000686_G_scaffold315146_1_pt1 | contig 12900 bp, 7 predicted proteins | sample TARA_B100000686 | Tara Oceans TARA_B100000686 (sample SAMEA2622733) | marine metagenome | biome: marine biome (ENVO:00000447); feature: marine epipelagic mixed layer (ENVO:xxxxxxxxx); material: "saline water (ENVO:00002010), including plankton (ENVO:xxxxxxxx)" | depth 150 m
CGGTAACAGGGGTTCGAATCCCCTAGGGGACGCCACTTTTTACTAAGTGGGTTGTGATTCGAAATTAAAACTGAGGTTTGCCTCGGTTTTTTTTTGCCTGAAATTTGTGTTGGCTTGTCATAATCAAGAGATTTGAGAATAAATAAAAAATAATTTAAAAAAGTGTTGACAGGTTGGCGTATTATGCATACTATAGCTCTCGCTACGGCGTGAGAGCACAAGCAACTTGCTCGCTAAGTCAAGGCAGTAAAGATTAAGCAATAGCTTACATCTCTTGAAGAGATATCTTCATCATGCTGTCCCCTTCGTCTAGAGGCCTAGGACATCGCCCTTTCACGGCGGTAACAGGGGTTCGAATCCCCTAGGGGACGCCACTTTTTACTAAGTGAGTCATGATTCGAAATTAAAACTGAGGTTTACCTCGGTTTTTTTTTGCCTAAAATTTGTGTTTGCTCATCTTTAATTTAGAATTTTGAGCACAGATAAAAAATTAAAAATAATTTTTAAAAAAGTGTTGACAGGGTGGGTTAATATGCATATTATGTCCTCACCACGACGCAAGAGCACAAGCAAATAGCTAACAACGTCAAGGCAGTAATGATTAAGCAGTAGCTTATATCACTTGAAGAGAAATCTTCATCACGCTGTCCCCTTCGTCTAGAGGCCTAGGACATCGCCCTTTCACGGCGGTAACAGGGGTTCGAATCCCCTAGGGGACGCCACTTCTTCTTTGAAGCATGCGTTGAACTAAAATGATTCAAAAAAACAAAACTCAGCATTCTAGGCCTGAGTTTGCTGTTCCTATAACGTATCCTGATCTTCCAATTTCCCAACATATCTCTGAAATTCAAAAATCACTTGAAATAAACCAAGTTGTTATTGTTATTGGTGAAACTGGTTCTGGTAAAACAACACAGCTACCAAAGCTTTGTTTGGAACAGGGACGAGGTCGCTCTGGTGTTATCATTCATACTCAGCCAAGAAGGCTTGCAGCTAAAGGTATTGCAAAACGTTTGCAAGATGAATTGCAGCAACCGAGCGCTGTAGGTTTAAAAATCCGATTTGATGATAAAACTTCTCCAGATAATTACGTTCAAGTAATGACTGATGGTCTTTTGCTAAATTTATTAGCAAGAGATCCTTTGCTGCGTGACTGCGATACTTTAATTATTGATGAGGCTCATGAACGCTCTTTAAATATTGACTTTTTATTAGGTCTCATCAAAAAGCTTTTAGCAAAGCGACCTGAATTCCGTTTAATAATTACTTCGGCAACAATTAAGCACCATCTATTTTCTGAGTTCTTTAAAAATGCCCCCGTTTTTTCTGTTTCGGGTAGAACTTATCCTGTTGCCGTTCAGTATTTAAGCCAAGACTATTGGGGTTATCACCATCCAGATCCAAAAACATCAGCTGTAGTTGAAGCAGTTGCACGGATTTATAATTTACATAGCCAATTTAAGTTGCCAGAAGTTGAAGAAGGGTATGTAAGGCCACAAAACTTAATTGGTAATCGTACACATACGCTGGATACGCTTGTCTTTTTACCTGGGGAACGTCAAATACATGATGCCGCGCAAGCCCTAAAGCGTGCTTTTCAAGACAAATTTGATATTCTGCCGCTCTATGCTCGTTTAGCAGGGGCTGATCAGTCAAAGGTATTTAATCCTGGTCATAAAGTTCGAATTGTTTTAGCAACAAATCTTGCTGAAACATCCATAACAGTGCCAAGAATAGGCTTTGTTGTTGATTCTGGTTTGGTTCGTACAAGTCGATACTCACAACGACGTAAGGTTCAGCTTTTACCTATTGAGTCGATTTCAAAAGCAAGTGCAGCCCAAAGAGCAGGCCGTTGTGGGCGTATAGCATCTGGTGCTTGTATTCGTCTTTACGATGAGGATGACTTTGAAACACGTCAAGAGTACCCAGAAGCAGAAATTCATCGTACGCATTTAGCGGGCGTTATTCTGCAAATGAAAGCTATGCGTCTTGGTGAGCCTGATAGTTTTCCATTTATTGAGCCACCGGCACAACGCTTAATTAACGATGGGTACCAACTGCTTGAAGAGTTGAGTGCTGTTCAAGATAAACGTGTGACAAAGCTTGGTAAGAAAATGTCACGCTTACCTGTAGATCCGCGAATTGCTCGCATGATTATGTCTGCGGGAGATGCGCTTTACGAGGTGCTCATCATTGCAAGTGCGCTCAGTGTTATGGATGTTATTGAATCCCCTCGTGAAGCACGGGATCAGGTTCGACAGTTCCATAGTCAGTTCCATTCAAAAAACTCAGATTTTATTAGTAAAGTAATTTTATGGCACCGCCTTGAATGGCATCGCCAGCATCTAACACGTAAAGAGTTTCAAGCCTTTTGCGAAAAGCACTTTGTATCAATTGCTCGATTTTATGAATGGCGAGATGTTCATAAGCAACTATTAACGCTTATGAGGCAGGGGGCGCCTAAAGATGAAGTGTTTGAGCTGAAGCCAAAAACGCAATGGGCTCAATATCTCGTTTCTGTTCTCAAGGATAAAAATGCAGATAAACCTTATATAGATTGGCAAGAGCAGTTAACAGAGGGCTCAAATCAACTTATACACATACCAATCATTGCAGCTTTTGCAACACAAATTGCAATGCAAGACTCCGAAACAGGTGGATATATAAGCTGTCGCCAGCGTCACTGTTTTGTGCATCCTTCTTCATTTGTAAAGGTTAAAAAGCCAAATACTAATCCGAAAGCAAATGAGAATTATAAATCGAAGAAGCCACAGAAGGTAAAGCAAGAGTGGCTTGTCATTGGTGAGTTCTTAGAAACGCAAAAACTTTGGGCCCGTCAAGTTGCTAAAGTAGATATCCAGTGGATCTTGCCTCAAGTAAGTCATATGGTGAATTTCACTTATGCAGAGCCTCATTGGTCTAAAAAGATGGGTGCAGTTGTTGCGCAAAGAACTACTCATTTACTGGGCCTAACTCTAAGTAAAAATACGAATCAGCTTTATTCTCATATTGATGCGCAGGTTTGTCGTGAGATTTTTATTCAGACAGCTTTTGTTGAGCAAGGCTTAGGGGATAGTCGTTTTGATCGCTCGCTAACACAGTTTATGCGTACAAACCAAGCTCTTATTGAAGAGGTGGAAGCGCTCGAAGCAAAAGCTCGAACTTCGAGTTTAATGGCCTCCGATGAAGAAATTTATGCGTTTTTCGATAAACAGATACCAGATGATATTATTGATCGACGTTCATTTTTTTCTTGGTGGAAAAAAGAGAAAAAACAAAATCCAGAGCTTCTTACATTTGATCGAGATTGGTTTTTAAAGCGTGATGATGCTTTTGATCAGTTCCCTAAAACCATTAAAATTAATGGTGAAGCCTTCCAGCTTGAGTATCGTTTTGAGCCTGGTCATGAAGATGATGGTGTAACCCTCGTTGTTTCTGATGCCCATTTATTTAAGCTTAACCCTGCTGTACTTGATTGGTTGGTACCGGGTTTAATTACTGAAAAGTGCGAAGCTTTAATCAGAGGCTTACCTAAAGCTGATCGTAAAAAATTTGTACCTGTGCCGCAATTTGTCAGTGCTTTTCTTGCTGCAGAGTACTCAGCTACAGAGCCGTTAACACTCTGCCTTGAAGACTTTGCACGCAAAGTAACAGGGACTCAAATGCGCCAGCTTGATTGGCCTGAGGTTGGTGGACACCTTAAGATGAAGCTTAAGGTTGTTGCAAGCCAAAACCTCAAAAAGGTTCTAGCGAAAGGTGATGACCTTGATGCTTTAAGAGCGCAGCAGCGTGATGGTGCATTGCAAGTTGTTGAAATAAAACCTGTGCCAATAACTGCGAGTAAGGCCAAAAAAGTACAAGATTTAAGGCCAGTCGTTATTTCAAGAATTACAGAGTTACCTGAGATGCTCAAAGCAGCAGGTACTACACCTGAAACTTTTTCAACGCTTGCAGAGAAAGACGGGCAGGTTGTTTTAATTCAAACACCTGATGCTGTTCAGGCTGAAGACTTGCTTTATCAAGGTTTGCAAGCACTCTTAGTATCTCAAACGAATGCTCTTGTGAAATCTTTACGTAAGCCATTTATGCAGCAGCCAAACGTGCGTAAGATGGTTGCAGCTATGAAGGCTGAAAAGTCTTTTGATAATGATGGTCAAAAGCAAGATTACTTTTGGCAGGGCGTATTAAAGGCAGCGTTTGAAAAAACGTTTATGCAGCAGCCTCTTCCAAAAAATGCACAAGAAGCTAAAACATTTTTTGAGGCGCGTACACATTTGTATGGTGCTGTAGAAAAAGCCTTGCAAGACATGACAAAGATTGCAGACTCTCATGTTGATATTAAATACCGCATCAGTTTTTTGCAGAAGAAGAATGCGATAAATTTATCACCAGTAGAGCAAGATTTGCTGTGTCATTATGATTCGCTCTTTTCACTTGAATGGCTTCATACGCCAAGTGAGCATAGGCTTTCTTCATGGTTACCGCTCGTTCAAGGATTAGCGAGTCGACTTGAAAAGATGGGGCAGCGAGGTTCAAAAGATGATGTTGAAGCTCGTCAAATGATGTCTTACCATGATCGAATGGAACAGATTAGAAAAGGGATATCGGCAAAACCACTTGAACTGAAGCGACGTTTAGCTCACTTAACATGGGGTCTACAAGCTGTGCGCTCAGGTATTTTTGCTCAACATATTAAAGTAAACCCTAAGCTCTCCCTGAAAAACTTTATTTCAGAGCTGGGAACCCTCGAAACAGATATGAGAAAAAGCTAAAGAGTTTAAGGCAAAAACTTTAGCTGGAGATAAATATGCAAAGCTTTGAACAAGATATGATTTCCTTAGAATTTGAAGAAGTACAGGCTGTACTTGATGCAATAGAGATGCAAATGTCTGCTTCTGAGCTTCATGGCTATCAAGCAGCTCTTTTAACGATGGGTATTCGTTTTGATGAGCTTGGTTGGTGGGAACAGTTTCTAACAGACTACCCATTTTCTGGTAAAGATACTTTATCTGATGAAGATAAAGCTATGTTTGTGAAGTTACTTGCTCAAACACAGCGTCAGCTTGAAGCGAGTGAGTTTGAGTTTGATCTTTTATTACCAGATGATGATGCATCAATGATCTTAAGAGTTGCATCAATTGCTGAGTGGTGTGCCGGTTATCTATCTGGTATTCAAACTGCAGTAACCCTTGCAACACCTGAGGTTCGTGGTCGAGTCGAGTCTAGCGAACAGATACGAGAAGTTTTAGTTGATTTCAGTGCTATTCGCCAAGCTGATAAGCTCGAAATTAGCGAAGTTGAAGACTTGCTCGAAACTGAGCGTAATTATGCCGAAATTGCAGAGTATGTTCGAGTAGCTGTCATGAATATTAATATGGATATTATGTTGCAGAATCTTGAGGATGCAGAAGAAGCATCAAAAGAGAAGAAGCCGACACTACACTAATAAGAAGCAGCCCTAGAGCTGCTTTTTTTATGCGTATAACAACATGAAAATACGTCTTCACATGAATAAATCAACTCTATGCTGTATTCTGTAATAAACCACAATAGATCAAAGTAGGGAGTTAGTATATGAAGATGCTGGACGCAAGTGAATATCCAAAGCGCCGTGAAGAGCTGACCAAACGCCTCGGCGAAAATTCAGCTATTTTGTTGGCTTCAGGTTCAGAGAAAACACGCAATGCTGATACACACTTTCGCTTTAGAGTCGATTCTGACTTTTATTACTTAACAGGGTTTGCAGAACCTGAAGCTGTTTTTTTATTGCGACCAGGCCATGATGAGCCATCGGTTTTATTTTGCCAAGATCGTGACCCCTTAATGGAACAATGGGAAGGCAAGAGACTAGGCCCAGAAAGAGCACCTGAAGCTTTAAAAATTGCGAAAGCTTACTCAATTAAAGAGCTGCATGAAAAGTTGCCGGCATTATTGAGTGGTGTAGAAACTCTTCATTTTCCAATTGGTCGTTATGAATGGCTAGATCAAGCTGTCGGTAAATGGCAACGAGAGCTTAAAGCAAAAGAAAGACGTGGGCCTCGCGCACCCCTTAACTGGTCTGATGTTGATCGTGTTTTACATTCAATGCGTCAAATTAAATCCAAGGCTGAAATTGAGCAAATGCAAGCTGTTGCTGATATCTCTGTTGCTGCGCATAAAGCTGCAATGAGCCTCTCTCGACCAGGTATTTGGGAATATGAACTTGAAGCTGCAATTATGCATAAATTTATGATGCATGGGTGTCAAGCCGCAGCATATCCTTCAATTGTTGCTGGTGGAGAGAATGCAAATATTCTGCATTACATCAGCAATAATCAAGTGATTAAAGACGGCGACTTAGTGTTAATTGATGCTGGTGGTGAGCTTGATGCTTATGCAGCAGATATTACGAGAACCTTCCCAGTCAATGGTCAGTTTACAAGTGCGCAAAAAGACATTTACAACATAGTGCTGCAGGCCCAATTAAAGGCAATAGAAGCAATTAAGCCAGGAGTTCCATATAAGTCATATCATCAAGCAGCTTTAAATGTTCTTGTTGACGGCCTTATTTCCCTGGGAATGCTTAAAGGAAGTGTTGAAGAGAATATTAAGTCTGAAGCCTATAAACGATTCTACATGCATGGTACAGGCCATTACTTAGGTATGGATGTGCACGATGTAGGCTCATATGTGTGTGGAAAAGAATCGATTGAAATGCAAGTTGGCATGGCTGTTACAGTGGAGCCTGGCTTATATATACCTAACGATGATGATATCCCAGAGGCTTATCGCGGTATTGGTATTCGAATTGAAGATGATATTATAGTGACTGAAAATGGCACGCATAACTTAACCGTTGCAGCGCCTAAAACTGTTGAAGAAATAGAGTCTTGGATGGCATAGGCTAGTCGAGCTAGCTCTGCGTTCATAAAAGGTAAGTAACTATGAAAATCGCTATTGTCGGTGGTGGGCTCGTGGGAGGGCTTGCTGCTGTCAGTATGGCTCGTGCACTCAGTCATCAACCAGAAGTATCTATTGATGTATTTGAACGATTCCCAAGACCTGAGCAGGATAGCTTATCCTATCAAGAGCAATACAATGCACGTAACCTTGTTCTTTCAAGTGCAACTGCAGCTTTTTTGGAAGATATGGCGCTTTGGGAAAATCTGAAACATCTTTTAGTCCCAATCAAGTCATTAAAGGTTTCAAGATTACATGGCTTAGGCCACAGTACAATCGAGTCTCAAGATGAGGGTGTAAACGCACTTGGATATGTAGCAGATATGGCGCTCCTTGCAAAAGCAATCGCCACTTTTGCCGAAGCAGAAACTGCTGTTAATTATCATTACAGTGCAGAAATAAAGTCTATTAAACCTAAAAATGCAGGTTATCAGCTTGCATTTAGCACACCTGATATTTGTACGGACTATGATCTTGTTATGGTTGCAGATGGTCAAAAGTCATGGGTATGTGATGCTCTCGGTATTGCGAGTGATAATGCATCTTATGGTCAGCATGCATTGGTGACGAATGTCACTTTAACTGAAGATGTAGCACCTGTTGCTTACGAGCAATTTATTCCAGGGGGCGCACTGACACTTCTACCATTAACACAATCTGGTTTTAATCGCAGAATGGCGCTTGTATGGATAGACTCTGAAGCCAAATTGAAAGAATTGGAATCGATGCCGGAATCTCAATTCTTGCAAGAGTTATCACAACGTTTATCTCTCGATGCTGAATATGTCGAAAAAGGGAATTCACAAATATACCCTCTCAACTACCAGTTGCGACATGAGCGAGTAAGGCCTCACTTGGTTATTATTGGCAATGCAGCTCAATCACTTCACCCTATTGCTGCCCAGGGCTTCAATCTTGCTGTACGTGATGTTCGAGACTTTATTCAAATGACGCTATTACATCTTGAAAATAATAATAAAGAATTATTCTCTGGCGCTTGGATGGCACAGTTCAGCGCTCAGAGACAAGCAGATGTTTCTAAAGTCAGTGGGTTTGTAAGCACATTAACGAAAGTCTTTTTTAAATCAAGTGCTATGCCTATTCGAGGTTTCTTGCAAGATTTTGCATTGGCAGGTTTTGAATTAATACCAGGTGCTAAAAGAGCTTTATCTCAATTTGCTATGGGTGGACAAAAAAAATCAGGCCGTATTTTTAGAGAAAGAGGTGTGAGGGGTGAATAAGTCAGTGCCATTAATTCGTGAGTTTGATGCTGTCATTGTTGGTAGTGGTGCTGTTGGTACTTTAATGGCCCTGCTGCTCTCTAAAAACACAAATTTAAATATAGCCTTGGTTGATCCAGCACTTAAGAATAATAACTTTGAAAAAGAAATTGACTGGACTAGTCACAGTAGAAGAGTGAGTGCTCTTAATTACACCATTTTTCACAAGCTGCAAAAAGAGCTTAATGTCGACTTAACTGATCTTGTAGAGCCAATGAAAACCATGGAAGTTTATACTTCTGAATGCGGTGGTCATTTTGAACTAAATGCTGAAGAGTATCGTAAAGAAGCCATGGCATATGTTGCAGATAATACCCAACTGACTGCATTTTTAAGAACGCTATTACCATCAAATGTGAATTGCATTCATGATGCTGTAGACCAAGTCTCTCACGTTAAAAATACTTACGAGCTTCAATGTGGTCAAACGGCTATTAAAGCTTCGATACTGATTGGTGCAGATGGCGCTCGTTCTACTCTTCGAGAAAAGCTTGCTTTAAAAATAACGCATGTTGGCTCGCCAGCTGAAGCACTTGGCGGCCAGTTAGAAGTATCTGGTGCCTTTGGGGCTGATATTGCTCGACAGTGGTTTTTAAGTGATGGCTCTGTGCTCGGTTTGTTACCAATTAAGAGAACAAAAGAGCAAAAGCATATTATGTCGATGGTGTGGTCTCAACCAAATATGCAGCATCTTAACAAGTCATCTCCGGATATTTTAGAACAAAAACTAAATGAGCTTGTATCCCAAGTTTCAATGCAAAGTGATGTCAAATTTAATTTCGCTACAGAGCCTAAAAGATGGCCTTTACGACGAGCCAAACTGCAGACGAAATTCCTTGCAGAAAGTTTTCCTGGTTTGTTTTTTATTGGCGATGCAGCGCATACCATTCATCCACTTGCTGGGCAAGGGATGAATTTAGGACTTGATGATGCACTTATGTTAAGTGAAAAGCTTTGTGAGTTTTTTGAATTAAATACAGTTTCTTTGAAAAATTTATCTCATCGTTATCATGCTCAGCGTGCATTTTCTGTGAATAACATGATGACTATCTGTGAAAGTTTTAAAAGTTGTTTTGAGAAGAAGTCATGGGTCTTTAAAGGGGTGATGGCTTTTGCATTTAAGCAGTTTGATAAGCACACAATTATTAAAAGAAAAATTGTAGAGATGATGTCTTATTAATTATGACCCCTTTACGATATGGCTCTATTCACTTGGCGTTAACCTTTAAGCCTTTATTGTAATTATAAGTTCTTAAAGCGGTGTTTGCTCAAAGGACTTAGCTTAAAAGAATGTGTTTAGACTTTTATTTGTATTTACATAATCTGATCAATTATTTAATGCATAGTTCCATATTTAATTGACGCCTATTTGGTTTGAAGTCGTTTTTTAATTCAAGTTAAATGGACGTAATTTAAAAGAGTGCTACGCTCAAGTACAGCAGTACACTCATTTAATTAAAAAGGGGTTTCTCATGAAAAAAATAGTTGCTTTAAATCTTGTCGCACTGGCTGCAATGGGTATGACTGCTCAAGCAAATGCTTATCAAGCAGAAATTAACGGCGCATACATGAACATGGATAATGACGTTGTAGATAACGACATGTATCAAGTTGGTGGTGAGTTTTATGTTGATGGTGTTCAAGCAAATTCAGGCCCGTTTGTAGAGGCTGCCTTTCTTGATCAAGCTACTTCCCTAAGAGCAAGCTACCTCAATAATGATACTGCTGATGTAGATGGTGTTGTACTAGGTGGCCGTTTTGTAGATAAAAACTCTGGTCTACTGTTCGAGGCAGACGCTACTACCGGTGATCTTGAAGGTTATCAAGTTGGTCTAGGTATGTATATTGATACACACTCTACGATAACTGCGCAGTACTATGATCAGCAAGACAGTGCGGAACTTGCAAGTGGTTACGGCGTGACTTACAAGAATCTAATGACGAACAACAATGGCACTTACTTTAATATGGAAGCATCTGCTCAATACTTAGATAATGATTTTGATGAAGAATTCAACAGCTTCGAAGTTGCTGGTGACTATTATTTCAACAAAATGATGGGTCTAGGTCTTAATGTTGCTGTTAATGGCGGCGATATCGACAGCACTGAGTATGGGATCAATGGTTCTATGTTCTTAGCGCAAAATGTGACACTTGAAGCATCGTTAACACAAGAAGATTTTGATGATACTAACCAAGATGAGACGTCTTTCTTGGTTGGTGGTAAAGTAAGATTCTAATTTTACTTGATCCTAGGAAAGCCCTAGCTTGCAAGCTGGGGCTTTTTTTTACATTAAAATTACTTAAGAGTATCTTAAGAAATAAGTGCTCTAATAAGGCTGATCTAAAAATAATCGATTGATATCAGCTGAATTTAGGCATGCTTATGAATAAAATTACGACGTCGAATATGGGGCTGCTCATAGCATCTTCATTCTTTATGTTGCTTACAGGTAACTGGACTTTCTTTGGAACGCTACTTGATATCTATCCATTTGGAGATAATGTTTTTTTTGTCACTTCAGTTTTTGCTGTTACTTTTTTAGCAATTCTACTCTTGCTTATATTACTTTCCCTTTTTCTATCAACACGTTTTGTGATTGGTTTTTGCTTATTAGCTGCTGCTGCTAGCGGTTACTTCTCTGGCAATTATGGTATCGTTATTGATGACATCATGATTCAAAATGTGATGGAAACTGACTTAGCAGAAACAAGCGATTTGCTGAATCCCAGTTATTTGTCCCGATTATTTTTCTTGGCAATAGTACCTATTGGCTTGATGTTTTATTTTAAAAGAGTAAAAAAGACGTTTTTAAAAGAGTTTTTTTTCAAGCTAGCTGTAGCTATCGGTGCTTTAGCTGTCTCTGTTGCCATTGTTTTTCTTTCAAGCGATCAATTTGCAAGCTTCTTTAGAGAGCATAAGTCTGTTCGTTATTTGATTAATCCTGTGTACCCAGTGTATTCATTGGGCCAATATATTAATAAAACCTACATTAATACTGATCAGAATGTATTTAAAGAATCTGGGATTGTAAGCGAAATTGAGTCTGATGATGAAGGGAGAGAGCTAACAATACTCGTTGTTGGTGAAACTGCGAGAGCAGATCATTTTTCATTAAATGGTTATGAACGAGTGACAAATCCACTCTTGGCTCAAGAGCCAAATCTTATAACTTTCCCTGATGTAATGTCTTGTGGTACGTCTACCGCTATTTCTGTGCCATGTTTATTTTCTCTACAACATAAAGATGAGTTTGATGTAAGCCAAGCGAAATATCATGAGAATGTGATAGACCTGCTTCACAATGCTGGTGTTAGCGTTCTTTGGAGAGATAATAATTCTGACTCTAAAGGTGTTGCTGATAGAGTTGAATTTCAAGATTATAAGACTTCAACATTAAATACCAAATGTGATGATGAGTGTCGCGATATAGGTATGCTTGAGGGGCTACAAGAGTATATTGATCAGCAAACAGGCGATGTACTTATTGTTTTGCATATGATGGGCAGTCATGGTCCTGCTTATTTTGAACGCTATCCACACGAGTTTGCAAAATTTCAGCCTGAATGTAAAACATTAGAATTATCTGAGTGTAGTCTAGAAGAAATACGAAATGCCTACGATAACACGATTCTGTATACAGACTATTTTTTGTCTAACATTATTAAACTTCTAAAAAATAATGTAGATAAATATGAACCAGTGATGTTTTACATCAGTGATCATGGTGAGTCACTTGGAGAGAATGGCCTGTACTTGCATGGTTTGCCATATCTGATTGCACCGGATACACAAAAGAAAGTTGCAATGCTTGTTTGGGGCGCTGACGAGTCTGATCTTGATTTAGAGCGTACTCGTCAAACCAGTGCTAAAAGCTATACCCATGACTCTATTGCTTCAACTTTACTTAAATTGTTTGAAATCGAAACAGATAAACCTGTGAAGCATGTCGATGAGGCGCCTATTTATTTAAAGGACGAAGTCGATGAGTAGATATGGGTGGCAATTCTATGCTGCGGCTTTCTTCTTTGTAATTTGTATAGTCGTATTGTGTATTATGGAGCTTACATCTTTTGATTTTGTTGTGTCGGATCTGCTTTATCAAGCGTCAATACAGCAGTGGTTAGTATCAGCAAATAACCAAAGCCTTCATTTTATTTTTTATGATGGAATTAAAACAGTATATATCGGGGTGATTTTGATTGTGCTTGTAGCACTCTTTGCTCAAAAAGTACCAAATGAATATAAAAAAGGTGCTATTACTTTTGTTGTATCAGTTATTTTAATTACATCTTTAGTTGGTTTGCTTAAGGCAAGTACGAATATGGCCTGTCCAAAAGATTTAATGATTTACAGTGGGGATGTCGTTTATAAGAAGTTATTTGATTTTTATTCAATTTCAGACTTGCCATCTCGTATTCAGCGGTGTTTTCCTGCAGGGCATGCTGGCCTTGGTTATGCCTTTATTTCCCTGGCTTTTATTCCTGTCCAGGTGAGGAATAAAGTATGGCTTGGAACGCTAATGTTTGTGGTCGGTAGTTGTATGGGCGTCTATAAAATGGTCATAGGTGACCATTTTATAAGCCATACGTTAGTTTCCCTCTTTATAAGCCTAACAATAATTTTCTTGGTTAATGGGGCCTTGTTGCATGGAGGGAAGCTACAGACTAATTCTGTAAC
>TARA_B100000686_G_scaffold326470_1_pt1 | contig 12900 bp, 10 predicted proteins | sample TARA_B100000686 | Tara Oceans TARA_B100000686 (sample SAMEA2622733) | marine metagenome | biome: marine biome (ENVO:00000447); feature: marine epipelagic mixed layer (ENVO:xxxxxxxxx); material: "saline water (ENVO:00002010), including plankton (ENVO:xxxxxxxx)" | depth 150 m
AAAAAAGCAGCATAAAAATGCTGCTTTTTAATGTTTAATAAATATGGACTTACTTGCTAAACGTGTTTCCAAAGAAATCGCCGTCGTTCCACTTAGGCTTGTTCTTTTGGTTTGCTAGTGTCCAACCAATTTGCGCGTTAACCTTGGTGAAAGTCTCTGCCGCATTCCAGTTGAATGGTTGGTTAATGTCGTCGCTAGGCTTATGGTAGTGCGTAGATAAGAACTGACCAAACACCTTGCTGCCATCTACGTTAGGATCTTTAGACTTCAGACCCGGCACCATAAACACTGAAGGCACACCTTGCTTTACAAACGCATAGTGATCTGAGCGAGTGAATAACGCTTGCTCAGGCCATGGATCAGGGCTTAGTTCAATGTTGGCATTCGCCGCCGCTTTTTCCACTGATTCTTGCAAATCACTGTGGTTCGCGCCAAACGCAATAACGTCTGCAAACTCGTAAGTCAAAATTGGCATATCTAGATTTACGTTCGCCACCATTGAAGTAACCGGTACAGTTGGGTTACGAGCAAAATAGTCTGCACCTAGCAGGCCCTTCTCTTCACCCGTTACCGATACGAACAGAATTGAGCGCTTTGGCTTTTCTTCCATTTCGCTAAACAGGCGTGCAGTTTCTAACATCACTGACGTACCAGACGCATTGTCCATGGCGCCATTGTTAATGTTGTCTTTCTTCACGGTCTTGGCAAAACCGATATGGTCAGAGTGAGCAGAGAAAACCACGTACTCGTTTTTAAGCTCTGGGTCAGAACCTTCAAGTACACCCACAACATTTGGGCTCGTGATAGTGTCATGTACGCTAGTCTTACTGATATCAACCACGCCATTTAACGCAAAGCCTTGCGGTACTTTGTCGGCTTCAAGCTGTGCATAAACGTCATCAAGGCTCTTTTCTGCGCCTTCAAATAACTTACGTGCAGCGCCTTCACTCATGTAAGCGCCACCTTTAAGCTGAGAAAAACTGTTTGCAGGCTGACCACTGTCGTCTAGCCATGCCATACGCGGCGTATGGATGTAGTTCAAACGGCTTTGATAAGGGCGTACCTTTTCATTTTTAGGCGTTGTGATAGTGATCATGCCAATAGCGCCATTGTCTACCGCATACTTTTGCTTTTGATAGCCAGACGCAAAATGAGCGCCCTCTTCTGATGGAAAGTCGCTTGGCTTACCAGCAAGCGCTACAACAACCTTACCTTTCACATCTAAGTCTTTGTAATCGTTGTGAGATAGCTCGTCTGCCACAATGCCGTAGCCCACAAAGACCATTTCACCTTTTACATTAGCCTCGGTGCTGAGCAAGCTCGGGCTAGCTAGATATTCTTTCGGGTAGTCAAAATCGACAGTTTCGCCGTTTTGCGTGAAAGTAAACTTGGGAGACTCTTGAACCAGATTCGCTTTGCGAAACGCTACGTTTTGCATGTAGCCGTCTGTACCCGCTGGCTTCAAACCATATTTAGCAAATTCGGTCGCAATATAAAGCGCCGCAATTTCATGGCCACGAGAGCCCGTGTCACGACCTTCAAGCAAATCATCTGCTAGGAAAAACAGGTGCGATTTGATTCGCTGTGTATCAGGGTTAAAAGCATTGTCTGTCGATGCGTGGTTATGGGCAGTAGCAGCAAAGGTCATTGCTGTCATTGCACTACCTATAAGGAATTTTTTTATCATTCTAATTTCACCATATAACTAAGTGTGCTTCATGGTAACGCAGTTAATAGGCGGAATACCATTAAACTGCTTACGTTTACCATGTGTTTCCTACCGTTGCTCGCATTTTATGAGCAAGGTAAAATTGTCAGTCGCATGCCGGCTCAGCTTCCGGATGTTTTTATATTTTTTTAGTGAAGAGCAGCATCTATGTCAAAAGACGACATTCTTTACCGCGTTCAGTTCATCAGCAACGGTGAGCGCTATGAGTTATACGTGAAAAGCCTTATGCAGGGCGCTTTGTTTGGCTTTATCGAGATAGGTGACTTTGTGTGGGACACCCACACAAGTGTTGTTGTAGACCCTAGCCATGAAAGGTTAAAAGCCGAATTTTCTGAAGTAACAAAAACTTATGTTCCGATGCACAACATTTTGCGCATTGACGCTGTAAATAAAAAAGGTTCGGCCAAAATTACTAAATTAGAAAATAAATCTGATAAAGTAACTGCTTTCCCTAGTCCAATATATACACCAACGAAAGAGTAACCGCCGGGTCATTCCGGTGAAGGTTTCCGGAGACCCTTATGTATCGCTATGTTTTAGCAGTATTATTATTTATTTGCAGCGTTAGCTCATCTGCAAAGGACCTTAACGATGAAAGCTTGTATCAACTACTTGATGACATTTGGCAATACGAGCTTTCGGTTTCCCCGCTTCTAGCTTCTCGCGAAGGCGATACTTCACTCGCTCACGTATTACCAGACAACTCACCCAAAGCCCTGAAAGCACAAAATGAACAATGGCGTACTTTTCAAAAGGCCTTAAGTCAGTATAAAAAAGAAGACATCTCTACTGATGCTTATATTGCCTTGCTGATGCAACAATATCGTTTAGCTAACTATGTGGACGAATATACGTATCGCGCGCATTTAGTGCCTATCAATTCAGAATATGGCTTTCACAGTGCCATGGCTTCACTTCCCAATTTATCCACCTTTAAGCGCGTAGAAGATTATCAGGCCTATATTAGCCGCCTAAATGCGCTTAAGCCTTATTTTGACCAACAAATTGCGTATATGAAAGAAGCGCTAAAAGAAGGCTACACGCAGCCTAAAGTCGTGCTGAAAGGGTTTGAGAACTCGGTAGCGTCGTACATTGTTGAAAACGCCGAGGACAGTGGCTTTTATTCTCCATTTACCCGTTTTCCAGAGTACTTTACTGCCGAGCAAAAATCAGCGCTAACGGAGCAAGGCAAGGCTGCCATAAACAGCAGCGTGTTGCCTGCGTATCAAATGTTCTATGACTTCATGGTAGGTGAATACATTCCCAATGCCCGTGAAGATATTGCCGCGAATAGCTGGCCTGATGGCGTGGCGTATTACGCCAATAGAGCCAAGCATTACACCACCACGGATATGACGCCTCAGGAAATCCATGATTTAGGTTTGTCTGAAGTAAAACGCATTCGCGCGCAAATGCAGCAAATTGTGGATGAGCTTGACTTTGATGGCGACATTAACGACTTCATTGCGTTTTTACGCGAAGACCCGCAATTCTATGCCACCAGCGCTGAAGATTTACTGAAAGAGGCGTCGTTCATTGCAAAGAAAATGGACGCAAAGCTTCCTTCGCTCTTTGAGTATCTGCCAAGAACGCCTTACGGTGTAGCGCCTGTACCAGACGCTATCGCGCCCAAATATACAACGGGCCGTTACATACATCCCAGCCGCGGTGACCAGCCAGGATATTACTGGGTAAACACGTATGCCCTTAATAAGCGCCCTTTGTATGCATTGCCTGCACTGACCTTACATGAAGCAGTGCCTGGCCACCATCTTCAAATATCGTTGGCAGCAGAGCTTGAAGACTTACCTATGGTACGTCGTAACACCTATATTTCAGCGTTTGGTGAAGGCTGGGGTCTGTACTCTGAGTTTTTGGGTATTGAAGCAGGTATTTATGAAACGCCGTACGACAACTTCGGTCGTTTAAGCTACGAAATGTGGCGTGCGTGTCGTTTGGTTGTGGATACCGGTATGCACACGATGGGCTGGAGCCGTCAACAAGCGGTTGATTATATGATGGAAAACACCGCGCTTTCAGAACATAACGTAAATACTGAAATAGACCGCTATATCTCTTGGCCAGCGCAAGCCTTGTCTTACAAGATTGGTGAAATCAAAATTAAAGGCCTTCGCAAGAAGACAGAGAAAGCATTAGGCGAGCGTTTTGATGTGCGTAAATTCCACCGCGCCGTGTTAGAAAACGGCTCAGTTCCATTGTTTATCTTGGAGCAAAACATCAATACGTTTATAGAAGAACAAAAGGCACAATAAACATGATCGTTGCATTTGGTGTTATTGGATTACTTATCCTGTTTTTAATTTACTTTGTGCTGCGAGCGCAGAATTTACAGAAAGAGCTGGCGCTATTGCGTCACTCGAATAAACAGACCAACAACAAGGTTACGTATGCTTATCGCAACCTTGTTCTTGTTACAGATGCGTTGGAAAAAAACCTTACTGCGCGTATTGAAAGTGCCTATAAAAGCCGCCTTATCGACCAAACTCAATACAATGCGCTGCACCCGCTTATGCGCAACTTTTCGACTATCGTCATGGCCTGTTGTGAGAAAGGGATGTCATTTGAGGAGTCACTGAATAAGGTGCTGCTTAATGAAGAGGTGACGCTTGAGGAAATTCGTGAGGTGGTGAAAGCACTCCCTAGCAACGTACGTATGGTGTGGTCAAAAAATACGGCCGACGGCTTCATTGCTTTTTGCCAAACCGTTACAGCAACAGTAAGTGGCACGACTACAAAGGCTCAAAAAGAACCATCTGAAGAGTAGCATTTTACTCTATGTCTCTCGTTAGCGCTTATACAGCGCTAACTGTATGGCAGGGTCGTCTGCTTTGCTATGTAGTAAGGCCTGCGACCCTAGCCATGTTCCCACTCTTTTAAAAGTTTAATCTTTTTACCTTTCCAAACTAATCAGTAAGTTAGCGTTTAAAACAACAAGTCAAAAACCTTTTGTCTTGAAAAGGGTTATTGCTGCACTATAATACTGTATAAAAATACAGTTTATTTTGAGTGCCATGAATAAATCGTTATCCGTGCTTAATAACCACCCGCATATTTGGCGGGCCAGAGATCAGAGACAAAGTGAAACCAAGTTTTCACTGGGTTTTCCGCGTCTGGATAAAGCACTTAACGGTGGCGTTACATCTACAGGTCTTGTCCGTATCTCTTCGTTAACCGGCATGGGTGAACTTTCACTCTTTAAACAGGTTATATGCCAACACCGTACGCATAAGCTGGTGGTATTTATTAACCCTCCCGGGCTACTACAGTCGCCGTGGTTAGAAAACTTGGGGCTTAAAGCGCAACAAGTTCTGGTAGTAAAACCAAGTTCTGAACAAGAGTCGTTGTGGGCAGCAGAGCAATGTTTAAAAAGTACGGCTTGCCATTGCGTAGTGCTGTGGAGTAATGCTGTAAATCAAAAAGAAGCACGACGCCTACAGGTAGCGGCAACACACAACGATGCGCTGTGCTTGCTGTATACTCCACCGCAACAGCAGGCATCACAGTTAGGTTATCCGAAGGCCAGCTTAAGTGATTCACAAGCCAACCTGTCGAATCAAAGCGACAGTGCATTACCCATTACGTTGGATATCGCGCTAAAAGGTAAACCCCACGCTTTGGCGGTGAACATACGCAAGCAGCGTCATGGGTGGCCCAAAGATAACATTGTTATTTCCCATCGGTGGACCCCCGACAATCACGCCATTAAATGGGCCATGGCACACAACACGCTTTCCGATCAGGCATTACACTCTGTGAGCTAATGATGCTGTGGGCTTATATTTACTGCTATCAACTAACTTTAGACAGCCATATCAAAGCGGCTAGAAGTAAGCGTGCACATAGCCAATTGCCGAAGCACGAAACTAACAACCAGTATTCAGCGTTAGCGTCGAATACTCCCGTTGCAGTGTACTGCAGTAAAACAAACAAAATTACGCAGTGTAATGATATTGCGAAAAAAGAAGGCATTGAAATTGGGCATGGGCTAGCCCAAGCAGCGGCGTTATGCCCTTACGTGCATATTCTGCCTTTCAGTGAAGAAGCCGAAAAGCATATGCTGACGCAGTTAGCCCATCGGCTTTATCCACTGGCTTCTGATATCGTATTAGACAACCACATTCACTCAAATAGTTTCAGCGGTCTGGCAGTAAGGCTAGATAACCTAACTCATTACTATGGCGGTCATAAGCCACTGTGGAAAACTTTAACCCAAGCTCTGGCAGAAGCAGATATTCGCTATCATTTTGCTAGCGCATGGACGATAGAGGCCGCAAAAGTATTAGCGCTTCATAAATTTAACACCTACTTACATACACCCGATGACATAAAAAAAGCGCTAAGTGCGTGCTCGCTTTCTATTACGGCTCTATCTCCCAAGGTCATTGACTCATTGGCAAGGGTGGGCGTTTCCTGCGTACAACAGCTGTTGGCAATGCCGGTACAAGAGCTGGGACGGCGCTTTGACAATAACACCATTATGTATCTTACTGCGTTAAGGGGAGAAACCTTTCCACGCGTTACGTTATTTAGGCCTTTGGAGCACTTCGATAACTTTATCCTATTGCCTTTTGATATTGAAAACACGCAGCATCTAACCCCTTTTGTCAGCCAGCAATTTGAGCATTTGTCTCACTATTTACGGGCAAGAAACTTATATACATCCAGCATCAGTGTACATATTCATTTCAGAGAAGCACCTGTAATGGATATTAATATACGTTCGGCACTGCCTCAGTCCTCAGTACAAAGTTGGCTGCCGTTGTTTAGTCTTAAAACTGAGAATCTGGTGTTGCCTGAGCCAGCTACAGCCATTGCGCTTACCTGTCAGCAATTTGAAGAAATGGATACGCAGAATGGCGACTTTTTTAGCGACAGATTTAACGATATTGCACAAAAGCAATTAATTGGGCGCTTAAACGCGAAGCTAGGCGATAACAGTACGTTTCAACCTCGCGCTGCCGACAGCCATCAGTTTGAATATATGACGGTGACGGAGCCGAGTGCCGGTAACTGTGCCGGTAATTATGCTTATAGCAGTGACATTACGCCCACCTTCACCTTTGATATACCTAAACCGCTTATTCAGGCTACCCAAATTTGCTTTGGCCCCGTGCGATTACACAGTGAGTGGTGGCATGACAGCCCAACAAAGCGTGATTATTTCATCGCCCAAACTGAGCAATGCGTAAAGCTTTTAGTGTTTAAAGATGAAGAGAGCCGCTGGTGGGTGCAGGGCCTTTTTTGCTAGCGGTATGCGGTTAAAGAAAAAGGTAAAGGCAATATCATGAAATACAGTGAGCTCTTTTGCCAAAGCAATTATAGTTTTCTTTGCGGTGCCTCTTCCCCCGCAGAGCTTGTTACCACGGCTTCTTTCCTTGGTTACGACGCACTTGCCATTACCGATGAATGCTCAGTAGCGGGAGTGGTACGGGCTTTCGACGAAATTAAGCATCAGGGTCTACCGATTACGCTTATTGTGGGTAGTTACTTTGTATTTGATGACACTTTATCTTTTGTGCTGTTGTGCCCAAACAAAGCGGCCTATAGCGAACTATGCCGAATTATTACTAACGCGAGGCGTCGCTCTGAGAAAGGTGAATATCAACTGGCCGAGTGGGACTTGCGTACCATTCGCCATTGCAAATTCATTTGGTTACCAAGCGGCAAAGAAGCTAAAGACAAGCATTGGGCTGAATGGCTGCAAAAACACCCTAGTATTGATGCCTATATTGGCGCTCAGCGCCTATTAGACGGACGAGATCACCACAGGTTTGCGCATTACAATCATCTGCAGTCTGCCTACTCTTTCCCTGTTATTGCTTGTACAGGTGTACTCATGCATCACGCCGATAGACTGCCGCTTCAACATGTATTGCATGCTATTAACGTGCATACCAGTGTAGACAAAATAGGTCGGGATGCGTTGAGTAATGCAGAGCGTAGTCTGCGAACCGTACAAAAAATTAAAAAGCTTTACCCTGAGAAATGGATTGCCAATACCAATGCCCTTGCCCATGTATTCACGTTTTCTTTAGAAGAGCTGCGCTACCACTACCCTGCGGAGCTTGTACCTGAAGGGTATACGCCCACTTCGTATTTGCGGGAACGTGTAGAGGCCGGTATAAAAGTGCGCTTTCCTGAAGGTATAACCCCTGATATCCGCCAAACCATAGAAAAAGAACTTACGCTTATTGCCGAACAAGAGTACGAGTATTTCTTTTTAACCATTTACGACATTGTTCAATTTGCCAAGCGACAACACATTTTATATCAAGGGCGCGGCTCTGCGGCCAACTCGGTAGTGTGCTATTGCTTGGAAATAACCGCGGTAGACCCAAGGCAAATAAGTGTGCTGTTCGAGCGTTTTATTTCCAAAGAGCGTAACGAACCGCCAGATATTGATGTGGATTTTGAGCATCAACGTCGTGAAGAGATCATCCAATACATTTATCAAAAGTACGGCCGGGAAAGAACCGCTATCGCGGCTACGGTTATTTGCTATCGCTTCAAATCGGCTTTTAAAGATGTGGGCAAGGCGCTGGGCTTCAGCGAATCACAGCTTGATTTTGTGGTAAAACAAATTAATCGACGGGACAGCGTTATTCCGTGGAAGTCTCAACTGGCAGGGCTTGGGCTAAACCCTGAAGAGCCTAGGGTGCAGCAGTTAATTACCCTTACCGAAGCTTTACTGGGCACGCCCCGACATTTGTCGCAACATGTAGGCGGTTTTGTTATTAGCGCAGGGCCGCTCTACGATCTTGTTCCTGTTGAGAACGCCGCGATGGAAGAGCGTACTATTATTCAGTGGGATAAGGACGACATTGAAACCTTAGGCCTTTTAAAAGTGGATGTACTGGCGCTTGGGATGTTGAGCGCTATACGTCGCGCATTCTCGCTTATCAATAAACAATACCCTGTTGAAACCAGTATTCCGTTCATTACTAAGCTCGGAGATGACAAACAGGTTTTCGATATGATTTGTCGGGCCGATACGGTAGGCGTTTTTCAAATAGAATCACGAGCTCAGATGTCTATGCTGCCAAGGCTAAAACCTCGTCGCTATTACGATTTGGTCGTACAAATAGCCATTGTACGGCCAGGTCCAATTCAGGGTGATATGGTCCACCCTTATCTGATACGTCGACACGGCAACGAAACCATTAGCTACCCATCTAAAGATGTGGAGAAAGTTCTGTCTCGCACCATGGGCGTGCCTATCTTTCAAGAACAAGTGATTCAGCTTGCCATGGTTGCAGCAGGCTTTAGTGGCGGAGAAGCTGACCAGCTGCGGCGCGCTATGGCGAGCTGGAAAAAAGACGGTAGAATTTTTGAATTCAGAGACAAGCTTATTAAAGGTATGACGGACAAAGGCTATGACAGTACGTTCGCCCACAACTTATTTGAACAAATAAAAGGCTTTGCAGGTTACGGCTTTCCTGAATCTCACTCAGCGTCTTTTGCCGTATTAGCTTACGTGTCTTGCTGGTTGAAGTTTTACTTTCCCGTTGAGTTTTACGTAGCGCTGTTAAATAGCTGGCCCATGGGGTTTTATTCCCCGTCCCAGTTAGTTCAAGACGCTAAGCGTCATCACATACGGGTAGAGGCGCCCTGTGTTAACCAGTCTGACGTTGAGCATTCTTTGGTGGTACAAGGCCAAGAAAAATACATTCAGCTTGGCCTTAAGCTTATTAAAGGCTTAAGTGAAGCATCGTCTCAACTTATCGTGGAAAACCGCTCAGATAAGGGCTATACCGATGTTGAACAATTACAGCAACTATCGCTTAAAAGTAATGAAGTAGAGGCACTGGCCAGCGCCGATGCCCTTCGCACTATTTCAGGCAACCGATACGAAACCCGTTGGCGAATTATGGATACCCAAACGCGTTTACCACTGTTTGATACTGACGATTTTTATGCAGATAAAAACGTCACACCTCTGGGTGCTTCACCGACCGAGGCAGAAAACTTACTTGAAGACTATGCCTCAACCGGCTTATCGGTAAATAACCACCCTATTTCGTTACTCAAAAAGCAACATAAGCTTAAAGACATAAGCTGGTCCAATTCGCTTAAAGACAAGACAAATAAATCAGTTGTAAAAGTGCTTGGCGCAGTAACAGGTCGTCAAGCGCCAGGCACTGCCGCAGGCGTTACCTTTCTGACTTTGGAAGATGACATAGGCAATATGAACGTTGTGGTATGGCAAGCCACCGCTCGTGCTCAGCAACAAACATTCTTAAAGGCTAAACTGCTACAGGTAAATGGTATTATCGAACGCTCCAAAGAAGGAGTTATTCATATCATTGCAGGTAAGCTTATTGATCGTACGCCTTGGCTCGAAAAGCTGTCATTAAGTTCAAGAGATTTTCACTGAGTATTTTACACCCGCAAAACGATAAATTATGGTGTATAGATACGCGATTTATTTTTGTATTAAAAAACTTCCTCTCAAGGAAATGCTTCAAAGATAATTTATTTGTATATTGTAAATTGCTGTAGTCATTTTGGAGTGTAGAATGATGCGATGTATTGGGCTTTTTATTGGCTGTTTGTTTAGCCTTAATATTTATGCAGAAAAATATGTGATTGGCGCACAAAACTTAGCTTATTTCCCCCATTACGATTTTGCATCATCCACAGATAAAGGGGTTGCCTGGTCAATTTTAGAAGCTTTTTCTGAAGCTTCGGGACACGAGTTTGTGTATTTAAGCTTGCCTATAAGACGGCTTCAACTCGAGTTAGTTAAAGGTAATGTTGACTTTGTATACCCTGATAATAGAGGCTGGTATAACAGCATTACCACTTCAAATGACAAGTACTTTTCCCTCCCATTAACCAGCGCAGTAACGGGGACAATTGTAAAACGACAGAACGCTGGGAAAGGCATCGAAAAGATAAAAAACCTCGCCATGCCGTTAGGCTTCACACCGGTAAATTGGCAAGAAAGAATAGACACTCAACGTACCCAAATAACTTGGGTTACGGATATTCAACAAGGCTTGGCGCTTTTGTACCAAGAACGTGTAGACGGGTTAGATTTAGAGTATTTCGTTAGCCAGCGATCTGCTCCTCTATCATATGAGCAAGATGCATTTACTTTAGATTTGACGCTTCCACATAATGAAATTCCTTTTTCCCTATCTACGCTTTATCATCAAGACATTATTAGTGAACTTAATAAGTTCATATCCTCAAATCCAGAATTAATTGATAGTATAAAAACAAAATACGGAATAACCCCTTTCGAGCAGTTGTCTCAGAAGCTTTTGATAGAACAAGGATTGAAAATTGAAGAGGTTTGGAAATAGTATTCGTCGCTTTGTGCAAATGGCGGTATTGCCAGTTACATGCACACTTTCAAGTCCTTTTGTTTCAGCCGACACCTATATCGTAGGCGCTCAAAATATTGAATATTATCCGTATTACAACTTTTCATCGGATCATGAAAAGGGGTTGGGTTGGGCTATTCTTGAAGCATTCTCAAAGCAAAGCGGACATCGCTTTGTATACTTGAGCATGCCAGTTAAACGCCTTCAGATAGAATTGAAAAAAGGCAATGTAGACTTTGTCTTTCCTGATAACGCCAGTTGGTATGACCAAATAACCCATAGCCTCAACAAAGTGTATTCTGAACCTCTGGCAGAAACATTCGCCGTGACTTTGATTAAAACAGATAACCTTGGTAAAGGAATTACTCACATAACAAAACTTGCCACGCCAGACGGATTTTCCCCTGTAAAGTGGGAACAGCAAATTAAGAACGGTACCGTTAAAGTAACAGGCGTAAACAGTATTTTTGATGGGCTTAATCTTCTACAGAGCGATAAAGTAGATGCTTTAGATGTGGAATATAATGCCGCTAAAAACGTTGCTCGTCGCTTTCCGCAAATGGGACCATTTGCCGCTGATTTAACCCTGCCACACAACGTTGTCTCATTTTCGCTATCAACCTTAAAACACCCCGAGATCATTGCCGAGCTCAATACATTTATACTTTCAGAATCTGAAAGCATAAATAAAATTAAAGCGAAGTATGGTATTGAAGATACAAAGCAACTGATTGAGCGTCTGATGGAAGAGCAACATGTAAGTGCAGATACTCGCTGGACACCTTTGTAAAAACTTCAACAGTGTCAGTAAATTACACTACTCGCGTGGAATAGCTCGGCATTTAGTTTTTATTATCCCTTTGAAATTACAATAATTTTTAATTGGAAAAAATTTTGCTTGTTGATTATCAGATCAAGGAGCAATTATGAAACAGGCATCACTACTTCTATTTTCTTTTTTCATTATTTTCACCGCAAGTAGCGTACAAGCGAAACAAACCGTGAGTGTAGATTATATGCACGGCTTTGACGATATCGATGGTATGCGCTTCGCGTACAGGCCACTTGAACAAACGCTTACTACTGATTGGTTTGGCGACCTAAAGCTATACTGGGAAGTGAGTGCCGTAGTGTGGGAGTACGGTGAAAACGATACACATAGTACAAGCTACGGCGCGTCATTAACTCCTGTATTTATGAAACAGGTTTCAACGCTCTATGACAAATATCCCGTATATATAGAAGCGGGGATAGGAGCGAGTTACATAGGTAATCAGAAAGTCGCTGGTAAAGATATTGGATCTAACTATCAGTTCGAAGACAGATTAGGTGTTTTTGTAGAGATCGATAAAAAACAACATGTCGCACTGCGCTATATGCACTTTTCAAACGGCGGCTTCAACAATGACAACCCCGGATTAGACTTCCTGAACCTATCCTACGCCTATCACTTTTAAAGAAATGGGGTCAGAGTACATTTCTACACTGCAAACAACGACGCTAGGCTGTGTTGTTACGCTGTTAAGATCATTCATTCAATAAAGTACACTGCCCCCCCTTATTCTATATTCGAGATGATGTGCCTCAACCTCTTTATGATAAGGGAGTAAAGCCTTTAGGCTGCCCATAATTGGGGGTCAGAGTACATTTTTATTTCTCGAGCATTTCGTTAAGGGCTGTTTTGATTTCGAGGAGTATTAGAAGTATTAATGTACTCTGACCCCTTTTTGATGTTTTAAAGGGGGAAGATTGGGGATTAATGTACTCTGACCCTGAGGGATCCCCACGAATTTAATTTCATATGCCTCCGGCCCAGGCTGC
>TARA_B100000686_G_scaffold50829_1_pt1 | contig 12883 bp, 9 predicted proteins | sample TARA_B100000686 | Tara Oceans TARA_B100000686 (sample SAMEA2622733) | marine metagenome | biome: marine biome (ENVO:00000447); feature: marine epipelagic mixed layer (ENVO:xxxxxxxxx); material: "saline water (ENVO:00002010), including plankton (ENVO:xxxxxxxx)" | depth 150 m
GCAGCACCCGCCACTCCAATTCGGCCTATTATCCCTAAAATAATATCTTTTGCTGACACTCCGGTTGGTGCCGGCCCATCTATATTAATCTCCATTGTTCGAGGTTTTTTCTGCCTTAATGTCTGAGTTGCCAAAACATGCTCTACTTCAGAAGTACCTATTCCCAAAGCAAAGGCTCCGAAGGCTCCATGTGTAGAAGTATGGCTGTCGCCACATACAATGATTTTGCCAGGCTGAGTACGTCCCTGCTCTGGTGCAATAATATGAACAATTCCTTGTAAAGGACTAAACCTATCATAAAGTTCTACCCCAAATTCAGAACAATTTTTTTCAAGGGCATCTAGTTGTTGTTTTGCTATTGGATCTTTGACTGGCAATGACAGGTCCCAGGTTGGTGTATTATGATCCATAACTGCTACTGTCAGGTCGGTACGCCTTACGTTTCTCCCTGCTATTCTCAATCCATCAAATGCTTGTGGAGATGTGACTTCATGCACTAGGTGTAAGTCCACATAAAGTAAAGTTGGTTCACCGGATTTGTCTCTAACTACATGTGATTGCCAAATTTTTTCAAATAACGTTCTCGGTTGATTTTGTTCCATTATTTGTGTTTCCCTTGATTAAATATGAAATGGTCTAATAGATTGAAGTGCTTAATCAACTTATCTTATCCTGTAGCTTAATACTAAGTTTTTCGATCATATCGTCTACAATTTCATCTAAGCCATATTTATGATTCCATCCCCATTCTGTTTTTGCAACATCATCGATAAGCTCATCAGGCCATGAATCCGCAATCGCTTGTCTCATAGGATCTATTGCATATTCCATTTTGAAATTTGGTAATCTTTTTGTTATAGCTGTCGCAAGTTCAGCCGGTGTAAAGCTGATTGCTGCCACATTGAAATCAGCCCTGTGCTGCAATTTACTTCCATCAGCCTCTGATAATAATATTAATGAGTTCACTGCATCTGGCATATACATCATTGGTAACTTAGTGTCGTCCCTCAAATAGCATACATATTTGCCAGAGATCAACGCACCGTAAAAAATTGCTACTGCATAATCCGTGGTGCCTGCTGTAGGCTCCACTTTCCAGCTCAGAACTCCCGGCAACCGCACGCCTCTAACATCGAGCCCAGTCATAGAGTGGTAATAATTACCTAACAATTCTCCTAAAACTTTTGATATTCCGTATATCGTATTTGGCCGTTGCAAAGTATCGTTTGGAGCTACCGCAGGGGTGTCTAAACCAAAAGCTCCGATTGAACTAGGAATAATAACTTTGTCCACCCCATATTTCACTGAAGTTTCAAGGATAGTATAAAGAGCTTCAAAATTTACTTTATAGGCAAGTTGCCTGTCTTGTTCAGCTAATGCAGATAAAACAGATGCCAAATGAAATATAGTGTCAGGCTGAGTTGACGCAATAATGTCCTCGACTTGCTTTTTATCAGTAACATCGAGCGTGACCGAGGGGCCAGTTAGCTTAACTTCATCAATCAGATGGCTTTTATGCACACCCGCAATCACGTTATCTGAGCCATACTTATCTCTAAGCACGGGTATAAGCTCAGACCCTATCTGGCCAGATGCACCAGTAACCAATATTTTATTCACTCAAATAACCCCTAAAAAGCTAAGTCGATTGATTTAAAAATCGGTAGTATATATATTTCAATAATATCTAAGCAGTAGTTTTAGAAGCTTCGGTACCTGTAATATCCAACATGCGATTTAGCGCATGCATATAAGCTTTTGCGCTGGCAACTATAATGTCTGTGTCCGACCCTCTGCCAACGTAGGTCTCGCCATCCTGTTCAATTCGAATTGTTACGCTTCCCTGAGCATCTATGCCCTCTGTAATCGCGTTAACTCGATATTCTGTTAATTTGTTTGGAACCTTTACTATACGGTTAATTGCTTGATAGACCGCATCAACAGGCCCTGTGCCTGTGGCAGCATCTGTGATTTTTGTGCCATCCTGCATAGTTAAAGAAACTGTCGCAGTTGGAACGTCATGGTTTCCTGAACTAACTTGTACGTGTTCTAAAATATAACTTTGTAGCTCAGTGTCCATTCGTCGCTGACCAGCCATTAAAGACTCCAAATCCTTGTCGGTCACTTCACGTTTTCGATCAGCCAAGTCTTTGAACTGTTCAAAAACGCCGTCAAGTTCTGATTTAGTTAAATGATATCCAAGATCTTCTAACCTTGACCTCAGTCCAGCCCTTCCGCTCAATTTACCTAAAACTAATTCATTGGATGGCCATCCAACTAATTTTGGATCCATTATTTCAAATGTGGTTCTTTCTTTTAACACTCCATCTTGGTGTATGCCGGATGCATGTCGAAAAGCATTTGTCCCAACAACCGCTTTGTTTGCTTGCACTGGAAAACCGGTAATATCTGACACCATTCGAGATGTCCGATAGATATGCTCAGTAGTGATATTTGTAGATACTTGCAGCAAATCTTTACGAGTTTCAATTGCCATTATGACCTCTTCTAAAGAGGCATTACCCGCACGCTCACCCAGGCCATTAATACAGCCTTCTACTTGACGAGCGCCCGCTTGTATTGCAGCTATACTATTGGCTGCAGCAAGGCCGAGATCATTATGGCAGTGCACTGATATGACAGCTTTCCCAATATTAGGAACTGATTGAATTATATCTTTGATCCGTGATCCGAACTCAGATGGAATTGAATAGCCAACAGTATCAGGTATATTAACGGTTGTAGCTCCAGCGGCAATTACTGCTTCTAGTAACTGATAAAGGTATTGTGGGTCAGTCCTAGATGCGTCCATAGGAGAAAACTCTACATCATCACAGTAACTCTTTGCTCTTTCAACTGATGCCACCGCCAAGTCTAAAACTTCTTCTGGATTTTTCCTAAGCTGATGCATTATTTGAAGATCTGAACTAGAAATAAATGTATGAATTCTTGGGTTTTCCGCATTCTTTATTGCTCCCCATGCCGCATCAATATCTCCAAAATTACATCTGGATAGTGAGGCAATTACCGGTGTCCGAACTTCTCGCGAAATAGTTTCAACCGCCTCAAAATCTCCTGGGGAGCTTGCCGCGAAACCGGCTTCTATAATATCCACACCTAATAATTCTAGTTGCTTTGCAATCTGTAGTTTTTCTGCTGTAGTTAACCCTGCTCCGGCAGATTGCTCGCCATCTCTAAGGGTAGTGTCAAATATTTTTACCGTTTCAGTATTTTTTTTAGATGCCATTTATACATCTCCAAAATTTATAGCTTGTTTTTCCCTTTAGTCAGAGTCATCTAAAAATGACATCATGCCCCTCAGCTCTTTTCCTACTTTTTCAATTGGATGGCCTGCATTTTCTTTACGCAATCGATTGAATGTTGGTCTTCCCTCATCATTTTCAGTTATCCACTCCCTAGCAAAAGTCCCGTCTTTGATTTGGGCGAGGACATCACGCATATTAGATTTCACGTTTTCATCGATTACCTTAGGCCCTCTGGTGTAATCGCCAAATTCAGCTGTATCACTTACCGAATAACGCATATACTCCATGCCGCCTTTATAAAACAGGTCTACAATAAGCTTAAGCTCGTGCATTACTTCAAAGTACGCAGATTCCGGAGCATATCCCCCATCTTCAGTTAAAACTTCAAACGCCGCTTTTACCAAGGCTGAAACCCCCCCACACAGCACCGCCTGTTCTCCGAATAAATCTGTTTCGGTTTCTTCTTCAAATGTTGTCGCTAATACTCCTGCTCTGCTGCAACCAATGCCTTTTGCATATGCAAGCCCCAGTTCATGAGCTTTACCAGAAGCATCTTGATGAATAGCCAATAACCCTGGAACCCCAGATCCTTTTGTAAACACTTCTCGCATTCGATGACCCGGCGCTTTAGGAGCAACCATTGAGACGTCAACAGTATTAGGCGGAATGATCGTTTTGTAATGAATATTGAATCCATGAGCAAACATTAAAGTTTTACCTGGAAGTAAGTTGGGCTCTATTGAATCTTTATAAACGCCGGGCTGTGTAGTATCGGGGCATAAAACCATAATGACATCAGATTGCTTTGCAGCTTCGTCCACCGAAGCAACCTCTAATCCATCCTCTTTGACTTTCGTCCTGCTATTACTACCCTCGTGTAACCCTACGATGACATTTACGCCTGAATCATGCAAATTTAACGCATGTGCATGTCCTTGGCTTCCATAGCCCACTATTGCGATTGTTTTGCCGTCAAATAGTGTGCTGTCCGCATCGCTATCATAGTACATCTTTGCCATTATATTTTTGATTCTCCTTTTATTTCTGTAAGCCTCTGTTCATTGCAATCGTACCAGTTCGCATAACTTCTAAAATGCCAAATGGCTCTAAAAGCTTTTGTAGAGAATTTACTTTATGCTCATTGCCTGTAACCTCGACGATTGTTACATCGTTTGCCACATCGACTATATGAGCTCTAAAAATGTCCACAATCTGCATAATTTCACTTCGAGTCTGTGGATTTGTTTTCACGCGTATTAAAGCTAATTCTCTCTCAACAATATTTTGCTCCGATATGTCGTTAACCTTTATTACCTCTATGAGCTTATAAAGGTGTTTTGTAACTTGTTCAACAGTTTTATCATCACCCTCAACCACAAAAGTCATTCTGGATTTATTTGGCAGCTCACATTGGCCGACAACTAGAGAGGCGATATTAAAGCCACGTCGTCGAAACATCCCTGATATTCGCGCTAATACGCCTGGTTTATCTTCAACCAGTGCAGTGACGATCCTATGTGATGTATTGACGTTTAAGGTCATCTTCTTACCTTTTCATGCCGAGGGCCTTCCATAATATCGGCAACACTCATACCTGAAGGTATAAACGGATAGACATTTTCTTCTTGCTCTACAATGAAATCTACTAGTGCTGGTCCATCAAAATCCATTGCTTTAGCTATTCCTGATGCAACTTCATTTTTTTCAGAAACCCTAACGCCTAATAAGCCAAAAGCTTCTGCTAATTTAACAAAGTCTGGGTTGGCTGAATATTCAGTGGCCACATAACTTTTTTGGTAAAAAGATTCCTGCCATTGTCGAACCATGCCTAGAAATCCATTATTGATTATAGCCAATTTAACAGGTATCTTATTTTCAGCCAAAGTGGCTAATTCACACATAGTCATTTGGAAGCCTCCGTCACCACAAATAGACCAAACCATTTTGTCAGGCCTGCCTACTTGTGCACCCAAGGCAGCGGGAACTTCAAATCCCATTGCCCCAGATCCTCCGGAGGATACTAACGTTCTCGGCTCTTTAAACCGGTAGTATTGAGCAGCCCACATCTGATGTTGACCAACACCTGTAACAACAATAGCCTCTCCATTTGTCGCTTTGTAAAGCTCATTAATAACAAACTGAGGTATTAATTTATCGGTATCATTAACTCCAATTAAAGGGTGTTCAGATTTTAGTGTTTCTACTCGTTTTATCCAATCAACTCGTGAAGTTTCTTCGATCAAAGGAATGAATTGGCGCAAAACATATTTCGCGTCGCCAACGATAGGCACGTCTGCTTCTATGTTTTTACCGATTTCCGAAGGGTCAATATCTATATGTACTACCTTGGCATTTGGAGCAAATTTACTTATGTCTCCCGTGATGCGGTCATCAAACCGCATGCCAACAGCTATTAATAAGTCAGATTCATCGATTGCTAAGCTTGAATATGCCATTCCATGCATACCAGGCCATCCAGCATAAAGAAAATGGTCTTCCGGAAATGAGCTTATTCCCAACAATGTAGCAATTACTGGAATTTGGGCTTTTTCAGCCAAACTTATAAGTTCATCATATGCATGAGATAAAATCACCCCATGTCCCGCCAGAACTACTGGACGTTTTGCTCCATTAATTAACTTCGCGGCTCTGCGAACCATACTGGCATTGCCTTCATTATTTGGCTTATATCCCTGCAAGGTTAATTCAGCGGGATATTCAAATTCGGCCATTTCTTCCTGAACATCTTTAGGTATATCTACCAAAACAGGTCCAGGTCTGCCGGTTGTGGCAACGTGAAAGGCCTCTTTAATAGTCGCGGCTACATCAGCCGCATCCATTACAAGATAATTGTGTTTAGTTACATGTAAAGTGATGCCAGTTATATCTGTTTCCTGAAACGCATCCGATCCTATCGCAGATCTCTTAACCTGCCCTGTAATCACAACCATAGGAACTGAATCCATAGCAGCAGTCGTTATGCCGGTTACCAGATTTGTTGCGCCTGGGCCTGATGTAGCCCAACATATTCCAGGCTTTCCTGTCGCTCTCGAATAACCATCTGCGGCATGCGCTGCACCTTGCTCATGCCTAACCAATATATGCTTCAAGCCAGAATATTCCGGTAAAGTTTGGTACAAGGGAAGGATTGCGCCACCGGGTATTCCAAATATGGTGTCTACTCCCTCTTGCAATAAACTCTCACAAACTATTTGAGCTCCTGTCAGTTGCATTTTCTATCCTCTATATTTTCTAATCGATCAGATTCTTTATTTAATGGCAAAAAAATAAATCTCGCCCTTCATAAGGGACGAGATTTGAATATTCCCGCGGTACCACCCTACTTGTATGGCCAAAAAGACCGTACCACTTATTAGTTATTACGACGCGCGTAATTAAGTTTTTACATATTTTGACATTTCTATGTCTATTAACTAAGAGGCGAGTTCGCGGTGCTTTACGGACCAAGATTTCACCAGCCTTGGATCTCTATTCCGGTCACATTCGCTACTACTCCCCTTCGCCGTATAAATCCGCTATCTCATTTATACAGGAAATTAGGTTAGCATTTGTCAAATACAAGTGTCAATAGACTGGCTGACAGCTTTTGCCAATAAAAGACTGGCTGCTTTCGTCCAATTTACGCTGGTTGTAATTGACACAATTTTTTGAATTTAAAGTTGTTTCGTTTTTAATTAGTATTCAAATAAGATAAAGTAATTACAGCACGTATTTGATTCTATGAAAGTATTTTATTTAATCAAATCCCCTTGAAAACGAAACATTCCTCAAGCAATTTAAGTGGAGCCGATAAGTTACCTTAGATAACAACATTAAAGACCTGCAATCGGGCTGGGACACCTGGGAGCCTCTTCCTCGGAGACAGTCTGTAATCATTATGGCGGGAGTAATGTTAGCAATATTTTTAGCTTCTCTCGATCAAACGATTGTCGCAACCGCTATTCCAAAAATCGTTGCGTCGCTTGGCGGGTTTGATCGTTTTTCGTGGGTAACTACATCATATTTGGTTGCATCCACTGCCATTATTCCAATTGTTGGAAAGCTATCTGATATCTACGGACGCAGAGCATTTTTTCTTTTCGGTATAGTTGTATTTATACTTGGTTCAATATTATCAGGATTATCGGCAGGCATGAGCCAACTAATTGCATTTCGCGCTATACAAGGAGTTGGTGGTGGGACTTTGATGTCATGCGCATTTATCGCGGTAGGTGATCTATTCCCTCCGGCCGAACGCGGCAAATACATGGGTTTTCTTGCAGGTATTTTTGCCCTTTCATCAATAATTGGGCCAGTAACCGGCGGAGCTCTTACAGACTCGTTTACATGGAGGTGGGCCTTTTTTATAAATATTCCTCTAGGCATACCTATCGGCTTAATTTTTCTTTTCTTATTTCCTAAACACAAAGGGTCCGCACAATCTAAAGAAATTGATTACATAGGCATAATTCTACTTTTGCTAGCGGTAGTACCTGCGATGTTAGGCCTTTCATGGGGAGGGTCTGAGCACGGATGGGGTTCTATCCGTGTTTTGGGTTCATTAGGACTCGCAGCAGCAGCAGCAATCTTATTTATCATCAACGAACTTCGAGCGCCCAATCCAGTGATGCCACTAACTTTGTATCGCAACCCTATAATGGCAGTTGGCTTAGCAATAACACTACTTTTAGGAGTCACCATGTTTACAGGATCTGTTTTCATGCCCCTGTTCTTCCAGGGATCCCTAGGAAAGTCAGCTACTGATAGTGGCCTTCTGTCCACAGCTATGATGTTAGGCACAGTTTTTGGTGCGACAATATTTGGGCAATTGTTATCAAAGTTTGGCGGCCGTTACCGAAGCCTTGGCCTCATTGGAATAATCATTATGGCTGTTGGCCTATTATTGCTAACGCAGATCGATAAAGATGTTTCTTTGGGTTTTGTTATAACTAGCATGGTCATTATGAGTTTTGGTATGGGAACAACTTTTCCGTGCTTTAACATTGCTATCCAAAACTCGGTCCACCATAAGGATATCGGCATAGCTACTGCCTCAGCTCAATTCATACGTTCAATAGGAGCATCAGCTGGCCTGGCGTTACTCGGTTCATTATTAACAACCAGATTTGCCTCTAAGTTGGAATTTAATCTTCCTGAAATAGCATTGAATGAAATCCCTTCTAGCCTTATAGAAGACATAAAAACCAATCCAAATGCTCTAATGGACAGCTCTCAAATTGGCGTCTTAGAATCAAAAATTGATCCGATGATTAGTAACAAGTCAGATTTAGTTGACACTATCATTTCGGTGATGCGACAGTCTCTTGCGGAGTCCATATCGGAGATGTTTATTGCTGTTTTGGTTATTACTGGCATCGCTTTTATAGTGACATTTTGGCTGAAAGAAATACCACTGCAAAAGCGTGCACAAAAAGATGTGAAGATTAAATAACAAAATATCTGTGTGGATTTACTGTATGGCGTAAAGGTGCTGGGTTTAAATCCAGCCTGCTAAATGAAAATCTTGGCGATACTGTATTAACCGGGTATACTAATTACACTTACATTTATAAAAACATTGGGGAGCTAAAGTGATTTGGCTGAGAGGGCATATAAAATATATGCCGACCCGCTTATAACCTGATCTGGATAATGCCAGCGTAGGGAATCTCTTACAAAGCCATCTCACAACATGAAAAAGGAGATGGTTTTTTGAGTCTAAGCGCTTCGATAATTCTAGTAACAATAATTACGGCTGTGGTCTTCGCTAGTATTGGGCTGCTATACACGCTCAAGAGTAAAACAACTGCCGGCAATTATATTGTTGCCAGAAATAAAGTGGGCGGCTTGCTTGCCACCGCAACGCTCGTGGCGTCGGGCTTGGGTGCCTGGATATTATTCTCCCCAGCGGAAACTGGCACATGGGCAGGCATTGTAGGCTTGATTGGCTACAGTATTGGGTCAGCTGCCCCTCTACTCGCTTTTATTTTCCTCGGCTCTCGCTTGCGACGCTTAATGCCAGACGGGCACAGCCTTACTGAATTCGTTAAGCTGCGCTACGGGCCAGGCCCCCAGATACTTGCTTTGTTAGTGATGGTGTTTTATATGTTTATTTTCCTCACTGCCGAGCTCACAGGAATATCTTTAGCTGTAAATATACTTGGTGGAACACCTCTTGTAATCACAGCATCGATAGTAGGTATATTCACTGTGATTTATACAGTATTTGGAGGCATAAGGGTTTCTATATTCACAGATTCAATCCAATTTGCCGTCATTATTCCCATGATAGCCGCAGTAGTTTTGATACTAGTTATTGCACTTGGCGGGTTTGGCACTGCTTTCGAAGCAGTTAATCTGGAAAACAAGGATCTTCTCTCCTTAACACACTGGCCTGGTATTGAGTTTGGGTTGACATTAATTATAGCGATTTGGGCAGCTGAGATGTTTAATGGAGCCTATTGGCAACGAGTGTATTCTTGTAAGGACGAAAAGGCCTTAAAGACTGGCTTCCTCGCTGCGGGAGTAATAGTAATTCCAGTAATCTTCTTGCTGGGTATCTTAGGAATGGTTGCCGTAGGTAATGGAAGTTTATCAGAGCCATCAACTGCATTATTTGACTTGGTAAAAGATGTGGTTCCTACATGGGTATTTGGAGTTGTGCTGGTTTTAGCCGTCATACTTGTCATGAGCAGTATGGACAGCCTAATAAACGGTATCTCGTCTGTATTTACGGCGGATCTGGCTCAATTATTCCCTAGGCTGTCTGGGGGGAAATTGCTTTTGTTTTGTAGGCTCGGTACCGCATTACTGGTCATTCCTGTGATAATAATCGCATCCAATGGCTACAGTGTGTTGTATCTATTTCTAATAGCTGATCTTATATGTGCCGCGACAGTATTTCCCGTTTTCTATGGGTTGTTTTCAGCTCGAATTGGACAAAAAACCATATTTATTAGCAGCATCGCAGGAATGATAGTTGGAGCTCTGTTTTTTCCTAATCCTGATTATGAGGCATGGAATACAATTCCTTACGCTGGCAGATTTCTTGTGAGTTTTGGCGCTGCCGTTGGTGTTTCAGCTGTATTATGCTTAATATCAGATTTCTATATGAAACTAGTAGTAAAGATCCCTAATACATTTTCAACTTTCTCAATTAAGCAAATTGACTAGTATCAAGAGAGCTATTTCAAAATTGGGGTCGGGGTAACAAACGGTGTTGCAGTAGCAAATGGGGTTGCGGTACCTGCTGGAGTTGGCTCTTCATAAGGTGTTGGGGTCGCAAACGGCGTTGCAGTACCGCCCGGAGTGGGCGTTGCAGTTGCCTGAACCACTTCTGTTGGTGTTGGGAATGGAGTAGGAGTGCCCTCTCCAACAACAGTCGGTGTAGCAAAAGCAGTTGCAGTTGCAGCGGGAATAGGAGTTGAGGTTGGTGTTCCAATAATGGTTGGGGTTGCTAGTGGGGTTGCGGTGGCAAATTCTTGTGGAGCAGCAGTTGGCGTTCCTGGGCCAGGTGTTGGAGTACCGGACAAGTTAGACGGATCCTCTTCTGGAATTGTATCCATATTTATGTCCTCATCCACGATCCTCAAATCATCCGATGTGTTGCTTTCGGGCATTGCTGTTTCTGAAGCTGAACCTTCCTGCTTAATTTCCTGTTCAGTTTCTATTGGTGTAATTTCAACATTATTGGGTGTCTCGGGTACACCATCGCTGTCTATTGTCTGTTCATCATTAGAGCCACCACCACATGCAACAAATACGATTAAGGCAACCATTAAACCCGCATATGCCAGAGCTCCGATCAATGGTTTCATATTCATGTTAATAATCGAAATAGTCTTGATTTTTTTCAAATTTTATTTCCATCGGAATAACTTTTTTGCGATTAATTAATCGTCACTACTATTGGGGCTTGGAGTTTTGTACGGCGTAGGATATGGCGTAGGATATGGCGTAGGAACGTAGGTTATTCCTGACCTTCGATCCAAAATGCCTTTTGATATTACAAATTTTGGGTCTTCAGCTCTTCGGACTGCACCCATAAACTGTGCCAATTCAGCATCACTAAAATACACGAAATAAGGAGAAACGGCCACTCGGGACGATTCTTCTTTGTCGGTATAATATCCGTACTTATCAATCCTGTTTTCAAGCGATGGGATCGCTTTAATGAGATATTCCGAGACATTTGTCTCGTCAACATAATTGTCCGCAAGTTGATCAAATGGCCCGTCATAGTAATTATTGACTGTAGCATTAGCGCCCCTAATTGCCACTAGAATTTTTCTATCGTCGTTTTCTTTATCAAGCATGAATGCAAAGCCACTTCTGCGCCCAACATAAAGATCAGCCTGCACCTGTTGCAGGGCATCTGGAAGTTCGGCCTCTTCATTTAAAACCCAAAATAGATACCTTAGTTTATTATTATAAATTAAAAAGAATTGGTAGCCCGACTCATCGTAGGTTTTCATTACAAATTCTTCATTAGGCGCAAGCGCAAAAAGCTTTGGAGGGTCTTGTGGCAATTTATTTAAGTTAAATGTAACAGTCCGCTGGTTATATCGGACATCAAAAGTAAAGGCGTCAAGTTCATCAATTATTACCCCGTCTGCATCAGTAAAGTATTTGCTTTTTCTTACTCGTGGTTCATATACATACGGCGATTCTCTATATTCAAAATAAGCAAAAGAGAGAACGCCATTTTCTCTTCTACCGGCTGCTAGCCTAATATTGCCCCATATTTGTTTGCCATTTACAAAGAGCTTGAAATAAAAGTAGTTTTCGCTCGGATAGACTATGACGTTTTCTGGCAATCGAGAGAACACGTGCCAAAACACTTCATCAACATTGTCTAAGTCTAACGAGTATGAAGCCTGACCTTCAATCCAGTCTTGATTGAGAATTAGCAGAGTATCAGCCTCTGCTGGAGGCTCCGACATATTTCCTAACTGGTCACTGTCTTTTGGCCGATCTATGCAGGCACTGGTTATTGTAGATAAGACAACGCCACAAATGACAGTAAAAATGATGATCGAAGCTTTTCTATGTGTAGTTTGTATCAGGCTGTTCATATTATTTAATAATTTTTTGTTTTGTTTAATAAAAATTCACCGGTTTTTATTGGGCGTTTCAGCTCAAGTATTAGTTACGGAGTTCCTAAATAGTTATCAATCTGACTGTAAATGTCTATATGAGACATGTCGTCGGTGTGATTGGAGAAGTCTGGACTGTGCGATTGATCATCACTGTGGTTGCTCCATACATCTGCGTGTGAACCTATGTCTCCATGCTCACTTAACGCAGCTGCGTGAGAAATTGACTCATCATGATTGCTCCATAAGTCGAGATGTGACCCTGAGTCCCAGTGTTCGCTAAAGTCAACTGAATGTGAACCTGTTTCCTCATGGCTGCTCCATGCGTCATAATGTGAGGCTGATTCCCAGTGTTCGCTAAACTTGTCTGTGTGTGAGGCGCTCTCTTCATGCTGGCTATATACGTCTAAGTGTGAGCCAAAGCCATAATGCTCACTAAACTTGTCTGTGTGTGAACCACTCTCTTCGTGGTTGCTATACACGTCCAAATGAGAGCCTTGATCCCAATGCTCGCTAAACTTG
>TARA_B100000686_G_C16805252_1_pt1 | contig 12875 bp, 7 predicted proteins | sample TARA_B100000686 | Tara Oceans TARA_B100000686 (sample SAMEA2622733) | marine metagenome | biome: marine biome (ENVO:00000447); feature: marine epipelagic mixed layer (ENVO:xxxxxxxxx); material: "saline water (ENVO:00002010), including plankton (ENVO:xxxxxxxx)" | depth 150 m
TTTTTGTAGGGTCGACCACCTCCCTAACTTTATTGGCAATCACTTCATCTTTTAAATGGATTTTATGATCGCCAATATCCATACGGCAATCATCATAAGTTATACTTCGGCACATCCCACCTATCTCCGGAGCCTTATCAACAATCGTGACTTCTTTACCGACTTTCAGCAACTCATAAGCTAAGGACAAACCGGCAATCCCGCCACCAACTATAATTATTTTATTCATGTTATTAACAAAAACCTCTAAAAACAAACACCACTGAAAATATAAGAGTCGTTAAGGTGATACTAGAGTCAATAGTAAAAAAGACTCTCTTTTCAAAAAACCTCTTCACTTAAAAATTCAAAGTAACCTTTCCAATCTTAAAATTAAAAATATTTGATGAAAGAAGCATATATTAATCCTTGGAAACCACATAGTTACCTATTACTAGAAAATCAATGTCAGTGGTGAGAAAACAATTGATGGCATCATAGGGACTATTAACAATAGGCTCGCCTTGAACGTTAAAAGATGTATTAAGAATAACAGGAACCCCAGTTATTTTTTCAAATGAAGCAACCAAATTATAAAATGAGGGGTTCTCCTGTTTATTTACCGTTTGAACCCTACCTGTATTGTCTACATGGGTTACAGCAGGTATTTTATCCCTCTTATCTGGTTTTACGTTATACACTAACAGCATAAAAGGGGAAGGATAATCCATATCAAAATATTCCCCTGTTTTTTCTTGAAGAATCACGGGAGCAAAAGGGCGAAAAGATTCTCTGTGCTTAACTCTGTGGTTAAGAATGTCTTTCATTTTTCCTGGATAAGGTGCAGTAATAATACTACGAGATCCTAAGGATCTAGGACCAAACTCAGCTCTTCCTTGAAACCAACCTACAATTTTCCCAGCAGCCAAAAGTTTAGCTGTTTCATCGTGCACGTTTTCAAGCTTTCTATAGCTAATATTTTTTGTTTTTTGCAACTCCAGAGTAATTTCTTCATTAGAGAATTGTTTTCCAATACATGCAGTTTTAAAAACGAAATTTCTAGGTTGGCGTAAAATCATATTATGAATATAAAACGCTGCGCCAATTGAACAACCCGCATCACTAGCTGCAGCTTGAACAAAGACATCGTCAAAAATTCCTTTTTTCAAAACCTTTCCATTCATTACCGAATTAAGAGCAACACCTCCCGAAAGGCAAAGGTTTTTACTTTTGGTTTTCTGCTGGAGTTTCGTCAGGATGTGAAAACAGGCCTCTTCTAATAATTTTTGTAGCCCTGCAGCCACATCATAAGAATGTTGAGTGAGTTCTCCATCTTTTTTCCTCTTAGGACCAATAATAGACAAAAACTTTTTCGAACAACGGTCCTTATTTCTAGATACATGGAAATCAAAATATGAAAAATCCAGTTTAAAAGTACCATCATTGTTCAACACTATCATCTTTTTGAACTCTGGATAAAATCTCTCTGGATCTCCATACGAGGCTAAACCCATGACTTTTCCCGGGCCATCGAGAAAAGTGAAACCCAGGTATTCACAAACACTATTGTAAAGTGTCCCAAGTGAGTGTGGTGCGCTCACTTTTCCGAGCACCTTAAAACGATTTCCCTGTCCATGCGCCATCATAGTTGTTGTCCATTCCCCCGCCCCATCAACGCTAAGAGAAGCGGCTTCTTCAAAGGGTGAAACTAAAAATGAACTTGATTGATGACAAAGATGGTGTTCAATAAAATGAAATTTAAATCTCAATAAATTTTTTGAAAAAATTTTTTTAATGTGTCTGCGTATGGTTAGCATTTCTATAGGATTGGTTAATGGGCCATAGGCAATATAGTCTTTCTGTGTCACGCTAAGCATTCGATCGCTAATTAAATTCATACTTCTAGGAAAATATTTCAAAAAATGCCACACCATCTGCGAATACCCAATCCATGGGCGCAGGTAGTACCCAATATGATCAATCTCATCCATAGTGATGCCAGTTTCATCAAGGCAATGATTTATAGCGTGTATGGGAAATTCATAGGTGTGTTTTTTACGAACAAAGCGCTCTTCTTCTACTGCTGTAACAAGTACCCCATCCTTTAATATTGCAGCAGATGAGTCATGTCCGTAACAGGTTATACCCAGTATATACATATATTTTTACCTTCAGTAAAAAGAATCAGGAATCAAATAGGTTAGAATTAAATGACACTTCGTGGAGTGTAACAGTTTTATGTAAAATCAATCTATTATTACCCTAGAACCCTCTATATTCCAAAAAAATCATACGGAAAATTTTTCACCAGTATTTTATACGTACACCAACACTCTGCTTTAGATAGCTTCGAAAATTATATTTTTTTTGATAGACATCAACAAGCTGTTTGGTGTCATACACTTTAGCATCATTATATGATTTGTTGGTTTCCCGCTTATCCTTTATTATCTCGCCAAAATAAACTTCTCTGCCGGCCTCATTTTTAATTCTGGCTATCCAGTTAATCATTGGAGATTTCATAATTTGCTTATAAAAACCATCGAGTTTATTTTTTGCGGGGTCATTAACAGTAATCATTTCACTAGGCATCACAATCCAGTCAATATAATTCAAGATATCCTTCCCATGCTTACTTTTTCCAATGTTTTCTATATAATTAAAAACCGCAACAGGGGTACCATCTTTCTGTGGGTTCCAAAACGAGGGCTTTAGCCGATAGTAATCTCCCATCGCATAATAACCAATGGTATATGGGTTGGGGCTTTCACCATGGGCGTAATTAGGTAAGAAGGCAACCTTTCCAGCTGTTAACAAGTCAGGCCGGTTTTCAATAATAAATGCCGAAACCGCTAATATTCTTTGCTCGCTACCACTCTCAACCGTCGTGATTGATTTCGAAGACCGATAAACCTCACCCAATTGAAAAAATCCCACAGTCAAAATAAACATGAAAATGTACGGCAGTTTAAAATAGCCAAGAATCTCTGTAAAAACATTTTTTTTGTTTAGTAACCAACTGGTCAAAAAAGCTATGGGGATAGCCATTGTAAACATCGCACTGGCAAAATTAAGATGACCAATCTCAGCCCAGTTGGAACCGTCGTGATTGGTTACCCACCGATCAGCCTCATGCAATTGAAAATATCCCACAAACAAAATAAACATGAATATGTATGGTAGTTTGAAATGGTTAAGAAGCTCTGCGAAAACATTTTCTTGGGTTAGTAACCAACTGGTCAAAAAAGCTATGGGGACAGCCATTGCGAAAGCATATGTCATATGCTCAGGACCCGCTTTGCAAAATGGGATTACTAGTATTACCACCCAAAGCGCCATCAAAATTGAAAAGTGACAATCAGATTCCGCTCTGAAAATCCTAGATTTTTTCTCGCTACCACCGATGTGTATTCTTTTACTACCAGTTTTGAAATTGTGAAGTACGCTAAATTTTATAGTTTTTATAACACTAAAAAAAAAGGTAGCGCTAATTATTAACGCAGAAAAGGCCGCTATATACCAAGAAAATGTATAAGCGGTATTAAAGAATTTAATAATGGCACCAAGGTCGTAATGGTAAGCTTGCGCATGCGTAATTACCTTCTTAAAAGGATAAACAAGAAACATAGACTTCCATCGCCCAAGCCCATACTCCCAATTGCCCCAGAGACCTGCAACACGTAGGGCAAAAAATAAGTGCGTCAGAAATACTGCAATTGGTAGAAGGTTATACCAATTATATAAGGCTTTTTTCACACTAACGTTTATCAATAAATATCCAAATATTACCCCAAGAAAAAATGGCCAGTCCAATCCAGTAGTTAAATAGATCGCTAATGATAATGGAGCCAGCAACCTCCAAAGAGGCCGCTTTGAATCTAGAATAAATTCACTGTAATAATAAAGAACGATCAAATGCATTAACGAGATAAGCTGGGGATACATTGTAGAAAAACGTACGGAAAAGGCACACCAAGGAGCCAAGCAATAAAGCAACGCAAAAACAACACCCAAACGAAAGCAATACAACCTTCTACCAAGCAGATATGCATACAGACCCCCCAAAGCACCTATTATTACTTTGGGAAAAAGTATCACCGCTTTATCTAGGGGGAAAAAATCCCTAACAAATAGAGTAATGTAGAGATTGTTCAACCAGAATTGCAACGGGGCGTCATCTTGTAGTAGGCCGTATTCAATTGCCAATTGTATTTTTTGAATAAAATCCCAGATACTAGCAGAATCAAAAAAGTCTAGAATTGTAAACAACATCCCCGAATCGCGCGTAAAGAATTCACCGTCATCCTGGAAACCAGATGTCATTTTATAAGTAAGTATCTTCCAAAAATAAAAAGCTGTTATAAGAAAGGCAACCAACACAAAGTAGCCTGACCTTCTTTCCAAGCTAGTGAGTCCCTCGTTTTTACTGGAACGCCAACAAACTACGGAAAATAGAATATCTTTACAGGTTTTAAAAAACATAGGATTAACTTTTACATATCCATTTACAGAAAAATACCGAAATCCCTCAAAAGGAGATTAAAAGAACTGTTCAAAGAACTGCTATAAAACACAATAAAAGGAACCTTCCGTAAAAAAGTAAACAAAATCAAGAAAAAACCAAAAAATATGGGAATTGAAACCAAAAACCCAAAAATCTTTACAAAAATTTCCTCAATTTCCTCCTTATTCTTATTTTGAAACAAAACTTTTCGAGTCTTTTTAGAGAAATTTGGGAAACTTGCCCAAATGACGCTCACGCCCAACATACTAATGGCTATTATTAACGGATCAATAGCGAATATTGCTCTTGATGTGCGATCACCAACTAAAGATGCAATAGCTAATCCGGATAAACAAACAAGGGTAACTAAAAACCAAAAATGTTTTTCGTTTGGAGATACTTCGCAGTTTTTTGAAAAAAACATTGCGGCAATATAAAACAAACCTACAATAAAAAATGGTGCGCAAAACGGACGATACCATTGCTCTGAGAATAAGGACATAGCATACAACAACCACTTAGGACCCCGTTCATGAGGACTTATTTCTGAAAGTGGATCATGATACCTCATAACACTAGTAGACGAATAACTTGGCCAACCCAAAATACGATTTTGGTTGTCGCCGTTATAAACAAATGGACTTATCGTATACAAGTGCGCAGTAAAAAAGGACTTTAGAGAAAATGTGGCCGAATAAAAAATATATTCTCTATTGTGTTTGGCAATGTCATAAAGAAGAAAGTGCTGAGGAACACGCTTTTGTGGGAAGTTTGCCTTTATCAACTGCTTTATTTTAATGTTTGTTGGGTTTTCCTTTATCCACTGATCTATTACTTTGATTCTTTCAATCGAAAACCATTGTTCTCTTATACTAGGAAGTTGGCAGTTAGTCAGATATGTGCTTTCGCACAGCTTCGCCAATTCATAGACCCTTAATGGTAAATCTCCCAACTCCGGACTAGTATAGTTGTACGATTCCATGATCAAGTTTTTTTCTAATTGCAAGTGTCCCGAGGGACTATCAGGGGTCTTATTAATATCAATGCTTTTATGCAAAAATATACTAATCAAACCAACTGCAGCAATTACTACACCCTTTTTTCGAGCTTGCTTTGAAAAAAAAATAAGCGACATCACCAACGGGAAAAACATCATTTCTGCTCTAAAAGACCCAAGACACAGCAACACCAAGCTTGCAAAAACAACCAGACCCCAGCCTCCTGAGGTACGAACACGCCATACAAGATACATAGAAAAAATCAGCCAACACCGTGCTAGTACTTCCCTCAAGATCGCGAATTCCATCGAAATCGTAAAAAGATTTAGAAATGTCACTAGAAGAACTATGCCAGCAAACAGTTCGCTACGGATTATGAGCATGCGCGAGAACACCCATGCAGTAAGCAAACTCAGAATATTCAAAGCAAGTATTCCAAAATTAATCCCCCCACCTACCTCTCTAATAGATCCAAAAAATATCTGAGGTAATATATAATGCGGGTTAAATTCCGAAATAACTTTTGAAAGAGGAAACCAATACCTTGAGGAATCCGACCAATAAATCATAAACCAAATCGGTAATGCCCTCACCTTCGCTACAAAACTCGACGCAGCAGTAGTAGAAATTGTTCCAATATCAGGCCACTCAATAGACAACCAAAGTATTACCCTGATTACGATCAACATAGAAAACACAAGCAATAAGAAGTGTTTTGTTATAATTGTTTTTAGCAAAAACATATTGATCTAAACTCCAGAGAATACTGCTATCTAAATAATGATTTTTAAGGCCATAAGTATCTTACTCTTTATACTTTTTTTAAATCCTTGCTTTTTAACCCCGTTAAACTAATATATTTAATCGTGGAAATGCAATAATATTAGTTTGCGGCTAATGTAGAACTAATCGAATAGTATTCAGTTTTTTAATTTGATTGCTATGGCTAACTTAGTTTTTCCTTCAATCCCTAAAAAAACCGTTGATCTTTAATCTTTACAATTCTTTTGTGCAACACCGACACAGGGTAACAATACCGTTAACCTATTGTCTTCTCGCTCTAATTCTAATAATTGGCGCCAGTTTAAGAGTTATTGAAATCAAGAACAATTTTGGAGTCAACAACGGTTTTGAATCTTACTTAAACGTTGCTTCACATTTCTGGACTCAACCGGGGGGTTCTGGTCCAGGTTATACTCAAGAGCGCGAAGACTATATTTTTACTCTCCGACCCGTAGAACCTGCTACTGGGTCGGCTATCGCAAGTGAAAAAGGATGGGCCTTTATCCTTAGCCTAATTATTCCAGAAGGAACCCGAGGGCTAAGCAATATTGAGAATATAGTGGTCAGCTATCAATTCGTTATTGATCTGACTGTTTTAGTTTGCCTGTTTTTTGTAGGCAAAGCCTTAGGCGGACCATTAGGTGGAATCTTTGCAGCTTTGGCGTATGCCTTGTTCCGTCCAGCCATGAGTCATATGAGCTGGGTTTCTTATTACTATTGGGCCTATTTTTTCTCAGCAGTTAGTTTATTGTTTTGGACCGTCATATATAGACCTGAAGTTCGCATTACATCATTAAGGGTAGGAGCCGCATGTTTCTTTCTTTATGGATGTTTCATGGGGTTTGCTTGTTTTGTCAGGCTGGTCTTCCTACTGGTTCCTTTGGTGCTCTCTCCTATGATTTTCTTTCGCGAAAGATCCTTTAAAAGAGCTGGAGTATTCTTAATGTTCATGTTGCTTGGTCAGGGTTTGTTTTTAATCCCTCAAGTTTTGATCACAAAAAAATACTTTGGGGAGTACTCTTTGTCTACAAGAGCAAAATGGATGTCCGCTCTATATGGTGTGGGTGCCTACCCTAATCCTTTTGGAATAAGAGATTCCGGTGAAATTAGCTTGAATGAATGGAGCATAGAGCAGGGAGGACCTGACATGAACAAGGTGGGTCAAGCGAAGTGGGATGAGTTTATGAAAGTTAAGACATTACAATTTATAAAAGAACGACCTGATATCTTCTGGAAAAACTTTAAAACAAATTTTCTTGATGGGATTAAGTCTAAAACAATTGGAGGTGTACGTTATTCAGGGTCAACTTCTCCGCATTGGCTTGGAATACCCCAAAAACACATTACCCTACTTCATCAGTTTCTTAATTGGTATGCCTGGATTATTATTGCCCTAACTGGAATACTTTATTTTATAGCTTACAATCGTGCTGGGCCCTTTATTTCTGTCATCATTCAGGGATTATATTTGCTAGGCTCTGTGTGTCTTATCTTAAATCCAATTGATACACATATTACTGGGTTTTTTTGTGTTTATGTTCTGTTGATTTCCCTCATAGCCACCTATACTATCCGCGGACTAATCGCTTTACCTGAAGGCTGTTTAAGATGTTGGTTGTGGAATCGCAATTTAAACCAGTTGGCGCCGACTATCGCAGAATGCTTCGATGAAGATTGGGATACTCAAAACCCAAAAAAATCGCCCTCAAACTTTTTATCTAAAAATAAACAATATCTTATAAAAACTTTAGTTACGGGTTTGGTAGTTTTGTTTTTTTTCTTAATTTCGCAGTTGGATTATGCAATGAAAAAAAAATGGGCTGATGATGTTTTTAGAGAACCTACAAATGAAGAGATCCAGAGAATCAATAGTATTTTAAATACTAAAATTCTAGGTGGTTTTGAAAACTGGGATCCTGAGGCTCCTATGCCATTAATTAGCTATGAAGATCACGTAAAACACGTCATACCGCGTTGGGTATCAACAAAAGGAGAGCCTGAAGCAAGAATTAGACGAACTAGTGATCCCGATGAATTTAGAAGTGGTAAGGCTGGAGTGGTAATCCAAACAGGACCCAAAGGAGTATCAACCAATATCCATTTTAATATCACCCCGGATAGATTATATAAAATTCTTGAAAAAGATATGATTATGGAAGTCTGGGTCAAATCGAACACAAAAACATCAGAGACTCTCAAACTTCAGGTCCAAGGTATTTCGTCGTTCTATCAAAATAGTGGCAATTGGGAAAAGCTAAAAGTACAGTTTAAAATAGCCGCCAAAATAAGCCCTTATATTACTATCCATATCAGCGCTCATTCCCCGAACAGTCAATTTTTTATAGATGATGCAACATTAAGATACGCGGGCAAAAATTAATCCGATGAACTGCAAACACTAAAGTTTCTCCGAAAAACAGAATACAGGAACAAACCTTCGTAGGTAAAGGTTGAAGGGCTTTAGCAACTGGAACACTGCAAAAGTGTTCTATGCTTACCATTGTTTGAAGTTTTAGGCCGGTCTTTAATTTCAATTAACGGAGAATTGTTTATGAACAAAGTGAACAAAGTGAACAAAGACTATTTGATAGCACTGATTATTGCTATTATTATTACCATAGTAGTATCGCAACCACTCTTCTATTCCGACGATCTATGCTTCCATTCTGACACCCCAGAGGGGACAATGTCTGACACCCCAGAGGGGGCAATGGATTGTGTTGATCCGGTATTGTCCTGGGATATGGAACAGATCCCAGGGGAAAATATTGCTGATGGCGAGGAAAATACTGGAATAAAGTTCGTTAATATTCGAACCGTTAAAGGCCGTACTGGGAAGGGCGCCTATTTCAATGGTATTGATTCATATATACAAACGGCTTACCAAGTCCAAGGTTGGAAAAATTTTGCAATATCCTTTTGGGTACGACCCGAAAAACTAATGAAGGATGATCAGCTGGCTGTTATTATGGATAATGGACACAGCGCAAAAAATAATTTTGCTTTTCAAACTGCCGATTTTTCGGGACAGAAGTGGGTATGGCATTGTAACGGAACCGATATCGTTTTTTCATTGCCGTTAAAAGAATGGTCTAGAGTATTTATAATGGTAGATACGGAAAAAAAGCAGATTATAGGTTACCTAAACGACATTAAGGTAGGAGAAATCAATCTAACGCAAACTCCCATATTCGGCTCGAAACCCCTAGTTTTTGGGAAATTATCCTCATCACCAAGCAGATTTTATCGGGGAACTATCGATAACGTTAAACTCTGGAAAAATCCCCTTAATAAAAGTTGAATGGCAGGTTACCTCTTGATCGATGACAAGAGCTTGCTGGAGACGAACTTTAAAGTTTTTAAGCTGGATTTTGGAAGACTCATTTTTTAAAGCTTTTTACAGACCCCAGAGAATTAAATGAGTTCCGTGAACTACTGAACCGAAAAGAGTTCTACGGACTGGATGAGGATCAATACGTGCAGGGTTAGTGTCGCCCGATAATTTAACAAAAAACGGGTTGTCTTCAAGCTTGAAAATGCGTTTTGGTATTAGTGTTTTTTTATGATTAGTTTTGTTTTTAACATCAGCATATTAATTTTTATGGTAAATTTTCCGCACCCTTAAAAATTCAAAGTCTTAATAATGTTTTTAAAGCCGTATAAATTTATAAGACCTTCAATTTATATCGTCTTCGCTTTTTTGATTCTTTCACGTTTATTCTTATGGCTATCAATTGACTGGTCATCAATTACAGACAACAACTTACTCGCAACACAAAGATCATACAAGATAGACAACCTACCTATCCATTTCATGGTTTACTGGCCAGACTCCGGAAGATATTGGCCTTTGCACCCACAGACTTTTATTGAAAGCCTGATTTATTTAAAAACCATTCCAGTCAGTTCGTTGCTTCAGTATTTGTTCTTTCTTCCTATACGTGTTTTTTCAGGAAATATAGCTTTTGCTATTATTGCTCAAAATATACTTAGCCTTACAACAGCCTGGGTTCTTTATATTATGCTCAAACCAGCGGGAAAAGGTTTAGCCGCATTAACAATTCTTCTGACTTTCGGAAATCTCTTAACTGTCTCTTTGGAGTATGCTCTGTTGCGAGAAATTCTTAACAGATTTTTAGTGATTGTTTTTATTTTTATGGCATGGAAAATAACTCTTTTGCAAAAATCGAAGATCATACCCCAAAAATCATCCTATTTAATCAGCCAGAGGTTAAAATTACTTACTATAATCACAAGTATTATTATGTTTCTAATGGTATTGTCTAGACCGGAAATGATAATGATTTTGGCAATATTTATACCTATATTCTATTTAAGATGGGATATTAAATTTTGGCGGATTATCTCTGCAACTGGTATATTTTCTTTAGGTTTTCTTTTTATATGGTCTCAAACTATACCTCATCAAACACTGGAGTCCCCATCTTCTGCTTACTCAAATTTAGAAAAAGAACTAGCTAAACGGGCTGGTCCTGCAAACCTTCTTTTACAAACTTTACTCATAGACTCCTATGATTATAAAAGTCATGAGTTAAATAATCTTCCAAAAAAAATATACTCTCAAGCAAAAAAGTGCGAAGAAATATTTCACATTAAATGTCAAACACCACCCTATTCCAGATATCAATTCTTTCAAAATCTCAGAGATAACGCCATTTTAGATTGGGCAAAGAAAAATGAAATAACCTCTTTTAAGCTATTTGATTTGTATTGGGATATATTTAAATACAACACTCGATATATTTTTTATTCAGCATTTTATTCTTTAAAATCTTATTTTTTAGGGAAAATGGATACCGTCAGCCCTCTTATCTACGCAGGAAAAAACAAAAACTATATAAGTGGGTGGCCTTATTTTTCATCATCTAGTGTGTTTCGTTTTGGCGACCCACTCTCGGAATTAAGTCCAAAATCACCTGAAAGAGGGCCGAGATGGTTGTATTTTTCTCTTGCGCCTTTTTCCGAACAATGGTTGCGTACAGTTTGCGCTCCATTTTTTTTAATCGGTTTGTATTTAATTTGCAAAAATATTTTTTTGGAAGTTAGTGATAATAAGCTTAAAGTAAGGGAGTTTTGGAGACTGGGATTACCCTTGATATTAATTGTTTTGCCGATAATGAGTGTGATTGGTGTCCGCAACTCAAGATATTTATTTTATTTGGATCCATTTATTTTTGCCAGCAGTGCCTTAGGAATAAGAGCAACATTGAAATGGTTTTTTATAAATAAAACTCGGTAAGGCTGGAGCGACAATCCAAACAGGACCCAAAGGAGGATCAACCAATATACATTTTAATATCACTCCGGATAGACTGTATAAAATTCTGGAAAAAGATATGAATATGGAAGTCTGGGATAAATCGAACACAAAAACATCATCGGCTCTCAAACTTAAAACCCATAGAGTTTCCACGTTTTATCAAAATAGTTACAAATGGGAAAAGTTAAAAATACAGTTTAAACTTCCCGTTAATATCGGTACTTATGCCACAAACATAATCAGTGCTCGTTCTCCTAACAGTCAATTTTTTATAGATGACGCAACATTAAGGTATGCGGGCTAAAATCAATCCCATAAACTTTAAGCACTAAGACCAACATATGAAGTCCACTTTTGAGTTTAAGCCTCTGGACCGTAACTTGATGATGGCCTTGGGTCTGTTATTATTTTTTGTGTTATGGCCTATCCTTTGGATCACTCGCCATCCAGAAATGTACATGATCGTTAACTACATTCCCCTGAACTGGGGGGATATGTTAAAAAGTTTCTTCGATAAATATCCTCCTGGTGGTTCGATGTATAGGCCTTTGCCCCTATATGTATGGCCATTTGTCGAATTCAAATTATTTGGTTGGAACCATCGCCCATATATTGCCGGCGGAATTTTGTTTTGCACCTTTTTTGTTCTTTTGTCATACATTCTAACGCGTCAAATTTCCAAAAACTCAATCACCTCGTTTATCTGCTCCCTTTTCTTTTTCGGGTACTACTCTGGAGTTCATGCCTCACTCGTGTCTAATCACTTTAATGCGGAATACTTTTACCTTATGTTCTACCTAGCGGCCTTGGTTTGTATGATCCATTATTTTGAAACTCGAACCCGGGCATTCCGTACCGCATCCTGGATCTTTTTTATTCTGGGTCTAATGTCGAAAGAAGTAGTGGCTCTACTTCCTCTGACAATCGCCGGATACCTTTTAATTTACAGAAAGGAAGAGGTGAAGCAAACCTGGATCGGATTAACAAAATGCAGTTTTCCCTTAAATCGAAAAAAATTACGAGGTATCCTAGACCAGTTTCAAAACCAGGAAGGTCTGCTGCACGCCATAGCTCCTCACACCTTGATCTTCTTTATCTATTTTTTGATTCGGATTTTTTTCCCAATCCTCTCGGGGAATTTTAATCGTGCTAATCCAGAAGCCTCCGGATTAGCACTCAATCTGGATTTTATACAAATGAACATGGCTAACATCTATTTTTATACTTTCAATATTCCTTTGCGCCAGAACAATATTGGAGATAATTTTTTTATAGTCAACCAATTCCAGACAATGAATGCACTCATGCTAGCTTCGTTGGTTTGGATTAC
>TARA_B100000686_G_scaffold56986_2_pt1 | contig 12858 bp, 9 predicted proteins | sample TARA_B100000686 | Tara Oceans TARA_B100000686 (sample SAMEA2622733) | marine metagenome | biome: marine biome (ENVO:00000447); feature: marine epipelagic mixed layer (ENVO:xxxxxxxxx); material: "saline water (ENVO:00002010), including plankton (ENVO:xxxxxxxx)" | depth 150 m
GCTTCTCATCTTCATCCCAAGAAACATCAGATAAGTGAACTAAACCATCAATCCCACCTTCTAAACCAATGAAGACCCCAAAATCTGTAATAGATTTAATTTCACCACTGACTTTGTCTCCTTCGTTATGTTTATGAGCAAAAACTTGCCAAGGATTTTCTGTTAATTGCTTGACTCCTAAAGATATCCTCCTTTTTTCTTCGTCTACCTCTAAGATCATAACTTCCAAAGTATCTCCTAATTGAACAACCTTGGAGGGGTGCATATTTTTATTTGTCCAATCTATTTCAGATACATGGACTAAACCTTCCACACCATCTTCTATTTCTGCAAAAAAACCATAATCAGTAAGGTTAGTAACCTTTCCCATTACAGAAGTATTAAGAGGGAATTTGGATTCTATCCCTACCCAGGGGTCATCAAGAAGCTGCTTTATTCCTAGAGAGACCTTCCTCTCTTCCTTCTCAAACTTTATTACTTTTACTTTTATTTTTTCTCCTATATTTAATGCCTTAGAAGGATGATTTATTCTGCTCCAAGAAATATCTGTTATATGTAAAAGCCCATCTACTCCACCAAGATCAACAAAGGCACCATAATCAGTTAAATTTTTAACTACCCCTTCTACAACCTGACCTTCTTCCAGAGTTGATAAAAGTTTTTCTCTTTCTTCTGAGTTAACCTCTTCCAATACAGCTTTTCTGGATAAAACAACATTGTTCTTATCTTTATCTAACTTGATAACCTTGAATTCTTCATAGTTTCCTTCAAGGTGATCTAAATCTTTAGTAGGCATAGCTTCAGCTAAAGAACCAGGTAAAAAAGCTTTAACTCCTTGAATGTCTACTGTCATGCCGCCTTTAACTTGGCCAGTAATAAGTCCATTAACGGTAGTTTCTCCATTGAGACATTCCTCAATTCTTTTCCATACCTCTTGTTTTATAGCTTTCTCTCTAGAAACTCTTGTATTTCCATGCCCATCTTCAATTGCCTCTAGATAAAGCTGAACTTCATCTCCCTTTTTTAAATCTATTTCCCCTTTTTCATTCGCAAACTCTTGGATTTGAATAGATGCTTCAGATTTTAAACCTACATGAACAATTGCATGAGTTTCTAATATATCTATGACGATGCCAGTTAATAAGCTTCCTGGCTTCATTGTTACAGTACTTAAGTTTTTTTCTAATAACTCTTCAAAATTTACAGACATATTTCTCTAGACCAAATTCAACCATAGATTTTTTACACTTTTTAAAACTTCTTCAGGACCTAGCCCTGTTGTATCAATTAAAAAAGAATCTTCAGCAGGTTTAAGGGGAGAAAGTTCTCTCTCAATATCTTTCTTATCTCTTGCCTCTAATTCTTCTAAAAGGATGCGCATGTTAACCTCGGATCCATGCGTTTTCAACTGACTTGCTCTTCTTTTAGCCCTTTCTTCTAGAGATGCAGTCAAATAAATCTTCAAATCTGCTTCAGGGAATATTACTGTACCCATATCCCTGCCATCTGCTATTAGGCCTGGTTCTTTTTTAAAAGATCTCTGACAGGGTCTTATAAAGTCTCTAATTTCTTTTAGAGAAGAAAGATAAGAAGTTTTTAAAGCTATCTCTTCGGTTCGTACAAGATTAGTAATATCTTTTCCCCGTAAAAATATATTAACAGGCTCTCCAAGAGACCCTATTCCAAAAGTAACTTCAAATTCTTGATTAAGTTCATCTTTTACTTTGCTAAATTCTTTAATTTTTACTCCCTTTTTTTCAATTAAAAAAGTTAAAGTCCTGTATAAAGCACCGCTATCTAATATATTCCAATTAAGATCATTACAAAGCATCTTAGAAATTGTTCCTTTTCCAGACCCGCTTAAACCATCAATAGTTATAACTGGTATCCTTTTCATAATTAAACTTTTGTTATACCCATACCTAGTTTATTAGACAATTCAACAAACCCCGGAAATGAAGTAGATATATTTGTACAATTTTTAACTGTACAGGCCCCTTTAGATCTAAGAGATCCGATGATAGAAGCCATGGCAATTCTATGGTCTCCGTAACTATCTATCTCAGCTGATTTAAAGGGATTTTCGTTGTCTTGACCAAAACCTTCAATATCTATTCCATCTTTAAAGAGTTTGAATTTAACTCCAAAGGAGTTCAAAGATTTTGCCATAGCTTCCAATCTGTCACTTTCCTTATGTCTTAGTTCTTCTGCCCCTCTTATTTTTGTCTTTCCTTGTGCTATTGCAGCTGCAATGAAAAGAACAGGTAATTCATCAATAAGGTTTGGGACAACAGCAGGATTTAATTGTATACCTTTTAGTCTTGAATATTTTATTCGAATATCTGCAGTAGGTTCGTAAGCATTAGAATGGTTTTCAATCGATATGTTAGCTCCCATTTCTTTTAAAGCTACCAATAAAGCAGTTCTAGTAGGATTTATTCCAACAGATTTAATTAAAAGATCTGAATTGGGGGATATCAAGGCAGCTAAAATAAAGAATGAAGCGGAAGAAAAATCTCCACTTATCTCTATATTACATGGATCAAGTTTAATTGGTGGTTTAACTACAATAGTTTTCTTTAAATTTGTTTTCTTTACATGCAATGAAATACCAAATGTTTTAAACATTCTTTCTGTATGATCCCTAGTTATAAAGTTCTCTGTAAGCTTAGTTTCTCCTTCAGCAAAAAGAGAGGCAAACATTAAACAGGATTTAATTTGAGCACTTGCTATGGGTAGGACATATTCAATTGCTCTAGCCTTTTCCACCGGATAAATCCTTAGTGGTGGTGTTCCTTCATCGCTAGCAGTTATAGAAAATCCCATCTTGTTCAGTGGAGAGATAATTCTTTTCATGGGACGAAGATTCAATGACTTATCACCTATTAAGACTGATGAGAAATTTTGTCCTGCTAGAATTCCTGATATTAACCTCATTGAAGTACCAGAATTTTTTAGATTTATAGGTCTATTATATTTTTGCAATCCAATAATTCCGTTCCCTTTAATCTCTAAGACATCATTTTCTTTTCGTATTTTTATACCTAAGCACTTAAATGCCTCTATAGTAGCTAAACAGTCTTCACTTTCTAAAAACCCCTTAATTTTTGAGGTTCCTGAGGCCAAAGATGCGCACATTACAGCTCTATGTGAAATAGACTTATCTCCAGGTACTCTTATCTCTCCACTAATAGAAGAATGTGGTTCTATTATTAAATCCAATACTATTTATCCTCCTCTACTAAATCATCTCTAGAGTCTTTAATTCTCATAAGAAAATCTAGTAAAGAATCTTCATCAGAAACCTCAATTAGATCAGTTATCTCTCTTAAGGATGACTTAAATCCCTTAAGTGAAAGCAAAATTTCCTTTTTATTTGAAATTACAATATCTTTCCACATAGTTGGATCACTTGAAGCTATTCTTGTATACCCTTCAAGACTTCCTCCTGAATAATTAAATACATTTTCTCCAAATTCTTTTTTTAGATAACTCATTAAGGCAAAGGCTATAACATGAGGTAAGTGACTTGTTTTTGAAAAAATTTCATCATGTTCAAGAGGGTCCATTACAATAACTCTTGAGCCTAATTCTTCCCAAAAAACTTTTACTCTATTTATTTTGGGTGAAGCGTCCATTGAAGATAAAACAACCAACTTATTTTCAAATAAGGAACTTATAGAGTTAGACAATCCGCTTTTCTCTGAACCCGCTATTGGGTGAGACATAATAAAATCTTTTTTTAGACCTTCATTCTTTTCTAAAAAATTGATTAATTGTGACTTTGAACTGAAAGTGTCGGTAAAGATAACATCTTTATCTTGAATACTGCCTTTAACTATTTCGAAAGCAGATTCTGGACTTAAGCTTGGTACAGACAAAACAACTAAAGAGTTATCTGGTAAAGTCTTTAAGTTATTTTCACTATTCTTAATTAACCCTTGAGCATGAGCCTCTTTAGTTACCTTATCATTTATATCTAAACCATAGACTTGAGTAGCAGAATCTAAGAGATTAATTTTTTTTATTATAGAACCGCCTATTAAACCTAAACCTACTACACAGATATTTTTAAAAGCTGCTTTCATTTCTTTTTTTTCTTAATAAAGACAGACTTTCCATAAAAACTTTGTTCTCATCAGGTAAGCCAATAGTTACCCTTAAGTGTTTTGGCATCTTATATACTTCCATAGATCTTGCTATAACACCAAGCGGCAAAAGATTATTAAAAACTTTATTTGATTCTGCTTCGCAATCAAAACAAATGAAATTAGTAAGTGAATTAATAAAATCTATGTTATTTGAGTTAAAAAAACTATATAACCTTTCCTTTTCTTGTTTATTAATTCTTAAAGTTTGTTTTAGGTGATCATCGTCTTTTAAAGCTACCTCAGCTGCAAGTAAGGCAAAAGAGTTAACATTAAAGGGTTGTCTTATTCTATTTAAATAATTTGCAACTAAATTACTGCTAACAGAGAAACCAACTCTTAATCCTGCCAACCCATATGCTTTTGAGAAAGTTCTAGAAATAACTAAATTTGGAAATTCTTCGATTAAATTAAATGAAATATCTTCTTTCTCATAATTAGAATAGTCGTAATAAGCTTGATCTAAAAATACAAGTACATTCTCAGGAACCTTCTCTAAAAATCTTACAATTTCTTTTTTTTCTAGAAAAGTTCCAGTTGGATTATTTGGATTTGCTATAAAAACAATCTTACTTTTCTTATTGATTGCTTCAAGCATTGCCCCTAGATCGTGACCCCAATCATTAGCTGGCACCTCAATGCCTTCTGCACCAAGAGACTGAATTACAAGCGGATAAACAGCAAAAGCATGCTTAGAATATATTGCGTTATCATCAGGAGAAAGAAAACACCTTGCAACAAACTCTATAATATCATTCGACCCATTACCTAAAGTTATACAGTCTTTATCCAAAGAAAATTTTTTGCATAAAGCCCCTTTTAAACTAAATCCATTTCCATCAGGATAACGATTTACTCCAGAAATAACTTCCTTCAGTGCTTTAAAAACTGTTGGACTAGGTCCAAGAGGGCTCTCATTGCTTGCAAGCTTAACTGCGTTTTTAATCCCATATTCTCTTTCTAATTCTTCAATCGGTTTTCCAGGTTCATATGGAGTAAGTCCTCTTATTCCAGAATTGATTAGATCTTCAATACCTTGGTTCACTTTAACTCTCTGCTTTTGGATAGGAACCTAATACCTTAATCTCAGCTTCCGTTTTGGAAAGCTCTTCAAGCAGCCTCTCAACTTCTTGATTGTCCTTATGACCTTCAAAATCAAAAAAGAAGGAGTAATTCCAGTTATCTTTTCTTGAAGGTCTGTAAGTGATGTGAGTGAGATTCAATCCATTTCTTTTTATTGGTTTCAAAAGGTTATAAAGTGCCCCTGATTCATTCTTTGTAGTAACAATCAATGATGTCTTATCTTGGCCAGTACTAGCTACTTCTTGCAAGCCAATAGATATAAACCTGGTTGTATTCTTAGAATAATCTTCAATATTGTTTTGGATTATTTCTAAACCATATTGGTCGGCTGCTAAAGAACCAGCAATTGCTAGAATCTTAGAATCTTTTTTTGCGTTTTCTGCTGCTTTGGCATTACTTGATACAACAACCCTCTCTACTTCTGGGCAATACGAATCTAACCATTTTTTACATTGAGCAAAAGTCTGCTGATGTGCATGAATTGCAAAGCCTTTCTTTGGGAGAGCTTGGTCTAGTCCCATTAAACTGTGGTGAATTAACATTTCTAACTCTCCGCATATTTTTACATCAAAGTTTGCTAAACAATCCAAAGTTATATTGACAGTACCTTCGGTGGAATTTTCTATAGGAACTATTCCGTAATCACTTTTTCTTTCACTCACCGATAAAAAGACCTCCTCAATGCTCTTAGACGAAATCTTGTTAACTGAACTTCCAAACTTCTCCTTTACAGCTGACTCTGAAAAAGTCCCTTCTGGTCCGAGAAAGGCTATATCCAATAATTTTTCTTGTGCCCTACAGCTCGAGATAATTTCTCTATATATATTAAGAACTTGTTTATTGCTCAATGGACCTTTATTAATACCTTTTAACCTTTTAATAATTAAGGCTTCTCTTTCAGGCTTATAAATTAATTCTGATTCTTTATTTTTTCCAGCTTCAATTGCCATAGAAGATCTTTGATTAAGTAATTGCAGAATTTCTGCATCTATTTCATCAATCTTCTTTCTGATCTTTTCTAATTCATTTTTTTTAGACATAACACTATAGGTTGTCTCGTTCAAAGAGTGTCATAAAATCTATAAGAGCATTCACTCCTTCTTCAGGCATCGCATTGTAAATGCTAGCTCTCATACCTCCTACTGATCTGTGCCCTTTTAAAGCCAATAATCCTTCATTTGAAGAATCTAATAAAAATTTTGAATTTAATTCTTCTTTTTCTAATAAGAAGGGAATGTTCATAATTGATCTAGAGGATTTTTCAATCTCATTTGAATATAAACTGGACCTATCTATAAATTCGTATAATTTTTTTGCCTTTTTCTGATTAATTTGACCAATGGCTTTAACTCCTCCTTTGCTTTTAAGCCACTTGAAAACCTTTCCAGCTACATACCAAGAGAAAGTAGGAGGAGTGTTGTACATCGAAGAACTTTCGTCTAATACATGATAATTCATTGGAGAGGGTACTATGTCTTGTGCGGAACCTAATAATTCCTTTTTAATTATCACAAACCCTAAACCAGCTGGGCCTATATTTTTTTGAGCACCACCGTATAAAAGATCAAAAGACTCAAGATTAATATGTTCAGACAGAATACTTGAAGAAAAGTCGGCAACAACAGGTATTTCCTCTTTTTGTACACTTCGTAATGCAATCCCTCCAATTGTCTCATTTGGAGTTATATGAACATACCTATGCTTGTCTGATAACTTCCATGTTGATTGAGGAGGAAAAAAAGAATAATTAGAATCTTCTGAACTTGCTGCAATATTTACTTTTGTGTATTTTCTAGCTTCCTTAATAGATCTATTTGCCCAATGACCTGAGTTTACATAACTAACTTCTTCTTTTGGGCTAGACAGATTTAAAGGTATAGCTGAGTTTTGTAAAGTTGCACCCCCATGAGTAAACAACACTGAGTAAGCACTAGTTAGATTCAGTAAATCTCTAAAATCTTTTTCTGCTTCATATGCTATTTCTTTATACTCTTCACTCCTATGGCTGATTTCCATTACCGAAATCCCTTTTCCTTTCCAATCCAATAACTCTTCTTTTACTTCTTCTAAAACACTAGTAGGAATAGCTGCAGGACCTGCTCCAAAGTTATATTTTCTAGTGTTAAGCATTATCTATAAATTCTTCACTTATAGGAGCTAAACTAACTAACTTTTCACCTTCTTTTAATTTAATTACAGTTACACCTTGTGTGTTCCTACCGATTACATTTATCTCAGAGACCTTAGTTCTAACCAACATTCCTTTATTAGTAATGAGCATTACTTGGTCCTCATCAGAAACTTGAGCTGCTCCAATTAATTGACCGTTCCTCTCAGAGGTTTGCATAGCTATTACTCCCTTTGCTCCTCTTCTAGTTTTCCTAAAATCACTAGATATAGATCTTTTTCCAAATCCGTTTTCACTAACTGTAAAGATAGTTGCTTCTTCTTCAGGAATAATTAGAGATATAACTTCCTGATCTTTATCTAGTTTTATCCCTCTTACTCCTTGAGCACTTCTTCCCATAGACCTAACTTCAGACTCTGAAAAATGTGCAGCCTTTCCAGCATTTGAAACCAACATTACGAATTTCTTGCCATTAGTTACTGTACTTCCAACAAGCTCATCTTCTCCTACTAGAGTTATAGCTCTTTTTCCTCCTTTTCTTTGGTTTGAAAATTCAGATAAAGGGGTTTTTTTGACAGTTCCAGTTTTGGTGGCCATCAAAACAAAACTGCCTTCCTTAAACTTATCTACAGGAACCATACTTGTTATTCGCTCACCTTCCTTTAATTGAATTAAATTAACCAAAGGACGTCCTTTCGCGGACCTTCCTGCAGAAGGAATATCATAAACTTTGAGCCAATAAACTTGACCTAGATTTGAAAAACATAAGAGCGTTGTATGTGTATTTGCAACTAAAAGCTGTTCAACAAAATCTTCCTCTTTAACTGAGGCAGCTGTTTTTCCTGTACCACCCCTTCTCTGCGATCTATACTCGTCTAAAGGTTGTGTTTTTGCGTATCCTTCATGAGAAATCGTAACTACTCTGTCTTCAGGAGTTATTAAGTCTTCAGCATTAAGGTCTCCTACGGCTTCTTGGATTTCGGTCCTTCTTTCATCTTTATATTGGGTCTGAATTTCTCTTAACTCCTCGCAAACAACTTCCACTAATCTTTTGTTATCTGAAAGTATTTCAATCAAGGAAGTTATCAAGTCAACAATCTCCTCATATTCCTTAATCAATCTATCTTGCTCTAATCCAGTTAATCTCTGTAACCTCATATCTAAAATAGCTTGAGCTTGATTTTCTGATAATTGATAAGAACTTCCTTTTAATCCCACGCCTTTATCAAGATCTTCTGGTCGGCAAGCTTCTGCACCGGCTTTCTTTAACATTTTGCTTACTTTCCCAGCCTTCCACTTCTTATTAAGAAGTTTTACCTTAGCTTCATTTCCGTCTTTTGATTTTTTAATTAAATTAATCATCTGATCTATGTTGGTTAAAGCAATAGTAAGACCCTCTAAAATATGACCTCTTTCTCTTGCTTTTCTTAGTTCGTATATAGTCCTCTTGGATACAACCTCTTTTCTAAAATCAAAAAATATACTTAATATTTGTTTTAAGTTTAGAAGTTTTGGTTCAGTGCCTACGAGGGCTACATTGTTAATTCCAAATACGGTCTGCATCTGAGTTTGTTTAAAAAGATTATTTAAAACAACATCAGCAATGGCTCCTGCTCGTAACTCAATAACAATCCTTACTGGGTCATCCTTGTCAGATTCATCTCGTATTTCTTTAATTCCTTCTATTTTCTTATCTCTCATTAAATGAGCAATATTCTCAACAAGTCTTGCTTTATTTACCATATACGGTATTTCTGAAACTATTATTTTTGGCTTACCTTCCTCTTCTCCTTCAATTCTAGTCTTAGCTCTTACTTTAACTTTACCTTTTCCTGTCTCATAAGCTTGACGAATACCTGACTTGCCATTAATTATTCCTCCAGTAGGAAAATCTGGACCTGGGACAAGTTTTAAAAGTTCATCTATGTTGATATCTGGATTCTCTATAAATGCAAGGCAAGCTGAAATGGATTCATCTAGATTATGAGGAGCCATATTAGTAGCCATGCCCACAGCAATTCCTGAGGATCCATTGATTAGAAGATTTGGGATTCTAGTAGGTAAAACATCAGGCATAGTTTCTTGCCCATCATAATTTTCTATGAACTTAACAGTCTCTTTATCTAAGTCTTCCAATAACTCATGTGCTAATCTAGACATCCTGGCTTCTGTATATCTTGCTGCAGCTGGTGGATCACCATCCATAGATCCAAAATTTCCTTGTTTATCAACCAACATATACCTTAAGCTCCACCATTGACCCATTCTCACAATAGTCTCATAAGCTGCTGTATCTCCATGAGGATGGTATTTTCCAGTTACATCTCCCACTATTCTCATAGATTTCTTTGGAGGCTTATTCCAGTCATTGTTCATAACATGCATTGCATAAAGTATTCTTCTGTGTACTGGTTTTAGTCCGTCTCTAGCATCAGGCAGTGCCCTACCTACAATTACATGCATCGCATAATTTAGATAAGATTCTTTGAGCTCTTCTTCTAGATTAATAGGAACTATTTCTTTTGCTGCTATTTCACCCATATTTCCTCTTTTTTAAACAGAAAATCTATTAGGAAATAAGCTAAAAAAGCTTATAAACAAAGATTCTCTTGGTATTTTTAGAAGTGTCAACTTGGACTAGAATTTTAACATATTTTAATAGTTAAATGGACTCAAAATTAGGCAATTTTTAAAGACTCTAACTCTTAAATTCAGTTACTAAAGAAGAAACAGATTCTTTAGCATCTCCAAATAACATTCTAGTATTTGACTTGAAAAAAAGTGGATTCTGTATCCCTGCAAATCCAGAAGCCATTGACCTCTTTAAAACAAAAACTGTTTTAGCTCTATCAACTTCAATGATAGGCATTCCATAGATAGGGCTCCCTTCATTTTCTTTGGCATCAGGATTAACTACATCGTTTGCACCAATTACCATACAAACATCTACTGTTTCCATTATTGGATTGACATCATCCGGTTCTACTAAAACATCATAAGAAACATTAGCTTCTGCTAGAAGTACGTTCATGTGTCCGGGCATACGACCAGCTACAGGATGAATAGCATATTTTACTTCAGTCCCATTTGCTTCCAGAAGTTCTCCCAGCTCCCTAACTGAATGTTGGGCTTGTGCAACCGCCATGCCGTAACCAGGAACTATTAGAACTGAGGTTGCTGCCTCTAGGATTAAATAGGCATCAGCTGTATTAACTGGCCTCACTTCACCTTGATCTACTTTTTCTGTAGAGGAAGTATCAGTAACAGCTCCAAAACCACTAAACAAAACATTGGCTAAAGACCTATTCATTGCCTTACACATGATATTTGTAAGGATTAATCCACTAGCACCTACTAAAGCTCCAGAAACTATAAGGACATTATTTAGTATTACGAATCCAGCAGCACAAGCAGCCAAGCCCGAAAAACTGTTTAGAAGAGCTATAACAACAGGCATATCAGCTCCACCAATAGGTATTACAAATAAAACTCCTAAGGTAAAAGCAAGAAAACAGATTATTGCTAGTATTTGAAATTGATTATCTGTAAATAGACCCTGAAAGAAAACCATCTCTAAACCAGCTAGAACAATAACACCTAAAATAAGGCCATTTACTATTTGTTGCCCTTTGTATAAAAGAGGTTTACCGCTAATAGTTTCTGAAAGCTTTCCCCAAGCAATTAAACTTCCTGAAAAGGTCACTCCTCCTATTAAAATAGTTAAATAAATGGCAATCAAAAAAGCCGAATTAGGATCAAATCCCACGAGATATTCTGCTGAACCCACTAATAGACTAGCTATACCCCCAAAACCGTTAAAGAGCGCAACCATTTCTGGCATCGAAGTCATCTTTACCTTAGTGGCAGCTATAAATCCAATTAATGAACCTATACAAACACCTATAAGAATGAATGAAAAATCAACTATACTTTGGTCTAACAGGGTTACTACTACTGCCAACAACATTCCAGAAGAAGAAACTAGGTTTCCTCTTCTCGCTGTTTCTGGAGAACCCAACATCTTCAAACCAAAGATGAAAAGCATAGCAGCAAAAATATAAGATAAATTTACAACTATTTCAGAGTTCAATTGCTCAAAAAGATTCATTCTGTTTCTTTCTTTTTAAACATAGATAGCATTCTATTAGTAACTAAATATCCTCCCACAACGTTAATGGTCGCGAAAGTTACAGCAGCAGTACCTAATAAAACTGTCAAGGGTTGTGAGACAAAACCCGAACCTGAAGCTAGTAAAGCTCCTACTAATGTGATACCTGAAATAGCATTTGCCCCTGACATCAAGGGAGTATGCAGAGTAGAAGGTACTTTTGAAATAAGCTCAAACCCCAAGAAAATGCTTAAGACCAAAACAAAAAATAATAAAGTTATTTGTGTCTCCATAAATTAATCCCTTTCCTTAAGTATTTTATTAACTATATCTCCATCATGGGTTACAACGCATCCTGACAAAATTTCATCTTTAATATCAAAAGTAAATTCCTTACTTTCTGTATTCCAGTATTCTTCTATTAGATTAAATAAGTTATTGCCGTAAACCAAAGAGGCATCATGCGCAACTTCTCCTGGTAGATTAGATAGACCTACAATGGTTACACCATTCTGAATAACATTTGTTTCTGATTTTGAACCCTCTACATTGCCTCCTGAGCTTACAGCCATATCAACAACGACACTCCCGGGTTTCATTGCTTCTATCATTTCCTTTGAGACTATCCTTGGAGCTGGTCGCCCAAAAACTTGGGCTGTGGTAATAACAACATCTGACTGAGAACAGATTTTTTTCATGCCTTCTTGTTGCATTTTAATTTGTTCTTTTGAAAGCTCTTTTGCATACCCTTGTTCAGTTTCTTCGGTTTCTCCAATATCAATTTGAACAAACCTTGCACCTAATGATTTAACTTGTTCTTCTACAACAGGCCTGGTATCAAAAGCTTCCACCCTAGCGCCTAATCTCTTTGCAGTAGCTATAGCTTGTAACCCTGCAACTCCTACTCCAATAACAAAGACCTTGCTAGGAGATATTGTTCCTGCCGCAGTCATCATCATTGGAAAAGACTTAGATAAAATTGAAGAGGCCTCTATAACTGCTGCATATCCACCTAAATTAGCTTGAGAACTTAAAGCATCCATCTTTTGAGCTCTAGTTATTCGTGGGATTAATTCCATACTGATAGCACTTATATTTGAACTGGCAAACTCTTTGACCAATTCCATCTCATTAAAGGGATCTAAAAAACTTATATGAATAGAATTCTTTTTTAAAAATTGTATTTCTTCTATTTCAGGTTTATTAATTCTGCAAATAATATCTGATGAAGACATACAAGAATTTCTTTCTTTAGTTAATGATGCACCAGACGAAGAGTACAAATCATCTGATATATGAAGTTTTTCACCAAAACTAGCTTCAATAACTACATCAATTCCTAGGTCTGTAAGTTTTTTTACAGTCTCAGGAAGGATGCTTACCCTTATCTC
>TARA_B100000686_G_scaffold355052_1_pt1 | contig 12856 bp, 10 predicted proteins | sample TARA_B100000686 | Tara Oceans TARA_B100000686 (sample SAMEA2622733) | marine metagenome | biome: marine biome (ENVO:00000447); feature: marine epipelagic mixed layer (ENVO:xxxxxxxxx); material: "saline water (ENVO:00002010), including plankton (ENVO:xxxxxxxx)" | depth 150 m
AGGTGACTCATGCGTCCTCAAAATCATTTCCTTTTTCTTTCGAGGAATTCTGCCATGATCCCGACTTTTTCGACTGCTCTCTTAATTTTTTCTCTGACATTGACCCCTCTCTCGCAAGCGCACGGCCCTGTAGAGCAAAAACACGACCTTGAAAATATTCCGGCCAAACCAGAAGGTATGATCGAATTCAATAAAAATCAGGCTCCCGGATCTGAATACTCTCAAGAAGGAAGCGATCCGTTAGTAGGCATGAAAAATATAGAGATGCTCCACATGCGCGGTACTCACGATTTGTCAACCCTTAGCGATAGCAAACCTGAATCTGGCAAGAGCAATGCCCTCCTAGCGAGAGGAAAAGCTATCTATAGCCATATGTGCGTTTTTTGCCACGGAGAAAACGGTAACGGTGGCGGGCCGGCGATGGAATTCCTTTATCCGTGGCCACGTGATTTTCGAAATGGAATTTTTAAGTTTCGATCTACCCCGACAGGTTCTCTACCCCGGGATGAAGATATCTATCGCACCATCATACGTGGTGTCCCAGGAACTTCTATGCCTAATTGGTCGGCCGCCCTGTCTCCTCAGGACACTTGGGCTCTAGTTAACCTCATCAAGAGTTTCTCCCCTAGGTTTCGAAATGAACCGCCGGGAAAACCCCTAAAGGCTGAGAAAGAACCCCCCACGACCTCGGAGTCGATCGCTCGCGGCAAAGATCTTTTTATAAAAAACAAGTGCGTTGACTGTCACGGTATCAATGGAACGGGCGACGGCAGATTAGCGGATTCGTTAATGGATGCTTGGAAGCACGCTGTTTTCGTCCACGACATTACAAGTCCCGGTTCCATCAAAGCAGGAAATACAGCAAAAGATATTTTTCGAACCTTGTCCACCGGACTAGACGGAACTCCAATGGAGTCCTATGCCCATATCCCCGAAAAGGACCGTTGGGATCTCGCTCATTTCGTCCGTTCTCGATATGCTAAAGAACCAAAACAAGCCGAATTTGAAACCGATGTGTATTCCAAAAAAGTAATCCACGAACTCGACCCTGACCCAGCGAACCCCGTTTGGCAGCATATAAAGTCCACGGACCTCGTCCTACGCCCCCTTTCGGCGCGGCGAGGAGCAGTGGAAAAAATTAACTTTGCATCGGTCCACAATGGAAAACAATTGGCTATTCGAGTCCAATGGGAAGACCCTAACCGCGATGAAGACCTTACTCTAGGCGATCAGTACCTCGACCAAGTTGCCGTGCAATTTGCTTTGGGTTCGGTGACCCTCCACACTCACGGGCACAATGAACCATTCTGGGGAATGGGCAACCGAGGTAAACCGGTAAACATTTGGCACTGGAAAGCAGGACAAAAAAAAGAGTTTGTTGCTTCCACTAAAGGGCACAATAACGGTGGTATGGATCTAGATATGGACGCTTTGCTTTTTGGCGGCATTTCACCTTCAGCCGCACTTAATCAACCCACCGGAACGTCTGTAATTGAGTTAAACGCCGAAGGCTTCAGCACCCTCACTCCTCAGCCCAAGGACAAGCAAGGAGTGACTGGAACTGGAAATTGGAAAGATGGGGTTTGGACAGTCATTTTCGTCCGCGATATAGAAAAAAGTGGCAAATGGGATGCCGATTTCCATAAGACCGATCCAGTACTAGTCGCTTTCGCGGTATGGGATGGACTCAAAGAGGACAGAAACGGTCGTAAAGTGGTGAGCGTCTGGCAAAGGCTTAATATTGAAGGCATCACTTCCGTCGGAAAAAAAACCACAATGCCTAGCGATCATCATCACCATTGATTTACACTGAATTAAGAACAAATTTTCTATGTCGTGTTTCTTTTGAGATAGTGAAGCGATGGAAGAGAGCAAAACCCTGAAAAGTTCCAAGAACGTTTTCTTCCTAAAAAAAATTACAAATAGCTAGTACCTGAGGAAAATAAGCCTCCACACAGATCCAACATTTCGCGCACCACCCCTATGAACAATAAATTCCTCACAAGAAAATCGTGTACAGAACATTTCATTGTTCAAATCAGATTACCTTAGCACCACTGGCATTTGTCTTTCTCTAATCCTTGATGACGTGATAGATATAATATTGCTGAGCGATAGTGAGCAGATTGTTGATCGTCCAGTAAATGACTAGCCCCGCAGGAAAGGTGACAAAGAGGAACGTGAAAATAACAGGTAAGAACATCATAATTTTTTGTTGGATAGGATCACCGACAGAAGGTGTCATTTTTTGCTGAAGAAACATTGTCATACCCATCAAAACTGGCGTGACATAATATGGATCAGCTACTGACAGATCAGTGATCCACCCAATGAACGGTGCTCCACGAAGTTCAATGGAAAAAAACAAAGCATGATAAAGCGCAATGAAAACTGGTATCTGTAATAACATGGGTAAGCATCCGCCCATGGGATTGACCTTATGCTTGCGATATAAATCTATCATTTCCTCGTTCATTTTCTGCCTGTCGTCTTTGTTGCGCTCCTGAATGACCTTGACGTAAGGTTGAATCTTCTGAAGTCCACGCATAGACTTGAAACTCTTATGTGTCAAAGGAAAGAAAAAAATCTTGATGATAATGGTAAGGAAAATGATCGACCAACCATAGTTACCGGTTATGTTATAAAAAAATTGCAGTGTCTTGAGGAGAGGTTTAACCAAAAAAGCAAACTTGTTGCCAACCCAGCCATAGTCCATCAATCGGGAAAGTTTGTGCCCCGCTTCCTCTAGGACTACCAATTCCTTAGTACCGACATATAAAATGTAGGATGGAGATGCCGCCGACTGTACGGTCTGGAACTGCAGGCCAACGTAAGAGTTATCCTCATTTTCTTCGACGAGACCATATGCGATACCTTCAACAGGTACGATTGCTGCGGCGAAATATTTGTTCTGGAACCCGGTCCATGTTAATTCGCCCTTGTGATAGACGCGTTTTTTGATTTCCTCTTTTTGAGTCTCCACCCTTTCACCGTTGAGAAATGTCGTGGGACCGGAAAATACAAAATGATCCGTGTGAGATGAAACTGCTCCCCCCAATCCTGGCCCCCAAATTACGGCGTAGGTTAAATTGCGGTCAGGATAACCTGGTGCAGCGATACGTGTATTGACATCAATTAAATACTGGCCATAGTGAAAGGTGAATTTTCTCTCAACTTCTAGTCCTGATTCATGCTTCAACGTCAATCGCAGGGTGACATCCGGGCTTTCCTCCGACAATTCCACCAAATCCGACGACGTCTCGTAGAAAGCGTTGCGTAGAATATTGTCGACGGTGTCGTCATTGGAAACCAGTGTAAGCGGAGGTTTCGCGCCTTCCTCTTGAGCAACCAAATCGATCGGTTCTCCGTTCTCTGTGAACCGATTCATATATACGTGTTCAAGGTGAGCACCGCGATTAGAAAAAACATAGGTCACAGGCCCATTTTCTACACGAATCGAGCGGAGAGTGCCACCGAAGGTCAACGGCTGAGAGGGAGAGGTGGATTCCATTACAGAATTCGACGTTTCAACCGGGGAAAAAGAACGGTCCGATATGACGACGGACGAATCTGACCCATGCGGTGTTTTTTTTAGATCCGTTTTTTGGATCGCCTCGTCTTTCTCGGATCTTTCTTGGGGTAGAGGTTCCTCCATCCAAGCTAAGAAATATCCCCAAACCACAAAAACACCGAGCGACAGTACAAAGGCTAGCAAAGCCCGATTCTCCAACCTCAAACCTCCATGCCAGGATTACTATTTAAGAGGGTCCGCCCCTCCCTCATGCCACGGATGGCACTTGCTGAGACGTAAAACAACCAAACCAAGTGCCTTGAGCAACCCATGCTGCTCTAGCGCAAGTACCGCATATTCAGAACAACTGGGATGAAATCTACAAGAAAACATCAAAAACGGCGAACACCATTTTTGATAAACACGGATTAATCTGACGACAACACGCATCATTAAGATTACTTTTGGAATCCGAACCGGCCACGGGCTAGGAATTTCCGCGCCGTAAGGTCCGATCTGAAGCCGGGCGGGGTTTAAGCTTGGAAAATGCCGGTAATCTTTCTTTCCAAAACGGAAAAGGGGAGATCAAGCATACCCTTTCCGCTTATCACGACAATGTCCATAGCGGGCTTAATTTTATCCTTGTTACACCTGTAGATTTCCCGGATACGCCTTTTACAAGCATTACGCACCGCAGCCCCTCCGATCTTTTTCGAGGCGACGACGCCAAGCCGACCCACCCCACAAGAACGGGCCATCCAGAAAACCGTAAAATAAGAACCGACACGCCTATTCTGACCGCAGTTCATAACATTTAGGAATTCACGCCATTTGTGCAAACGTTCTCGTTTTCTAAATAATCTCTGCGCCATAATCAGACGGTCAACTGTTTGCGGCCCTTACGACGCCTCCGCGCCAAAACTCTGCGTCCTCCAACGGTTCGACTTCTAGCGCGAAACCCGTGCGTTCGCATACGCTTTTTATTCTTTGGTTGAAATGTCCGTTTCATTCTTTCAACTCTTGCCTGCTAAAGGCTTGTAGATACGATAAATTTAAAGCTGTTAAAGTGACGAGGATTTCTTGGTAAAGAGAGCAATGATTATTCCACCCAGTGGTCACCTTGTCAAGTGAGAATTCCACCGGCAAACGATCAGAGTCGAACTGAGTGAAATTTCCTCCCTGGAAAATTTTTCTGTCCGACTTTCTAACTTTATAGGCCTGAAACCGTTTTTGGATAAACTAAAAACCTAATGCATCAACGTTTCTTTTTAAAAGCTAGAGCAAGGTTTTCCTGGGCTTCCCGAAGTTTGGGCTCTATTTGGAGGGAGGACCCGAAATGACTTATGGCTTCTTCCGTTCTTCCTAGATCCAGTAACATAGCTCCTATATTGTTATGGACTTGAGCACGTTTATTAGTAGGATCGATTAAGGCTAACTCCCAATGCTCTAACGCTTCCCGATAGAGGCCCTGTCTCTCTCGAATAAGGCCCAGATTATTGTGAGCGTTTGCGTTTCCTGGGTCGATCCTCAATACCTCTTCGAACAAAAATGCTGCTTCAACAAAAAATCCCTCACGAGCCAAAACAGTTCCCAGGTTATTACGCGGTTGCCAGAAGTCCGGCTTCAGTCGAGCAGCTTTTGAAAAATGCGGCTTGGCTTCTTCCACGCGACCCATTTTAAAAAGTGCTAAACCTAGATTGTCTTCCGCTTCAGCATAATTAGGCTTAAGCCGTAAAGTTTGTCGATAATACCATATGGCTTTTTCCATGTCGCCGAGTAGTTCCATTTCGTTACCCAAATTGTTGTGCGCGATCCAAGCTTTGGGGTTTTTACGTAAAGTGTCTTCCCATAAAACAAGAGAGTTTTGATAGATCTTTTGCTGCTTCCAGGTCAACGACGCGAGAACCCCAAGAGTCAGAACTGCTAAAACTATTCCGCTTTTCCGAATAGCAAACGAAGCCTTGGAAACCCAAGGGAGGATGATGCTCACAACGAGAGCAATTAGCCCTGGTGTCGCAATATATTGATAGTGGTCGGCGACGAAGGAATAACGCATAAAAAATATATTCCAAAAACCTAAAACCGGAAACAACGAAATCACAAAGTATAAAAACCCCGCCAACGCAAAACGCCCCCAGCTGTCTTTGTGTCGGAAGAAAAAGGCTAGCATAATAGCCAAACTTAGATGCGGTATCCAAGAAAACCAGTCTACAGGATCAAATGACCAACGCGGATAGATAAAGGTCAGGTTCCAAGGAACTACAAATTTGTATAAATAAAAAATGATGTTGTAACCAGCGTTAACCAATCTTTCCGCAAAACCGAGAGACCAGTCCTCACCTTTTGCTCCAGCACTGTTGTATTGGAACCAAATCGTGACCAAACCAAAAACCAACGAAAGCATGAAAAAAGGGGTGGTACGACGAATGATTAATGCCGAAGGAAGATCATCTTTCCAGATGTGATAAAACAAAAGGACAACGGGCAACATAACAACGGACGTTTTACTCAGTAATCCCAACAGAAAAAGAAAAAGCGATATACCGTAACCTATGGTTTTTTTTTCAATATGGGAGGACAGATACCATAAAAAGGCCATTAGATAAAAAAAAGTGGATTGGAGAGTTTTGATTTGCGTCGCCCAGGAAACCGACTCCACCTGAACAGGATGAAGGGAAAAAACCATCGCTGCCAACCAAGCTCCAGGAAGGGCACATCGGAGAAAAATCCGCCACAATAAAAAAGCGTTGATAGCATGAAAGCCGATGTTAGTTAAATGATACCCAGCAGGATTTAAATCCCATAACTGCCGTTCCAACCATAGAACCGTCGAAACAAGAGGAAAATAGTCCGGGGGCTCGGTAGTAAACCAAAATTTCCAAAGTGCGTTTGGAGAATCCATTATCGGATTATGGGTGAAAAAGGTATCGTCGTCCCAAATGAATCCGGCATTAACGCTTGGATAATAAACAGAAAAAACCGCTATAATTAAAACTAGGGTTTTTAAAAAAAATGTCCTTCGTTCACTCATATTTCCCCCGTTCGCTTTTACCTCCAAACCATTCAAGGAAAATATTTTTCCAAATAAACTTTATCGGCTTTTCAAATGGAGTCATAGTTTATTATGATCGAAAACTTAGGAGCACTGAGGGCGACAGGTTTAATTTCTTCAAAGAAACTGCGATAAAACAACCCGAGTCTCCAACTAAATATAGAGGTCCTTTGGACCAGTTTACTTAGACAAAAATTTACTACCAAGCAAAAAACCTTGTTTGACTTTGATTAATTTACCAAAACCTAGATTCAAGTTCGTATTCATTGCGTTTTACTCCCAAATCTATTTTAAATATGTTTAACCACACGGTTATTTAATAAGGTTAATTTAACGCCTCGACGATAAAGAAAAGTAATTGGTGATTATTCTAAATTTCTTTATGGAAATTCAGTAAAGATTGAAGTATTAACTTTTCTGCGTCTTAAACTTTACCCTGTCTCATTAAACGTATTTTTGATCAAAAATGCTTTTTATTTTTTAATTTCTTTTCCCAATCGATTTTCAACCGAGGCGATTTTTGATTCCAACCGGCCCGATTTCCCTTTCCGGTAATCTATCTTGACCGAACAGGTTATACGATTGCAGTCTTCGCTCATGCGATCAAAACACTTTTTAACAATCCCCATCACATCATCAAACTCGCCTTCAAGTACTGTTCCCATCGGATTCAGGCGGTAGTTGACACCACTTTTATCGATGATATCGAGCGAGCGACTGACATATCGACTAACGCTTTCTCCCTTATCTAACGGGGACATACTAAACTCTAACAACAACATAATCCGTCCTTTCGGAAAGTTGATTAAAAAAAATTACTTGCATTCTAAAGGGCAAATATGAAATCATCAATGCTCAATTCGAATCCTTGGACATTCGAATAGCTCTAGTAAAAAAGGCGGTAGTTCGGCTTGGCCAAGATTAACTATCTGCGTGACAAAATAGATCGGATTGACGACCAGTTGTTGAAGCTCGTCAATCGCCGCGCCCGTTTGGCAATAAAAATTGGCGAAGAAAAATCTCGTTCCGGAAAAGGGAAGCACTTCCATGTTCCCCATAGAGAGCGTGAGATTATCGAACGCCTTTTAAAACTAAATGAAGGCCCTTTCCCTAAGTCATCGATGGAAGCGGTTTTTCGGGAAATTTTTTCCGCAACCCTAGCCTTAGAAAAGCCTCTTAAAATAGCCTATCTCGGTCCGGAAGCGACTTTTACTCATCAAGCATCGGTTAAACAATTCGGTCGCAGTTCGAATTTAATGCCACAACCCACCATTGATACTGTGTTCAGGGAAGTAGAACAAGGCCGAGCCGACTACGGTGTCGTCCCTGTTGAAAATTCTATTGAAGGATCGGTCAATCATACTCTCGATTGTCTTGTTGATACGTCGCTTGTTATCTGTGACGAAATGAAAATGGAAATCTCTCTTTATTTAATATCCAAACTTAACGACCCCAAAAAAATCAAGAAAATTTATTCCCATCCACAACCACTGGCACAGAGTCGAGGTTGGCTAAATCAAAACCTTCCCAGAACCGAGCACTTTGAAACTAGCAGTACTGCTCATGCGGCTTTATTGGCACTTGAGAAACCACATTCAGCAGCTGTGGCCGCCAAACTGGCAGCGGAATATTACAAGCTAAACATTTTGGCAGAAAAAATAGAAACTCACGCCGAAAACTTTACCCGCTTTTTAGTCGTAACTAAAGACTCGGCGAAAAAAGCTAAATCCAACAAAACATCGCTCATTTTTTCCATTAAAGACGAATCTGGAGAACTATTGAAGAATTTACAAGATTTCGCCCGAAACAATATCAATCTGAGCAAAATTCAATCGCGCCCCTTGCCTCAGAGGCCTTGGGAGTATCTTTTTTTTGTTGATTGCGATGGTCATATTGAAGATAAGGGTGTTGCTAAGGTTATTTCATCCATCCGAAAGCGAAGTCTTTTTCTCAAGATTCTAGGGTCCTATCCGAAGAAGGTTTAGTTAATGCAACCATTATTCAATAGAGTCGCCGTTATCGGCGTAGGTCTTCTAGGCGGGTCTCTAGCTTTGGCTTGCAAAAAACGTGGAATCGCGTCTACCGTCGTCGGTTATGGTCGTCAATTGGAACGAATTCGCGAAGCTCAAACTATAGGCATCGTCGATCAAGCCACAGACAACCTAAAAGAAGCGATCGAAGGAGCTGACCTAGTGGTACTTTGTACCCCCGTCGAAGATATTCCCCTTAAAGCACGCGAATTGTCTATATTTCTGAAACCGAAAAGTATCCTGACTGATGTAGGTTCTGTAAAGGAATCTATAGTGACCGAAATAGAAAAAATTATTCCGGCAGGGAGATATTTTGTGGGTTCTCACCCTATAGCCGGTGGAGAACAATCCGGTTTTGAGAAATCCAATAGCGATTTATATCAAAACGCCCTTAGCATCATAACCCCTACAAAAAATACTCACACGCTTGCACTTGATCAAGTGACTAAACTCTGGGAACGCTTAGGGTCTGAAATAATAATTCTCGAACCAGAGGAGCATGACTTGATATATGGCAGTATAAGCCATATGCCGCATGCCATAGCATTTGCCTTAATGAACACCTTAGGAGCAATGCAATCAAAAAACCACGGCGACCTGCTTTCTTTTGGCGGCAAGGGATTGCTAGATTACACACGAATTGCTTCTAGCGATCCAATAATGTGGAGAGATATTTTTCTTGCCAATCGCAAACATATTTTGAATTGTCTAAAATCTTTTCAAGGCATTTTTGATGATCTGAAAGAAAATATCGAACACGGCGATGGAGACAAACTCCAAGAAATTTTTAAAAAATCCAATGGCTACCGGGAAAAACTTTTGAGAAGGAAAACATGATCATCGCTATTGACGGGCCTGCTGGAAGCGGCAAAAGCACTATCGCAAAAATTATCGCGGAACGATTGCAATACAAGTATATCAACAGCGGATCCATGTACCGGGCCGTAGCCAGAGAGGTGCTAAAACGAGGTTTAGATCTTTCCAACGAGGAAAACGTAGCTCGGGTGGCCGAATCATTAAAAATTGACTTCGTACACGATATAGAAGGCCAAAGGGTGTTAGTTAACGACGAAGACGTAACTCAGGAATTAAAAAGCGAAACCGTCGGTGCCGGAGCAGCAATAGTAGCTTCACAGGTCCGAGTGAGAGAGATACTCACCGCGCAACAACGGGAACTGGGAAGGCGTGGGCAAGTAGTCATGGAAGGGCGTGACATTGGAACAAAGGTGTTTCCAAATGCTGATAAAAAATTCTATTTTCATGCCGAAGCCCGGGAAAGAGGCAGACGGCGCTATCTAGAGCTTAAAGCCAAAAATACAGACGTCAGTTTGGAAGAAATCATAGAACAGATCCGGCAACGCGATTATGAAGACACACACCGCGCGGTCGCCCCGTTAATCCAGGCAAAGGATGCGGTTTATGTGGACACGACTTATCTTAACATTGATCAACTCGCGGATTTAACAGAGGAGAAAATCAAACGGCCTCCGCAAATCTGAATTATTAACCCTTTTCCCATATATTTGAAAGGAAACTTATTATGAAATCTAACCCAGACCATCTTCTCGATCTCGAAGAAGGAGAAGCTTTAACCGAACAGGAACTTGCTGAGTATAAGGAGATGGAAGAATATTACGAAAATAGCCTTAAAAAATTTAAGGAAGGTGAACTTATTTTTGGCACCATCATCAGCCTTGCAAAAGGGATGGTGACAGTCGACGTAGGTTTTAAGTCCGAGGGAGTCATCAACGTCGATGAATTCCCTGCCGCCGAAAGAAACCTTGCGATAGGCGATCAGGTGGAAGTATTTCTTGAGAGAGTAGAAGATGAAGACGGTATTGTTGTCCTATCCAAAGAAAAAGCCAACAAAATCAAGGTTTGGGACACTTTGGTTGAGGCTTACGAGGAAGACCGGATCATCGAGGGAATGATCATCGCCAAAGCTAAAGGGGGACTTACTGTAGACATCGGCCTCAAGGCTTTCTTGCCAGGATCGCAAATTGATTTGCGCCCTATACGCAATCTGGAAAAACTGATTGGCGAAAATTTTGAAATGAAAATTATCAAGATGAATAAAAAACGGGGAAATATCGTCTGTTCCCGCAGAGTCATTCTAGAAGAAAAACGAAAGCAGGCGCGAGAAGAAACTCTCTCCAAAATGCAGGAAGGAAACCTGGTCGACGGAATTGTCAAAAACATCACTGATTATGGAGTGTTTGTGGATCTTGGAGGTATCGATGGTCTTCTCCACATTACTGACATGTCTTGGGGCCGAGTCAATCATCCCTCTGAAATGTTTTCCATCGGCGATAAAACTCAAGTAATGGTATTGAAATACGACCGCCAAAACGAGCGTGTTTCGCTCGGCCTGAAACAGATCACACCGGATCCCTGGATCAACGTTGAGGACAAATATCCGGTCAACACCCAGATATCCGGAAAAGTAGTCAGTATCACCGATTACGGCGCATTCATCGAGTTGGAAAAAGGTATCGAAGGACTAGTCCATATCTCTGAAATGTCCTGGAGCCGACAGACCAAGCACCCCAGTAAAATAGTCTCTCTCAATGACACCGTAGACGCAATTGTACTTACGTTGGACAAGGATCGAAAACGGATCTCTCTTGGCATGAAGCAAATCGAACCGAACCCTTGGGAAAATATTGAGGAAAAATACGCTATTGGATCGGAAGTTGAAGGAACCGTTCGCAACCTAACAGACTTTGGTGCCTTTGTAGAACTGGAAGACGGTGTAGATGGTTTAATCCATATTTCCGATCTCTCTTGGACCAAAATCAATCACCCGTCTGAAATGGTGAAAAAGAAAGAAAAAATCAAAGCGGTTGTCTTGAGCATTGACAAAGACGCAGCCAGAATTTCTCTTGGCGTAAAACAATTGCAACCTGATCCATGGGAAAGCCTTGCCGCCAATCATTCTATTGGTGATGATGTCGAAGCCAAAATAGTTAAAATTACCGGGTTTGGAGCTTTCGCAGAGTTTGACAAAGGATTGGAAGGCCTTATTCATATCTCCCAAATTAGTACCAAGAAAGTGTCTCACCCAGAAAAGGCAATTGAAATTGGAGATTCCGTCAAGGCTCGTGTGGTTAAAGTGGATATCAATAACAAGAAAATAGGCCTTAGTATCAAAGCTTTCGAAGAAAATCTGGACGTTGATGCCATAAAAGCTGAACAAACGCAACTAGAAACCGAAAAAGCTTCCCAAGAGGAAGAAACTGATTAATCACTTTACGATTTCAAGTATAACTACTAATGGTGCTTATGGAAACTACATCTATTTATAGCCAAGAGCAAAAATCACGGAGCTCTTTCATTGGAAAACTATTTTATTGTCTGATTGGAATACTAGCTTTAGTAGGATTATCCTCGTTGGGAACAAAACTCCTCCCTGAACCAGAAGGTTCGGGAGTGCAGGTAGGGTTAGTAGAGGTTGTAGGGATGATTACCGATTCACGTGATGTGGTTGACCAAGTTTCCAGATACAGGCGAAACAAATCAATTCGTGGAATAATTCTGCGGATCGACTCTCCCGGTGGAGCCGTGGCACCATCTCAGGAGATTTACGATGAAGTCATGAGGACCCGGAAGGAGAAAAAGGTCGTCGCTTCTTTGGGAAACATGGCAGCATCAGGGGGATATTATATCGCTAGCTCATCCAACCACATTATCGCCAACCCTGGTACTTTAACCGGTAGTATCGGCGTCATTTTTGCTTCCTCCAATGTCGAAGAACTGATTCAAAAAATTGGCCTTAAACCCGTCGTCATTAAAAGTGGAAAATTCAAAGACGCTGGTTCTCCCGCAAGGCCCATGAATAAAGAAGAAAAAATCCTTCTACAAGGGGTCGTTGATGACGTTCACTCACAATTCGTTCAAGCTATTATGAAGGGACGTGAATTACCTGAAGAAGAAATCCGAAAAATTGCCGATGGCAGAGTCCTTACTGGAAAACAAGCCCTGGAGTTGAAATTGGTCGATCAACTGGGCGGCTTGGAAGATTCCATCCAGTGGATGCAGGAAGCCCTTCACCTTAAAAATAGGCCAAGAATCATCCAACAAAAAGAAAAAACCGGGCTTTTTAAGTTATTATTTGGAACAATGCCAGAATGGCTCTCGACGTCACCTGGTTCCGTTTCACAACTCCCTACCCTTCAATTTCTTTGGCCGTTTGGGAACGCCAATTGGAGTTAGCTTTAAATATATTAGATAATCTCCAAATCGTTTCCTCCCATAATAGAAGGC
>TARA_B100000686_G_scaffold151549_1_pt1 | contig 12847 bp, 9 predicted proteins | sample TARA_B100000686 | Tara Oceans TARA_B100000686 (sample SAMEA2622733) | marine metagenome | biome: marine biome (ENVO:00000447); feature: marine epipelagic mixed layer (ENVO:xxxxxxxxx); material: "saline water (ENVO:00002010), including plankton (ENVO:xxxxxxxx)" | depth 150 m
AAAAATTAGTTTTAAAATAAAGAAAAAAGAAGGTTCAAAAATTAACAAAAAATCGGTTATTGCAATAATTGAAGGAAATCTAAAAAATATACTTACTGGAGAAAGGGTTGCTTTAAACTTTGTCTCACATATCTCTGGTATTGCAACAAAAACAAATGAATTTGTAAAAAGAGTAAAAAATAAAACAAAAATTTGCTGTACAAGAAAAACAATACCTAATCTAAGAGTAATACAAAAGTATGGTATAAAATTGGGTGGTGGAACCAATCATAGATTTAATTTAAGTGATGAATTTCTAATTAAAGATAATCACATTGCTTCATCAAAAAACTTTGAAGAGATTGTCAAAAAAGCAATTAAATTAAAAAAGGGAAGAAAAATTACTGTTGAGGTTGATAACTTAAAACAGTTTAAAAAAATAAATGGTTTAAAATTTGATAGAGTTTTATTTGACAATATGAACCCTAGAAATCTTAAAATGGCTGTTAAACTAGCTAAAAAACGTTACGAAACTGAAGCATCAGGAAGAATAAATTTAAAAAATTTAAATAGAATAGCTACAACAAATGTTGATAGGGTATCAGTAGGTGAATTAACACATAGTGTTAATGCATTAGATTTAAAGTTTGAAATCTAAATGATTCAGATTAAAATTATTTAAAGAATTTAAATAATTATTTCGAAGTAATTGTGAATAACTTGAATTAAACCAATTTTTTTAATTGTGCTTGTGCTGCGGCTAATCTTGCAACAGGGACTCTATAAGGGGAACAAGAAACATAATCTAATCCAGCTTTAGCACAAAATTCTATGCTTCTTGGATCTCCACCATGTTCACCGCATATTCCTAATTTTAATTTTTTATTTTGTTTTTTTCCTCTTGAAGCTGCTATTTCAATTAAATCACCCACACCATCATCAATCGAAATAAATGGATCAATATCAAAAATTTTATTTTCAATATAATCATTTAAAAATTTTCCACTATCATCTCTACTTATACCAAATGTAGTTTGAGTTAGATCATTAGTTCCAAAGCTAAAAAATTCTGCATGCTTAGCTATACTTTCTGCTTTAATTGCTGCCCTAGGAAGTTCAATCATTGTCCCTACCAAAAAACCAATTTTTGTCTTATTTTCTTTTTGAACTTCTCTTGCAGTTCTAATTACTAAATCTTTCATTATTTTTATTTCTACTTCAGTTGAAACTAGTGGAATCATTATTTCTGGCATAATTGAATTTATTTTTTTATTTTTACATTCAATCAATGCTTCAAATATAGCTCTAGTTTGCATCTCATAAATTTCAGGAAAAGAAACGCCTAATCTGCACCCTCTATGGCCCAACATTGGATTATGCTCGTGTAATTCTGTAATTCGTGTATCCACTTCTTTAGTTTCTAAATTTAGAGATTTTGCAACATCTTTAATCTCGCTTTCACTTTTTGGTAAAAATTCATGTAAAGGTGGATCTAAAAGTCTAACTGTAACTGGTAATCCATTCATTATTTTAAAAATTTTTACAAAATCTTTTTTTTGATATGGAAGAAGCTTATTTAAAGCTTTTGTTCGGTCTTCCTTAGATTTAGAAAGTATCATTTCTCTAACTGACAAAATTCTTTCATCATCAAAAAACATATGCTCCGTTCTACAAAGACCTATTCCTTCCGCTCCAAATTCTCTTGCTGTTTTGCTATCCATAGCTGTTTCTGAGTTTGTTCTTACTTTTAACTTTCTAAAACTATCAGCCCATTTCATTATTTTTGAAAAATCACCAGAAATTTCAGGTTTTAAAGTTTTGACTTCACCAAGAATAACTCTACCAGTTGAACCATCTATCGTTATTAAATCTCCTTCTTTTACTATATGTTTTTTTGTCTTAAACAATTTATTTTGGTAATCAATTTCTAATTCACTTGAACCCGAAACGCATGGTCGCCCCATCCCCCTTGCAACTACTGCGGCATGACTTGTCATTCCTCCTCTAGCAGTTAAGATTCCATTTGCGGCATGCATACCATGAATGTCTTCGGGTGAAGTTTCAACTCTGACTAATATTGTGTTTTGTAATTGTGCTTTTAGTTTCTCAGCTTGATTAGAACTAAAAACAACTTTACCACATGCGGCACCTGGTGAAGCTGGTAATCCTTTTGCAATTACCTCAAAATTTGACTTTTCATCAAGGGTTGGATGAAGCAACGCATCTAAAGAGTTTGGTTCAATTCTTAAAACTGCTTCTTTTTTTGAAATTAATTTTTCATTAACCATTTCTACTGCAATTTTAACTGCTGATTTTGATGTTCTCTTTCCTGACCTGGTTTGCAACATCCAAAGATTATTGTTTTCAACAGTAAACTCAACATCCTGCATATCTCTATAATATTTTTCTAATTTAAATAATATTTTTTTTAAACGTTTGTATGCTGATGGCATAGACTCCTCCATTGAAAGCAAACTTTCTTTTGCATTTAATCTTGCTTTTTTAGTTATATGTTGAGGTGTTCTCGTTCCAGCAACTACATCTTCACCTTGGGCATTAATCAAGTATTCACCATATATATTATTAATTCCATCTGAAGGATTTCTTGTAAAAACTACACCAGTTGCACAATCATTACCCATATTACCAAATACCATTGATTGAATATTTACAGCAGTCCCCCAATCAGATGGAATTTGATTTAATTTTCTATAAACTTTAGCTCTGTGACTTTCCCAAGAAAGAAAAACTGCACTTATTGCTCCAATTAACTGTTCTTTTACATCTTGAGGAAATTTTTTTTTAGTTTTTTCTTTAACTATATTTTTAAAGTCTTTAATTAATCCTTCCCAGTCATTTTCATCTAGATCAGTATCTAATAACACTCCCTTGGTAAGTTTATAATTTTCAATTAATTCCTCAAAATGATAGCTTTCAATACCCATAACAACATTTGAATACATTTGAATAAATCTTCGATAACTATCTTTTGCAAACCTAATATTTGATGTTTTGTTTGCTAGAGCAATTACAGTTTTATCATTGAGTCCAAGATTTAAAATAGTATCCATCATACCTGGCATTGAGATTCTTGCGCCAGATCTTACTGAAACTAATAATGGATTTTTTAAATCTCCAAATTTTTTACCAGATTCTTTTTCAATATTGTTTAATTCTTTATTTATAGTTTTTAAAATTTTAGAATTTAACGTTTTTTTATTTTTATAAAATAATTTACAAACCTCTGTTGAAATTGTAAAACCTGGAGGCACAGGCAAGCCTAGTCTTCCCATTTCGGCTAAATTTGCTCCTTTCCCGCCTAAAATATTTGATGGGACTTTAAGTTTTTTTGTATTTTTAGATTTAAAATTAAATACAAATCTTTTCATTTAACCTTCTATTTTTGAGAAATTGAAATAATTATCGAAGCTTTTACACAACATTTTTAAAAGTTCTAGTCTATTTTTTTTTATAATAGGATCCTCATCATTTACTACAACATTGTCAAAAAAGGCTGTTACATCATTTTTTGCATTAGATAATACCTTTAAACTCTCTTCATAGTTTTCTTTAATTCCCACATTTGAAAAATACTTCCTTATTTCATGAATTTTTTTATATAAATTTTTTTCAAATTCATTTTTAAATAAGCCTGGATCAGCCGATCCAATTAATTCTGATGAATTCTGTTTTATCTCACTATTTAGGATGCTTGAAGATCTTTTATAAATAGCTATTACATCTTGGCCTAATACTTTTTTAATATTTGTATTTAAAGTAATAGATTTATTAAAAATTTTAAGCAACTCATCTATATTTGATGTAGAAGTTGAGCTCTCTATTATATCATTTCTAATTTTTTTATCTTTTAAATAATTTTTCAATCTATCTAATATAAAATCACCCAGCTCTTTTTGTAATAATTTAATATCAAAATTATAATTTTGCTCTTTATATAGAATACAAGAATAATTAATTAAATTTCGAATTTTAATTATTTTATTATTTTCTAAAATCAATCGTACTAAACTAATTGCCATTCTTCTTAATGCAAAAGGATCTTTTGAGCTTGATGGTTTCAAATTAATCCCAAAAAAACCTACTAGTGAATCTATTTTATCGCTTATAGATAAGGCAATGCTATATGGTTTCTTAGGTATTTTACTATCCATTCCTATTGGCAAATAATGTTCTGAAATTGCAAGACAAACTTCTTTATCAAATCCTTGAACTTCAGCAAAATAACCTCCCATAATTCCCTGTAATTCTGGAAATTCTCCAACTAAATCTGACATTAAGTCTACTTTGCAAATTGATGAAGCGATCTCCATCTTATCCTTGCTAATTAACATTTGATCAGAAATTAAAGCACTCAATTTCTTCACTCTTTGAACTTTGTCAAAATAAGAACCTAACCCTTTAAAATAATTTATATCTTTTAACTTTGAGATTTGCTTAAATAAGTTTTTAGATTTGTTTTTTTTCCAAAAAAATTCTGCATCGCTTAATCTTGCTTCTATAACTCTTTCATTTCCTAATTTTACTAAACCTTTTTGATCTTTAACATCTGCTACTACAAAAAAATAATTTGTAATATTTTCTTTTTTATCAAAAGTTGGAAAATATTTTTGATTATTTTGCATGGTTATTATTAAAATTTCTTTGGGAACCTCTAAAAATTTTTTGTCAAACTCACATTGTAATATTTTTGGCTTTTCTACAATATTAGCAATTTCATCTAATAGTTTTTCGTTAATATTAATTATCAAATTTTTTTTTTTTGAAATTTTTATTAATTCATTTCTAATAAATGACTTTCTTTTGTTTTGATCAATTATTACTCCTATTGATTTTAGATAAGAATTATAAGATTTAAAACTATTAAATTTTTTTGTTTTTTCTTCAAAATCTTTATCGATATAAGTAAAATTAGAACTTTTTAAATGATGAAAATCAAAATTAATTTTCTTTCCATCGTATACTGAAAGAATTAATTTTAAAGGTCTGCCCCATGATAAGTCGTGACTTCCCCATTTCATTGACTTATTCCAAGAAATTCCATCTAAAATACTCGGCAAACTTTTAGTGATTAAATCTTTAGTATTTATTTTTTTTGTCGGTTGTTTAAAAAAATAAAATTCACCTTTTTCAGTATTTTTTTTAAAAACCTTATTTTTATTAATTTTATTAGCCCTAATAAATCCTTCTAAAGCTGTATAAGGAGCTTTGGTACTAGGTCCTCTAATCTCCTCTTTCTTTTTTGTAATATTTTTCGCAATTTTATCAGCATAAAGAACAAGTCTGTTTGGAGTTGAGAAAACATTTAATTTTCCTTTCAAAGAAACCTCATTGTATTCTAAAAATTTTCTAAAATTTTCAAATAAACTTTTTCTTGCATTTATTTGAAGTTTTGCTGGAATTTGTTCGCTAAATAATTCTAAAAAAAATTCTGACATTTAATTTTGACTTTCAAGCCAGACTTTTCCTATCATCTTTGTTAGATCCCTTATTCTTGATATATATTCTGCTCTTTGTGCAACACTAATTACACCTCTTGCATCCAATACATTAAATATATGACTTGCCTTTAAGCACTGATCATAAGCAGGCAATGATATTTTCTTTTCAGCTAAAGAAATAGCTTCTTGCTCAAACATGTCAAAAATTTTAAATAAATTATTAGTATTTGCATGTTCAAAATTGTATGCCGAATATTCTTTTTCTGCTTGATGAAACACTTCTCTATATAAAATCCCATCACTATTCCATTTTAAATCAAATACATTTTTTTTATTTTGAATAAACATGCAAAGGCGTTCTAAACCATAAGTAATTTCAACCGAAATTGGCTTACATTCAATTCCTGCCATTTGTTGAAAATAAGTAAATTGTGTAATCTCCATGCCATCACACCAAACTTCCCAACCTAAGCCCGCTGCCCCCAGCGTCGGGCTTTCCCAATCATCTTCAACAAATCTAATGTCATGCTCTTTATGATTAATACCTATTGCAGCGATACTATTTAAAAATAATTTTTTTATATTTTTTGGAGAAGGTTTTATTAAAACTTGAAATTGATAATAATGTTGCAATCTATTTGGATTTTTTCCATAACGACCATCTGTTGGTCTTCTTGATGGTTGAACATATGCTGTTCTCCAAGGTTTTGTCCCTAGAGATCTAAGAGTAGTCGCTGGATGAAAAGTTCCTGCTCCAACTTCTAAATCATAAGGTTGTAATATTATACAACCTTGTTTAGCCCAATATGTTTGTAAATTAAAAGCAGTATCTTGAAAAGTTAAAGATTCTTTTTTTTTAGAAACCATATCTCTGCCAAATTGATCTTTCTTCGAGAATACTTATTAATTTGTCAGCGTGATCTTCTGATGAAGAAAGCTTTTTGGCTAACCATCCTTTTGATTTTTCAAATTTTTTAATTTCTACTTCTTCACCAAATTTTTCTCTTAAGATTTGTTCAGCATTTCCTATTCCGTCTATTAGTCCAAGTTCTTTGGATTTTTTACCTGACCAAAATTCACCAGAAAATAATTCTATTCCACTTTCTCTATTAAGTTTTGAGCCTCTACTTTCTTCAACAACATTTATAAAATCTTGATGCAGTTCTAACTGAATATTTTTTAATCTTTTAATGTCCTCTTCTTTTTCTTCTAAAAAAGGATCCAAAGTACTTTTATTTTTACCAGCAGTATAAACTCTTCTTTGAACTCCAATTTTTTCTATTAAATCTTTAAATCCAAATGATGAGTAAATGACTCCAATAGAACCTATTATTGAGCTTGAATTTGCATAAATTTCATCTCCAGCACAAGCAATTAAATATCCTCCGGAAGCAGCAACATCTTCAGCAAATACAATTACCTTTTTTTTATGTTTTTTAGCTTGTGCTCTTATAAATTTATATATTAAGTGAGATTGAACAGGAGATCCTCCAGGTGAATTAATTGTAACTGCAACTGCTTGGGCTTTCTTCACTGAAAAAGCTTTGCTTATAATTTCCTCTTGACCTGAATACTCAATTCCTTGCCTAAATTTTCCTACATTTCCTATTATTCCTGTTAATTTTATATGACTTACAATTTTTTTTTTTTTGAAAAAAGAGAACATAATGAATGCTTATAAAACTTTTTGTTATTTATAAAGCCTACTTATAGTTGAAGAATAAGGTGCGTCAATTGATAAGTATAATAATAAAATTAATATAATATTTTGAATATATGGGATCAGTTGTTCAATTAAAAAATAAAATAAACAATTCTTATTTAAATTTACGGTCTTCTGTTGAGGATAAGTTAATTCTAGTGGAAGAAAAAATTAGCTCAAAATTAACAAGTAAAGTAGATCTAATTCACAAAATGACTGATTATCATGTTAAAACAGGGGGTAAAAGATTAAGAGCTCTTTTAACATTAATGAGTGCAAAACTTTGCGGTTATACAAAAGGTGGTAGGGATATTAATCTTGCTGCCTGCGTTGAGTTAATTCATACGGCTACTCTAATGCATGATGATGTTATTGATAAGGCAGAAATTAGGAGAGGAAAGAAAACCTTAAATACAATTTGGGGGAATCAATCTTCGATTCTTATTGGAGACTATTTGTTAAGCAGATGTTTTGAAATGATGGTAGAAGATGGTAATTTAGAAATGCTTAGACTTTTATCATCAACATCTTCAGAAATAGCCCAGGGAGAAGTCCTTCAATTACAACATAAGGGCGAAGTTGACATGTTAGAAGAAACTTATTTACAAATTATTTCTTCAAAAACTGCATCATTATTTTCAGCTGCAACAAAAGTTGGTGCTATATTGGCTGAAAAAGATTTAAAATATAAAGAAGCTTTAGAATTTTATGGAAAAAATTTGGGCCTCACATTTCAAATAGCAGATGACACATTAGATTATAATTCTGAAATTAAACTATTTGGAAAAAAAGTTGGTAATGATTTTTTTGAAGGAAAAATAACTCTTCCAATAATTTTACTTTTTCAAAAATTACCTAATAAAGATAAAATTAATTTAAAATCTTTTTTTGATAAAGAGGAAAAACAAAATAGTGAATTAGATTATATGTTAGATTTAATAAAAAAAAATAATATAATTAATGATTGCCATAAAAAAGCAGAGCATTTTATTAATTTAGCTTCTAACTCACTAAGTGTTTTTGAAGATACGCAAGAGAAAGAAATTTTAAAAAATCTAACATCTTTTAGCATTGAAAGAAACTTTTAAGGGCTTAGCAAAACTCTTTTCCAATTATTTTCTCGTTTAAAATATTTAAGTCTTTCGTGCAATCTACTTTCACCATCTAACCAAAATTCAATTTCGATAGGATTTAATCTCCAACCTGACCAGTACTCCGGTCTTGGAACATTATTTTGATCTTTAAATTTTAATTCATATATTTTAATTGAATCATATAAATCTTCTCTTTTTTCTAAAATTGAACTTTGATTAGACGCCCAAGCTCCTATTTTACTTCCATAATCTCTAGACTTATAATAATCATCTGCTTCTTTATCTGATACTTGAGTAGTTGTTCCTAAGATTCTAACTTGTCTAAATAAACTTTTCCAATGAAAACACATAGAAATTTTTGGGCTTTCCTTAATTGCTTTACTTTTATCGCTATCAAGATTTGTATAAAAAACAAATCCATCATTATTAAAATTTTTAAGCAAAACCATTCTAACTGTTGGGTAACCATTCTTATCAACTGTGCCAAGTGCTACAGCGTTTGCATCATTAATTTCAAATTTTTTTGCCTCTTCATACCAATCTTTAAAAAGTTCTATTGGATTATCCACGTCTTTGAAGCATATATTTAATCCTAATGAGTTTTTTTGATTCATAATTTAAACAAAATAATTTATATAATAAATTAATGTCATTTAATACTTTTGGAAAGTTATTTCGGTTCACAACTTGGGGGGAATCTCATGGTCCTGCTATAGGTTGTATAGTTGATGGATGTCCGCCAAACATAATAATAAGAGAAAAAGATATTCAATTAGAATTAAATAGAAGAAAGCCTGGTCAATCAAAATTTACCTCTCAGAGAAAAGAGGATGACAAAATACAAATTTTATCAGGAGTCTTTAAAGGAAAAACTACCGGTACTCCTATTTCAATGATTATTTACAACAAAGATATGAGATCGAGAGATTACGAGACTATAAAAAATAAATTCAGACCTGGCCATGCTGATTACACATACTTTATGAAATATGGAATCAGAGATTATAGAGGAGGTGGTAGACAATCAGCTAGAGAAACAGCTGCAAGGGTAGCGGCAGGAGCAATAGCAAAAAAAGTTTTAGAAAAAAAAATTGGAAAAAAATATAATGTTATTGGAGCTGTTACTCAAATAGGAATTTTAGGATGCGATTTAAATAACTGGGATGATAAATTTATTTTAAAAAATTCTTTATTTTGTCCAGATAAATCAGTCGTAAAACTTTGGGAAAGATATTTGCTAAGCATAAGAAAAGCTGGATCTTCCTGCGGAGCAATTATAGAGATAAGAGCTAGAGGTGTTCCAGTTGGATTAGGGGCACCAATATATTCTAAACTCGATATGGATTTAGCTTCAGCAATGATTAGTATTAATGCTGTAAAAGGTATTAATATCGGATCTGGAATGAATTCAGCTCAATTAACTGGAGAAGAAAATTCAGATGAAATATATCAAAATGGAAAAAAAACCAAATTTAAATCAAATAACGCTGGGGGTATATTAGGTGGAATATCTTCAGGACAAGATATTATAGTATCATTTGCAGTTAAACCAACTTCTTCAATTCTAACTTCACGAAAAACAATTGATAGGTTTAAAAAAAATACATCAATATCCGTTAAAGGCAGACATGACCCTTGTGTTGGTATTAGAGCCGTACCAATTGGAGAGGCTATGATGCATTGTGTGCTTTTAGATCACTATTTAATAAATAATGCTCAGTGTAATAGTTAATTAGTTTTTTTTATTATAACTTTTGAATTTAAAGTATCCAGAACTTTGGTTTCAATACTATTTGCATCTAATCCAGCAAATTTATACATTAAATCAGGCTTATCATGATCAACAAATTTATCCGGCAAAATCATAGATTTATATTTTAAATTACTTTCTAATAAATTTTTATCAGAAAGAAATTGTCCTACATGAGAACCGAAACCCCCTATTGAGCCCTCTTCTATTGTAATTATAGCCTCATGATCAGTTGCCATTTGCCATATTAAATTTTTATCAAGAGGCTTAATAAATCTTGCATCAACTAATGTTATGTTAATTCCTTTTTTTGATAAATTTTCTTGCGCAATTAAACATTCTTTTAATCTCGCACCAAAATTTATTAAAGCAACTCTTTTGCCTTCCTTAATTATGCGACCTTTTCCTATCTCTAATTTTTCATCAATTTTAGGCAAATTTACTCCTATACCATTGCCTCTGGGATATCTAAAAGCACATGGTTGATTATTTATATCTACTGATGTATTTATCATTCTTACTAACTCAGCTTCATCGCTTGCAGCCATTACAATGAAATTTGGTAAAGTAGATAAATAAGTTATATCAAACGATCCTGCGTGAGTAGGTCCGTCAGCTCCAACTAGGCCAGCTCTATCTATGGCAAATCTCACTGGTAAACTTTGAATAGCAACATCGTGAACAACTTGATCATATGCCCTTTGTAAAAATGTTGAATAGATTGCTGCATAAGGTTTGTAACCTTCGGTAGCTAAACCAGCTGCAAAAGTTACCGCATGTTGTTCGGCTATACCTACGTCAAACATCCTTGTTGGAAATTTTTCTCCAAATATATCCATTCCTGTTCCAGAAGGCATTGCTGCAGTAATTCCTATTATTTTACTATCCTTTTCTGCATGTTTTATAAGAGTATTTGCAAAAACTTTTGTGTAAGCAGGTATATTTGATTTTGATTTTTCTTGTACGCCAGTATTCACATTAAATTTTGTTACTCCATGATATTTGTCGGCTGATTTTTCAGCAAATTCATATCCCTTACCTTTTTCTGTTTTTATATGAATCATTATTGGACTATTGAGATTTATTTCCTTTGCATTTTTTAGCACTGAAATTAAAGCATCTACATTATGTCCATCTATTGGACCAATATAATAAAAACCTAGCGAGCTAAATAAAGTACCCCCAGTAACAGCAGATCTTAAAAAATCTTCTGCTTTCCCAGCTTTCTTGCTAAACCTTTTTGAAAAAGCTGAAATAACAAGTTTTATTGTTTCCCTTAAATTAAAATATATTTTTCCAGATAAAATCTTTGCTAGATAAGTTCTCATTGCTCCAACTGGTTTAGCAATTGACATGTCATTGTCATTCAAAATCACAATCATTTTAGTTTTACTTGCTCCCGCATTATTCATTGCTTCATAAGCCATCCCTGCACTAATAGCTCCATCGCCTATAACTGCAATTACATTATCAGATTTATTTGAAAGTTTATTTGCGATAGCTATACCTAAAGCTGAAGATATTGATGTAGAACTATGTGCGGCACCAAATGGATCATATTCACTTTCAGATCTTTTTGTAAATCCAGAAAGTCCATTACCTTTTCTCAAAGTTCTTATTTTATCTTTCCTTCCAGTTAATATTTTATGAGGGTAAGATTGATGGCCAACATCCCAAATTAATTTATCGTTTGGTGTATTAAATACATAATGTAAGGCTACGGTTAGCTCTACTACACCTAAACCTGCGCCTAAATGACCACCAGTTTCCGACACAGCATCAATCATTTCTTCTCTAACTTCTTCAGCTAATAATTTGACTTCTGGCTGAGACAGTTTTTTAACGTCAGATGGAAAGTTTATTTCATCTAAATATTTATATTTTTTATTCACTTGTTTCTAATTAAAATAAAATTAATAGTATTTCGTAAATCTTGAGCTTTTTTTCCAAAAACACTGAGTCTTTTAAATATATTCAACTTTAATTTATTCCCATATTTAATAGTATTTTTATAGCCTAGTAAACTTATTAAAGTAGCTTTTCCTTTTTTTAAATCTTTATTTGTTTTTTTTCCTGCTTTTTTTGTCTCACCTCTATAATCAATTAAATCATCAGATATTTGAAATAATAAACCAATATCTGCTCCTATTTTTTCGAATCTTTTAATAAAAGTATTTTTTTTACTAATAATTACAGGGGCAGTGCAACAAAAAATAAATAGTTTACCAGTTTTTTTTATTTGCATTTCAATAATTTTTTTAAAAGAAATTTTTTTTTTCTCAAAACTTAAGTCTAAATATTGTCCACCCGCTATTCCACTATGACCAGAACATTTTGATATTAGATTTATCAACTTAATTTTTAATTTATCATTTATTCTTAAATTGCTTTGACTTAAAATTTCAAAAGCAATAGTCAGTAAAGAATTACCAGCTAATATTGCTGTAGACTCACCAAATTTTTTATGTGTTGATAATTTACCTCTTCTTAATACATCATTATCCATACAAGGCAAATCATCATGAATAAGTGAATATGCATGAATACATTCTACTGCCGCTCCAATTGGAATAAGACTTTTATAATTTAATTTAAAAATCTTTCCAACATCTAACAAAATTTTTGATCTTATTTTTTTTCCACCTGGTAAAAGACCATAAATCATAGGAATAATTAGATCAGTTTTTTTTTGAGATTTTAAATAATTTTTAAGAAAAACATTTGTATCTCTTGCTACCTTATTTAATTTTTCTTTCATTTCTTCTACTTATAATATTTTTAATTTTTAATTTTGTTTTTTCGGATATCTCTTTAGAATTTATTTGAAATTTTTTTTCTATTAAATTATTTAGTTTTAATAGTT
>TARA_B100000686_G_C16805244_1_pt1 | contig 12843 bp, 14 predicted proteins | sample TARA_B100000686 | Tara Oceans TARA_B100000686 (sample SAMEA2622733) | marine metagenome | biome: marine biome (ENVO:00000447); feature: marine epipelagic mixed layer (ENVO:xxxxxxxxx); material: "saline water (ENVO:00002010), including plankton (ENVO:xxxxxxxx)" | depth 150 m
ATTGATTATATATTTTTATTAGAAATTTTAACTAACCAAAAGTAATAATTTAATGATATTCATATTTGCTGTTTTAGCCCTAAAATGGCATATGTGAATAAGTTTTAATAAATAGTTTATTTTTTTGGATTAATAATTAATTTATAATATTGGGTGATTTTCTATACTTGGAGTATTTTTGTATAAATACTATTTTCTATGTCTGATAATCGTTATGGATTAAGGGGAGTTTCTTCTCATAAAGAAGATGTTCATAATGCAATAAAGAACATTGATAAGGGTTTATACCCTAAAGCTTTTTGCAAAATTGTTCCTGATCATTTAACTGGAAGCAACAATCATTGTTTAGTAATGCATGCTGATGGAGCTGGAACTAAATCTTCTTTAGCATATGTTTATTGGAAGGAAACGGGAGATTTATCTGTATGGAGAGGAATAGCTAAGGATTCACTAGTCATGAATCTAGATGATCTTTTATGTGTAGGAGTAGCTGACAACATATTCTTTTCCTCAACTATTGGAAGAAATAAACATAGAATTCCTGGGGAGATTATTTCTGAGATAATTAAGGGAACTAATGAGATTATTGAAGATTTACTCAAGTATAATATTAATATTTATTTTACAGGAGGTGAGACTGCGGATGTTGGGGATTTAGTTAAAACAATTATAGTTGACTCAACTGTGATGGCAAGGATAAAAAAACATGATATTATTGATAATTCAAATATTAGTTCTGGAAACGTCATTATTGGATTAGCATCTTTTGGTCAGGCCACTTATGAAAATAATTATAATAGTGGGATTGGAAGTAATGGTCTAACATCTGCAAGGCATGATATTTTTTCTAATTATTTGGCAAAAAAATATCCAGAAAGCTATGATAATTCTTTACCGTCGTCTTTAATTTATTCTGGAAGTAGAGATATAACTGAAGTTTTTGAAAAAAGTAACATTGATATTGGAAAACTTGTTCTTTCCCCAACTAGAACATATGCTCCAATTGTTCAACAGATTTTTAAAGAAATTGGTCAAAAAAACATTAATGGAATGATCCATTGTACTGGTGGTGGACAAACTAAAATTCTTCACTTTATTGATAAATTGCATATAGTAAAGGACAATTTTTTTACAATTCCATCATTATTTAATATAATTAAGAAAGAGTCTGGAACCTCATTTGAAGAAATGTATAAAGTTTTTAATATGGGTCACAGATTAGAATTTTATGTTGATGATTCTATTTCTCAAGAAATTATTTCAATATCAAAGCAATTTAATGTGGATGCTAAAATTATTGGAAGAGTTGAATCATCAAATAGTAAAAAGCTTACCTTAAGTACATCTGAAGGAACTTTTACTTATTAAATTATATTGTAATTTATGCTAAGAGATTTAAATAATGACTGAAAAACTTAAAATAGTAAAACAACGTTTTGAAGAAATCTCAGATTTAATTATTCAGCCAAATATTATATCTGATCAAAAAAGATATATTGAAATTAATAAAGAGTATAAAGAGTTAAAAACTATTATGGAAAATGGAGATAAATATAATTCTCTAATAGCGAATATTGAAGAAGCAGAAAAAATATTAAAAAATGAAAGTGATTCTGAAATTTTAGAAATAGCAAAATTGCAAATAGAAGAGGCTAAGGCTGAGCTGCCAATTATTGAGGAAAAAATAAAATTACTTTTAATTCCAAAAGATCCAGATGATAAAAAAGATGTTGTAATTGAAATTCGTGCCGGAACAGGAGGAGATGAAGCTAGTATTTTTGCAGGCGATTTATATAGAATGTATATAAAATATTGTCAAGATAAAGGATGGAAAACAAGTTTAGTTGATTCAAGTGAGGGGACAGCTGGTGGGTTTAAAGAAATTATTTTTGAAGTTTCAGGTGAAGAGGTTTATGGTACACTTAAGTATGAATCAGGAGTTCATAGAGTTCAAAGAGTCCCTCAAACAGAAACCCAAGGTCGAGTGCATACATCAGCAGCAACTGTAATGATTTTGCCTCAAGTTGAGGAGTTTGATGTTCAAATTGACATGAATGAAGTACGTGTTGATTACTTTTGTTCTTCAGGGCCTGGAGGGCAGTCTGTTAATACAACTTATTCTGCTGTAAGATTAACTCATGAACCAACTGGAATTGTTGCTCAATGTCAAGATCAAAAATCTCAACATAAAAATAAAGATAAAGCCTTAAAAGTTTTAAGGTCTAGACTTTATGAATTGGAATTGAGTAAAAAACTTGAAAAGGATTCTGAAAAAAGAAACACTTTAGTATCATCTGGAGATAGATCTGCAAAAATAAGGACATATAATTATCCACAAGGTAGAGTTACTGACCATAGAATTGGTTTAACTCTTTATGATTTGCAAAATATAATTGATGGTGATATTTCAAAACTTATTGATGAATTGCAAATTTTTCAAAATACAGAAGAATTAAAAGCTCAGCAGAATTGATATGAAAAAAGATCTTATTTTTGAAGAGATTAAAAAAAAGCGTTCATTTTTGTGCGTAGGGTTAGATGTTGATTTGAAAAAAATCCCAAATCATTTACTCAATGAATCTGATCCAATATTTTCTTTTTGTAAATCTATAATTGACTATACAGCTGAATTCTCTATTGCATTTAAAATTAATATTGCTTTTTTTGAATCTCATGGGAGTAAAGGCTGGAAGTCGTTAGAAAAAGTCATTAATTATATCTCAAATGAGTATCCCGATATCTTTACCATTGCTGATGCTAAAAGGGGTGACATTGGGAACAGTTCCTATCAATATGCTAAAGGATTTTTTGAAACTCTTTCATTTGATTCTATAACTGTATCTCCATATATGGGTGAAGATTCAATAGAACCCTTTTTAAATTTTAAAGATAAATTTGCAATACTACTTGCTTTAACTTCAAACAAAGGCGCTAATGATTTTCAGTTTTTTTATTCAAATCAAAATCCCTTATTCAAAGAGGTTATTGATATTTCAAAAAAATGGAAAAATTCTGAAAGATTAATGTATGTAGTTGGAGCTACAAAGACTTCATTTTTAAAAGAAATTAGAAAAATTATTCCAGACTCATTTATTTTAATTCCTGGTATTGGTGCTCAAGGAGGAGACCTTATTGAAGTATCTAAAAATGGGTTGAATAATAAATGTGGAATTATCGTTAATTCATCACGTAAAATAATATACTCTGACTCTGGAAAAAAATTTGCTGAATCAGCAAGATTAGAAGCTAAGAAAATTCAAATTGTTATGGAAAAACAGTTGAAGATTAAAGGGATTATTTAATGTTAAATTACAACATATATAGAAATAAAAAATCAAATTCTCCATGGATTACTTTTGTACATGGGGCAGGAGGGAGTTCTTCTATATGGTTTAAGCAAATTCGTTTCTTTAGAAGGTTTTTTAATATAATTTTAATTGATTTAAGAGGTCATGGCAGTTCTAGAAATTTATCTTCTGTAAAGTATAAATCTAAATATACTTTTGATGATGTAACAAATGATATTATTGAAGTTTTAGATTTTGAGGATATTAAAAAATCTCATTTTGTTGGAATTTCTTTAGGCACAATTTTAATTCGAAAACTTGCTGAGCTTTCCCCAAAATATGTTTTAAGTATGGTTATGGCTGGTGCAATAATTGAATTAAATTTTAGATCTAGAATACTAATGCATATTGGAAATTTAACTAAGTCATTTTTACCTTATATGTGGATTTATAAATTTTTTGCTTTTATAGTTATGCCTAATGCTAACCATAAAGACTCTCGTTTGTTATTTGTTAGAGAAGCAAAGAAACTATATAGGAAAGAATTTATAAAGTGGTATAAGTTAACTTCTGAAATCATTCCTTTATTAAAAATTTTTAGAAAGGTGGAAATTAAAATTCCTACTCTTTATATAATGGGTTCTCAAGATTATTTATTCCTTCCATCAGTTAAAGAATTAGTTGCAAAACATAGTTTTTCAAAACTATTAGTTTTTCCAAAATGTGGGCATTTAGTTAATATTGAAAAACCAGATTTGTTTAATAATGAAATTTTATCCTTTCTTAAGGAAAGGTTAATAATTAATTCCAAACACCAGGTTGATTCAATTTAAAACTCTCTTTTTCTTTGGCTTTATTTACAATTTCCTCAATATTTTTTAAAAGTTCTTTAGCATTATAAATAACACCGTTACTAATTGTATATTTTATACCTCCAACTCTTTTAATTTTATTTTCTTCAGAAAGTTTTATTGCTCCAGTTCCATATAGTACTTTCAGATTTTTCAAGGGATTCTCTTCTATAAGAATTAAATCAGCCTGTTTTCCAACTTCAATTGATCCTATTTTATGATCCATTCCAAGTGCTTCAGCACCATTTAAAGTTGCGGAACGGATTACTTCTAATGGATGAAACCCAGCTTCCCTAAGTAATTCAAGCTCTCGTATATATCCAAACCCATAAAGTTGATAGATGAATCCAGAATCTGATCCAGCAGTTACTCTACCTCCTCTATTTTTGTATTCATTCACAAATGTCATCCACAATTTAAAATTATTTTTCCAAGCTACCTCTTGTTCAGTTCCCCAAAAATGCCAATATGATCCGTGTGAAATTTTACTTGGCTCATAAAATTTCCAAAGAGACGGGAGTGTATATTTTTCATGCCATTCCGCCCTTCTTGCTCTATGTAAATCTCTACTAGCCTCATAAATATTAAATGTTGGATCTAAAGTAAAATCAAGTGCTAATAATTGATTCATAACTGAATTCCAATGATCTGAATAAGGTGGAGCTGCTTGCTCCCATAGTTTACCTGCTTCTTCGAATCTATGTTGTTCATTTTGATAATTATAGTCTAGTGGATAGTTTTGAACAGTTTTATCTTCAAATAGGGCTTCAGGCAAACCATACCAGTGTTCCATTGATGTTAATCCAGCTTTTGCAGAATGTAAAACATTCCATCTTGCAACACTCATTTGTGCATGATGGCAAGCTGATCTTAATCCTAACCTTTTGTTTTCATCTAAAGCTGCTGTCATTATTTCAGGTTCAGCACCTAAAAATTTTATTCCATCAGCACCATTTTTTTTATTCAACCTAACCCATTCTCTTGCTTGTTCAGGATTATTTATTCCGTTTTTTGCTCCTTGCCCAAAAAATGTATAAGTAATTATTGTTGGAGCAATTATTTCATTCGTCTCTGATCTTTTTTTCAATTCTAATGCGTATTTTAAACCTCTTCCTCCTGGTTCTCTTACTGTGGTTATGCCATGAGCTAGCCATAGTTTAAAAACGTAGTTCCAATCTGCACCTTGAGAGGTTCCACCAATATGACCATGCATATCAATAAAACCTGGAAGCAAATACATTCCTGACGCATCAATCTCTTTTCCACCTTTTTTTAATTTTGGCCTTTTTTTATATTCAATTTCAATACCTGGATATCCTACAACTGCTATCTTAGTAATTTTATCCTCTTCAATTACCACATCTATTGGTCCTCTGGGAGGTGCGCCATTTCCATTAATCAGGGTAACCCCTCTAATAATTAGTTGAGAAAATGGGCCTTCAGAAAAATCTTGAGCAAAAACAAATACTTGACTTAGTAATAAAAAAATAGACACAATAACAACCCTCATTATTTTGTTTTTATTTAAAGATAAAAAAAACCAGAGTATCTAAACCTGGAGCATAATAAATAAGTGATTATAATATTGAGTACAATAAATTCTTAAAATGAATAGATTGCAGCAATAATAAATGATGCTAAGCTTTTAGTTCTTCCTGTTAATGATCTATTTATAGGGTCTATTTTTCCAAAAATTTCTTCTGAAGCATTATCAACTCGAATTTCTGACTTAACAATCATATTATCTGAAGTAAAATTACCTGTAATTGTAATTGATATATTATCTGCTTCATTTGCACCAAAGACACCTGTAAAATCTTTTTTATCTGAAAACAATTCCAATCTTGATCCTAATTCAAATGAGTCTAATAGTTTAATTTGCGGATATAAAGCTATACCAGAAAAACCTCCTCTATCATTTGAAAGTGATGCAGAAGTTGCATTAATCCCTAAAAAAAATGAATCTGAAATGTCTATACCACCAATATATTCAATCTGATTATATCCTTGACCAGTTAAATAATTAAAGAAATGATCCTTAATACCAAATTGAGATCCAAACATATATGTATCATTTGGATTACTATCTGTGACATCAGATGGGTTTAATAAACTAACTAGCAATGATATGTCTTCAGACAAAGATAAATCAGCTTTTAATCCTGTATGTGAAAGAGGACCAAAGGTAAACATATATGATGTAGAGTAATTAAAGTTAAGTATTGGTGAAATTTTTTCATAACCTAAAAAACTATTAAAATTACCCATTGTAATTTTTACTTTATCTGTCAAATTGTAATAAATATATAGTTGGTTTACAATACTGCTAGACCCCCTAGAGTTAAAAACTGATTCAATACCTCTAGGGCCAAAAACTAAATCTGAAACAAAACCAGATTTTTCTCCATTATAGGAAGTTATAATATTAAACATTCCTAGAGAAAAGCCAGCTCCATTTGCAAAAAAAGTACCAGGAGCTTGATTTTGATTTTCAGCAAAATTATAACGCATATATGTATCAACAGATCCTGATATTTGAAATATTTTTTTTTCTTTAGTTAATTCTTGAGAATATGAAAAAGAAGAAAGCAACAAAATTGAACATATAATGACCTTTAATAATTTATATATTTTATTCATATATCTTAAATTTAAGACAAATTTAAATTAATGTTGATTCGTTCTGAAATCTGCATAAGCTTCCATAGTATGCTCCGAAACATCTAAACCCCTTAATTCTTCTTCATTTGATACTCTAAGACCACATATTGATTTTACAATAATTAATAATATAAATGAAGATAAAATGCAAAACACACCAATTATTAATATTCCAAATAGTTGAATTAATATTTGGCTTAAACTTGCCATATCACCAAATATCCCAACAGTTAGTGTTCCCCAAATACCACAGATCAAATGAACAGCTACAGCACCAACTGGATCATCAAGTTTTAATTTATCAATCAATGAAATTCCATACACAATAATTACACCAGAAATTAAACCAATTATAATAGACTCCATAGGAGACATTTGGTCGGCTCCTGCAGTAATTCCAACTAAACCCCCTAGTATTCCATTCATAAACATTGTTATATCAAAATTTTTATATAAAAAATTTGAAAACAATGCTGATGAAACACCACCTGCTGCAGCTGCTAAACAAGTTGTTACTAGTGTCAGAGATGTTATAGCAGGATCTGCAGATAAAACTGAACCTCCATTAAAACCAAACCATCCTAACCAAAGAAGAAGAACACCTGCCGAAGCGAGGGGTATATTATGACCTAATAAAGCATTAGGATTACCATCTTTATCAAATTTTCCAATACGTGATCCAAGCATGTAGATTGAAATTAATGCAGCCCATCCCCCAACAGAATGAACCAAAGTTGATCCAGCAAAATCATAAAACCCTATACTATCAAGAAATCCACCACCCCATTTCCATGACCCAACAATTGGATAAACTAATCCTACATATAAAGCTGCGAAAAGCATAAAACTAGATAGTTTGATTCTTTCTGCTACTGCACCTGATACAATTGTAGCAGCTGTAGCAGCAAACATTCCTTGAAAAAGAAAATCTGTCCACCAAGTATAACCCCCATCTGCATAACTATAATCCATTCCTCCTTCTGGAGGTGTGATTCCAAAACCTGCAAATTTGATTATTCCTAAAGAGTCTTCTTCAAATCCTGGATACATTAGATTAAACCCTCCCAATGCATAAATTAAAAGACCTGCTGTAATTACAAAAAAGTTTTTGAATAATATGTTAATTGTATTTTTTTGTCTGGTTAAACCTATTTCTAGAAAAGAAAAACCTAAATGCATAATAAAAACGAGAGCTGTACAGATCATCATCCATACATTATTTATTGTTAAAATTGTTGATTCCATGTAATATCTATTTAATTTAAAGAACCTCCACCTTTTTCTCCAGTCCTTACTCTATAAGCTTCTTCAACTGGAAGGACGAAAATTTTTCCATCACCAACTCTATCTGTTGCACCAGATTTAATTATTGCATCAATGGTTCTTTGAAGAAATTCATCGTTTACAACTATGGATAAAAATCTTCTTTGAATTTCTGCTGTACTATAAGATATACCTCGATAAACATGACCTTGTTTTTCATGTCCTTGACCTGTCACATCCCAGTAACTAAAGAAATTAACTTCTACATCGTGAAGGGCTTTTTTTACTTCTTCAAATTTTGATTTTCTAATTATTGCTTCAACTTTTTTCATGGTTTTTTTATTTAATAGTTACAAAATTATTTTAATGAATTATTAATCTGATAAAATTTTAAATAATAAATATAAATTTTTGCAATTTGATAATTATATAACTAAGTTTTACGAGCATGTCTAATTTATTAATTAATTTTAATTGGATCTAGGTTGTTAATTTGTTGTATCTAAGAAACTATAACCAAAACGAATCATTAAGATTCCTAATATTATACTTGACAAAGAATAAGTAATAAACAGTATCCAATTTTCTTGTTTTATCATAAATAATGCCTCATGACTAAAAGCTGAAAAAGTTGTTACTCCTCCACATATACCAAAAGTTAAAAATATAACCCAATCATTTTGCAAGTTTTTAAATGCCCAACTCATAAAAACACCTAAAAGAAAGCATCCAAATAGATTAACTATAAAAGTTCCAAGAGGAAAGCTAGGGGAATTTAATTTGCTTATTAAATATCTAATAGAACAGCCAATTCCACCCCCTATAAAAACAAAAAAAACTTCTCTTAGTATATTCATTTTATTGGGTAATAAAGACCTGTAATCCATTTTGTTGAATCTTTCGTTTGTTCAATTCCTTTCCAAAACACTTCAAATGGGGCATTAATTAAAATTTTTTTCTTCAACTTAAGATACTGATCTAGAATTTCCCAACCTTTATATCTTTTGGAAAGATAACCTTTATGAACAACACTTAAAACATCCAGTTTGGGATAATAATTACATACAAATTTTGATGGAAGTAAAATATCTGAACATTGCTTTACTGGGACTGCTATAATATATTGTGTATTTGTTTTTGATCTTGAGGTATAGATAATAAAAGAGGAACCATTTACAAATAATTTATTTGTTGAAATAAATTTTTTTAGTTCTTTAAATTCTTTTATTTGAGTTTTTTCAAAATTTTCATTTGGAGTTAAAAGAATTTTTCCTAAATAAAATCCTCCCTCGTGAATTTGTTTGCCTTTATATTCGGTAGTACTAATAAAACTCTTTTTAAGAAAAAATATTATTAGTAGAATTATGCTAAATGAAATTAGAATTCTGTGTTTATTAATTAGCTTCACTTTTGAGTATAAAGTTTAATTAAAAATAAGGATAGAATTATTGAAAGTATAAACAAAAGTATTTTGAATGTACCTTTGAAATAATCTTTTTGATTTTTTGCATCCTTCCTATATGAATAAATTATAACTGATGTAAATACAATAAAGAAAAAAAGCGCAAAAATAAATTGTCCCTTGCTAAACATAAAAAATTTTTGCTAAAATAATCATTGAATATTTAATTCATTAATCATTTTAATGATTTGTATTATTTTGCAAAAAAAAACTATGATTGAAAAACCACTTAATGCAGTCGAAAAGTTTCATAAAGCATTTGGAATTGAAATTTCTGAATCACCCATAGCTAAAACTTCAGATAAAAAAATTGAATTACGATTTCGATTAATGCAAGAAGAAAATACTGAATATTTAAAGGCTGCAAAAGAAGATGACCTTATTGAAGTAGCAGATGCATTGGGCGATATGTTATATATTTTATGCGGAACCATATTAACTCATGGAATGCAGTATAAAATTGATGAGGTTTTTGATGAAATTCAAAAAAGTAATATGAGTAAATTAAATAAAGATGGTAAACCTATTTATAGAAAAGACGGAAAAGTGCTTAAGGGTCCAAATTATTTTAAACCAGATATAAACAAAATTTTTAATCAATAAAATTATTCTACGCTAACTCTCCAATTATGAGGATCTTTTGTTGAATTGTATTGAATAGAAGTTAGAGCATCCTTTAAAATATTAGCATATGATTCTTTAATAAATGGTAGCTTATATTTTTTTTCTTTATATCCAAAGCTAGTTATAGGACATACAACGACAGCTGTGCCCGCTCCAAATAATTCTTTTAGAGTCCCGTCATTAAAAGAATCAATTAGTTCTTTGACTTTAATTGGACGTATTTCAACATTTATTCCTTTGTCTTTAGCAATTTGAATTATACTTTTTCTAGTAATTCCATCAAGAATTCTATCGTTAGTTGGAGAGGTAATTAAAGAATTGTTTATCCTAACAAAAATATTCATTGTTCCTGCCTCTTCAATGTATTGGTGTGAATTAGCATCAGTCCATATTATTTGATCAAAACCTTTATTTTGAGCAAGTTTAGTTGGATAAAATGATGCAGCATAATTTCCAGCAGCCTTTGCATATCCAACACCCCCACTAGCTGCTCTGCTATATTTTTCAGCAATTAAGACATTAAAATCTTGTTCTTCATTATAATAAGACTTTGCAGGTGTACAAATTATTAAGAACTTGAACTCTTTTGATGGAGAAGCTTGTATACAGTTTTGATTTGCAAAGACAAATGGTCTTATATAAAGAGAATTTCCCTTTCCAGGCTGAACCCATTTGGAATCAATTGAAACTAAAGTCTTAATTCCATCAATAAAAATATTTTCTGGAATTAATGAAATTTCTAGACGTTCACAAGATTTATTTATTCTAGCCCAATTTTCTTTTGGCCTGAACAACCATATTTTATTTTTAGCATCTTTATATGCTTTCATTCCTTCAAAAACAGCCTGTCCGTAATGAAGACCATTTGCCGATGGGGAAATTAACAAATCTTGATATGGAACTATCTTTGGTGTATTCCATTTGTTGTTTTTATAATCACACACAAACATGTGATCAGAAAAAATTTCACCAAATTGTATTTCATTAAAGTTAATTTGATTAATCTTTGGATTAGTATTTTTTTCTATTACCACATTTATTTATTTTGAATAAATTAATTTTAAAATTAATTTATTTTAATTCATAAAACATTCTTTTTATTATAAAAATTGATGAAAAAAAAAATCATAACCGCTGATGGAAGTTTTTCTGTATTTGATTCTGTATTAAATGAAACTTATCATTCTATAAATGGTGCTTTAACTGAATCATTACATGTGTATATTAATAGTGGACTTCTTTTTTGGAAGAATAAAATGAAGAAACAAAGCAATTTTTGTAATATTTTTGAAATGGGTTTTGGAACTGGATTAAACGCATTATTAGCTAAAAGGTTTTCAGACCAAAAAAAGTTTAAAGTAAATTTTTTTAGTATTGAGAAATTTCCGTTAAGTTCAAGTCTTTATAATTCAATTAAACCAATTGATCTTAGTTTGTCTGAAGAAAAAATTTTTAAAGCCCCATGGAATAAAAAGTTTCTAATTAGTAAGTTTTTTACAATTACTAAGATTAAAGGTGATTATTTAGATTTTAATTATAGAAAGTCATTTGATATTGTATTTTATGATCCTTTTGGATATAATACTCAACCTAATTTATGGAGTAAGAAAGCTTTGAAAATTTCTTTTGACCTACTAAATAAAGGTGGTGTTTGGGTAAGTTACTGCTCAAAAGGAAAAGTAAGGAGAGATTTATTAGAATTAGGGATGAAAGTTCATAGATTGGATGGTCCTCCTGGAAAAAGAGAAATTATAAGAGCAATTAAGGTTTAATAAGTATTTTGCAAATATGAAGGTATTAATAACTGGAGCAACAGGATTAATTGGAAGGAGTTTGGTTAAAAAGTTAATTAATAAAGGTTTTTCAATAAATTTTTTAACTACCAAAAAGAATCGAGAATTTAAACTAAATGGATGTAAAGGTTTTTATTGGAACCCTTCTTTAGGCAAAATTGATTTAAAAGCTTTTAAGAATATTTCATTTATAATACATCTTGCTGGGTATCCTATATCAAAACCATGGACTAAAAGAAATAAAAGAGTAATGATGGATAGCAGAATTCTCTCAACTCAAATTTTATATAATTCTTTAGTAGAATTACAATTAAAGGTTGATGTATTTATATCTGCGTCAGCATTAGCCTATTATGATGATAGTATAATAAAAACTTATACAGAGAATGATTTGGTTTCAAATAATAATAATTTTATTCAAAAACTTGTAAGTGATTGGGAAGCTACATCAGATCTTTTAGAAACGCAATCAAATAACCTTGTTAAACTTAGGATAGGACTAGTACTATCTAATAGAGGTGGAATTTTACCTAAATTATTATTACCAATGAAATTTTGCATGGGCTTAGTTTTTGGAAATGGAAACCAATGGCAATCTTGGATTCATTTGGATGACATTACAAACATTATTTTACATTCTATTGAAAATAAATTAAGTGGCACATTTAATGCTGTGTCTCCAAATCCAGTCAAGCAAATAGAAATAGTTAAATATTTTGCTAGTAAGATTAATCACCCAATTTTATTTTTCAAAATTCCTAACAGAATAATTAGTTTATTAATGGGCGAAAGAAGTCAGCTTTTATTGGATAGTCACAAGGTAAGCTGTAGGAAAATTTTAAAGACCGGATTTAAATTCAATTTCCCAAAAATTAATGATATTAATTTTATTAAGTGACATT
>TARA_B100000686_G_C16805242_1_pt1 | contig 12842 bp, 11 predicted proteins | sample TARA_B100000686 | Tara Oceans TARA_B100000686 (sample SAMEA2622733) | marine metagenome | biome: marine biome (ENVO:00000447); feature: marine epipelagic mixed layer (ENVO:xxxxxxxxx); material: "saline water (ENVO:00002010), including plankton (ENVO:xxxxxxxx)" | depth 150 m
CACGAAGTCAATTATTGATCATTTCTATATGAGATCGTCTATGCCGTTGAAATAATAGCAACAAGATAAGCATGAAAATTGCAGGCACATATACCCATTCTTTTGGTGGTCGGTCAAGCTGTTCAAGATCAACTCCAGTGACGAAATCCCCATAGTCTAACCCTGCTTTTTCTGCCATACCTCCATAAACAAGATCCGCTACATACCATCGATCTTCATTATTCTGGCCCAGACTGACTCCGTAGGGATTTGTTTTTGTCTCCAACTCACCGGGGTTTTCAAACACAAACAATTTATAACGATCCCCGTAATTAGTCTCCCGGGTGACATGCAGTCGGAGTTTTTGCTCCGACTCAACTTGAATTTCACCGGTGACAAAACGTTCAAATGGCGCAGAAACGTAGGCAGGATAAATTTGCTCCAACAAGGCATCAGGCCGAAAAAATGCGAAAGAAATTAACAATAGCAACAGTATCTCATACCAGCGTGTGCGGACCAACATCCAACCTTGGGTAGCAGAACTGAAACATAAAATCGCTAGTAGCGAAACGACAAAAATTGTCATACCGTGCCAAAAACTCTCTACTCCAATCAAAAGTAATTCCGGATTAAAAATGAAGATAAACGGCAAGATTGCGGTGCGAATATCGTAAAAAAATGCTTGAAAGCCGGTACGCAACGGGTCCGCTCTCGAGATAGCAGAGGCCGCAAACGCGGCAAGACACACTGGTGGCGTATCATCTGCAAGAAGACCAAAATAGAAAACAAAAAGATGAACAGCAATAAGTGGTAAAAATAGTCCTGCGGCGTTGCCAAGCTCCACTAGCACTCCGGCAAGCAGTGATGCAACTACAATATAGTTCGCAGTTGTCGGCAGTCCGATCCCTAAAATTAGACAAAGAAGGGCCGTCAATCCCAATAACAGATAAATATTGCTGCCAGCAATAGCCTCAATAACGCCGATCATTGCATTATTAAGCCCCGTTGAAGAGACCGAGCCCACAATAATTCCAGCTGCAGCCACAGCAACTCCGATAGTAACCATGTTTCGGGCGCCGTTTGTCATGCCTCGTACGATATCATTCAACCCATCGCGCAAACTTGCCTTCAGAGATGTTTTCACTCCTTTCAAATATGCGACAAAATGTTGACAAAAAATGATTCCCATCAAAAGCAGAATCGAATAAAACACTGCGCTACCGGGGCTCCAGCGTTTTACCAACAGCAAGTAAATCAGAGCCACAATTGGGATCAAATAGTGGATACCCCCGATAAAAGTCTTTAATAAGCGTGGAATATTTGCCTTGTGTATTCCCGTGAGATTTAGTTTCAACGCTTCTAGATGGGAGATATAAAACAACGCTATATAGCTTATTACCGCTGGAATCGCTGCCGCCTTGATAACTTCGAAATAACTGATACCAATGAATTCGGCAATGATGAATGCCGCCGCACCCATAATCGGAGGCATGATTTGGCCGTTAGTGGACGCGGCAACCTCAATTGCTCCTGACTTGGTCGCAGGCATACCCATTTTTTTCATGACAGGGATAGTGAATGTGCCTGTGGTCACAACATTAGCAATTGACGAGCCAGAAATAGTACCGGTCATACCGGAAGCGAGAATTGCAGCTTTAGCTGGCCCCCCGCGGTATCGACCGACCAATGCAAAAGCTAGATCTAGAAAATAACGTCCAGCACCTGCTTGTTCTAGTAATGCGCCAAAAAGAACAAACAAAAAAACAAAGCTGACTGAGACATCAATAGGAATGCCAAAAATAGCTTCTCCACCGAGCCATTGATAACCAACTAAACGCTCTAAAGAAACTCCCTTATGAGAGATCACATCAGGCATCGATTGCCCAAATATCGAATAAGCCATAAAGACAGACCCAACGACAACTAGTGGCAGTCCAATGGCGCGTCGAGTTGCCTCCAACAAAAGTAAAATACCAGCACCACCGACTAGCAATTCAACTGGCACAGGAATGTTGCCTACCACAATTTCCAACAACACGCCTTGGCGCTCCACCAAACTACGGTAGGCTAATGGAATATAAAGCGCACAACTTGCGGCAGCAATAGCGAGCAGGCCGTCGTACCACGGAAGTCGCCCGCTCTGTCTTCCTCGGTTTGTAGTCGGATAAATAAGAAAACAAAGTAGGAGCGCAAAAAAAAGATGGATTCCACGCTTCGGTACATCGATTAGCACCCCCCAACCCAGAAGAAACGGTAGTGGGGAAGCAATCCAGAGCTGAAATAAAGCCCATGCTAAAGCGACTGCCGTAACAGTCAGGCCTAATCCAACGCCAAGATTCCGCTCCCGGGATTCGATTTCCCCCGCTGGAATGGTGTGAGACGGCTCAACATCTAACGTCATTGGTTTTTGCCAATTTTACCAAAAAAAGCCGGCACCGCCCAAAAGGGTGATGCCGGCCGTGAAGGTCTCTATCGACAATCTTACATCCAACCTTGCTCTTTATAGTATCGAAGCGCGCCCGCATGTAACGGTGCACTCAAACCATCAGTAATCATCTGCTCATAAGAGAGATTCGCAAATGCCGGGTGTAGTTTTCTGAAGTCCTCAATATTCTCAAAAACAGCACGGACGACCTCATACACAACATCGTCTGGTGTATCTGTACTGGATACAAAGGTTGCTTTAACGCCAAAAGTCGTCACATCGCTACTGCTCGTTGAATACGTACCGGTAGGTATCGTAGCAAAAGCATAGAATGGATTGGCATCTACTAATCCTTTCTCGACACTGCTATTCAAGTTAATGATACGCGCTCCACAGCCATCAGTTGCGACCGCAACGCCAGAATTTGGCACTCCTACCGTATAGCCATATGCGTCAATCTTGCCGTCACACAAAGCAGTTGATTGTTCGGAAGATGTCAGTTCCGTTGCCACCTTAAAGTCATCAACCGTTGTGCCGTGCGCAGCCATTAAAACTTCCATAGTGCCACGCTGGCCCGAGCCAGGATTACCAATATTGACTCGCTTGCCACTAAGTTCGTCCCAACTGTTGATTCCCGAATCCTTGCCAACAATGATGTGGAATGGTTCTGGATGAACGGAGAAAACGGCTCGTAGTTTATCTTGCTTGTTTCCTTCCCATTTACTAGATCCATTGGATGCATGATACTGCCAGTCAGATTGCGCGACTCCAAAATCGAGTTCACCGGCACCAATTTGGCCAATGTTGTAGTTAGAACCGGCAGTTGAAGGTGCAGCACAGCGAATCCCATGCTTACGGCCTGCCTTTCGACCTTCTGCTGCCTCTTTGTGAACTAGGCGACAGACGGAATTACCCACAACAAAGTACACACCCGTCGGCCCACCAGTACCGATTGAGATAAATGTTTTTTCTGCTGCTACGGCACTGCCAGACAACAAACCTGCCCACAAAAGTCCCGCAGAAAACACAATAGCAACCAAATTCTTAAATTTCATAGTTTTCCTCCTTACTATTATTTTGCAAAAATCAAAGTCTGGGATTCATGAACACAGACAGTGTTTACCCTACTGTGTTCAAAATACCCAACATAAAACTCGTCAGATTATAGCCTACTTCTTATCCTATGGATCGCAAAGCGACTGCAATTCACGCTCGAATGCAACATGATTTCTAAAAAAGATCTCGTCCCCCACTTCAAGCTAGGAATTGTCGTCTCTGAATAACGTCTCTTTAGTTAAAAATAAGGGTTGATCAACGCGCGGGACTGTAAGCGACACGTGCAAAAAATTTAATTTACTTGGAACATTCTTGCCTTACGAATTACGCTCGATATTTAATCAAGTCCGAATTTTCATGCCAAACAAAAGTCGGATCCATTTGGTGCGCCTTATTATTAATTCGTAGAGAAGCAAGCTGCAGCTAAAAGTAGAAATTACCATTATTAATAATTTGCTAGATGGAGGCAAGGAAAGGGAGAACAGGTAATGCGAAAAGAAAAATTGCACAGGCATGTGGACAATGTATACGGGGTAGACCGCTTTACTTAAATACGACATTATTTTTGATGGCATGTTCAAATAGACCGACCCATACCCCAAGATAGCAAAAATCCAGTTCACGGATTCAAAAGCAGTAAGAGCACTTGGACCTTCTAACTCAAACACCAGAAGTCGAATAAGATAAAGAATAAATGCCAACCCTAAAGCAACGTGACGTATTTTTTCGACAGCACCCCAAAATACTCCTTTTAGAGAAACAGAAATAAATCCGACTAGAAAACATACTAGCCCTAGCCAAAAGCCATGGGATGTCCCAGCATAAAAAGAAAAAATTTGAGGCTGGACCACGATTGCTTCTACTATCATGGGTAGCGCGAGAATGTATAGACCGCCTGGGCACTGAAACAATCTTGAGAGAAATCTAAAGATGAAGTGGTGCGATCGATTTTTTAGATGCCACATGAAGGGCAAGAGAACTAAAACGTAAACAAAAATATTGACAAGGAACCACAAGTGCCCAGAATTAGGCCAGTAAACAATCTCCATATCATAATATGCCATAGCGATCGATAGGCTAATCGGGCAAATGCAAATGAGGCCAAAAATAAATGGGAGCAAGATCCGTAAAGCACGATCTTTTAGAAATGATTTCCAAGTCCGATGCTCCATAGCAAAACAAACACTCATTCCAGAGACTATGAAAAGAATCGGGATACGCCACACATTTAGCATGCTCATGAAAGGCCAAAGATCTTCAAGTGTCTCTTTGTTTTGGATAAAGAATATATCTTTGGCCCATGGCTGGAATGCTACAACGGCATGGTAAAAGATAAGTAAACCCAATGCGATGACACGCAAACAATCAACATCATGACGTCTCATTTCATGCTCTTCTTCAATGGTTTTTGAATGCGATATTATCTCAGTTTAGGTTGTTTGCCGCTTTCTTGTTTACAAGTCTTGTATATCGCAGTAACGTTACCTTAGGCACAACCGTCTAGGAGTAAATTAATGTGAAAACGAAAACAGGCAAAAATATATTAACCGAACCGGCAATATTGCAAGACACTTGGGAACCTGGAATTACAAGAATCACTTTAAATCGGCCGACCCAATATAACGCCTTGTCTGAAAGTTTATTATCTGAGCTGAGTACTGTTTTGAGGCAAATTAGCTCGAACACATCGATCAAAGTCGTAATACTTAGGGGAGAAGGGCCTTCATTTTGCGCTGGTCATGATTTAAAGGAAATGCGGAAATCTCCGGAGGAATCATATTATAGAGCGCTCTTTAAACAATGTAGTGAAGTGATGCTTAGCATGGTAAGCTTGCCCCAACCAATCATTGCTGAGGTCTCTGGAACAGCTACCGCCGCAGGCTGTCAATTGGTTGGAACCGCTGATCTCGCGATCGCATCAACAGAGTCCACTTTTGCAGTATCAGGTATTAATCTTGGCTTATTTTGCTCCGCGCCTAGCGTTGCTCTAAGTAGAAACTTATCACGCAAACACGCATTCAAGATGCTAATGACTGGCTGTTTTATTGATGCCCAAACGGCGGTCGAATTTGGATTAATTAATGAAGCCGTGCCGCCTGCTCAATTAGAATCAACAGTACGCTCACTGGCTCAGGATATCGCAAGTAAACCAACAAATTCTATCAGAACAGGTAAAGCGCTATTTTACAAACAGTTGGAGCAAAACTTGATTGACGCTTATGAGCATGCAGGAGAGGTAATGGCGTCTAACATGATGTTTAGGGATACACAAGAGGGTATTGATGCTTTTATCGAAAAACGAACTCCAGACTGGAAAGCTAACTAAGGATTTTTTAGACTACAGTTATCGGCATTGATCTAAAAGTATTAAAATAACTGAGAATTCTCATGGATTCGTAGGACTAACCACATCAGTATTTAAATCGATAGTATTTGAATCAAGGAGAAAAATAATGATTATCAAAATGAGCGTAGATCTTTCTAAGGGGTTTGCCACGTGGAAAGCAATGGTGCATAGCAATCCTCAAAAAATGAAAGAACATGGATTTAGAATAATATTTGCAGGAACTGAAGCTGATGATGACAGTAAGTTGCATGTCATTATAGAATTTGAATCGCCTGAAAGCTTAGAGGCATTTCAGAACGATGCGGAACTTACGCAAGCAAGAATCGATGCTGGTGCGATTCTTGAGACGGCTGTAGCAACTCCAATGTCAGGTGATTCTTTTTCGAACTTTCCTGCTTAGCATCCATATTTAGACACCAATCAACCAACATGACTACAAAATCGCTCTCTTTAGACAATATCTTTTGTCTTGCTCGTGACGCTATGCTTAACGCTGGTGCAAATCAAGAAAACGCAGACGCAGTGGCTGATACAGTGATGCGAGCTGAGCGTGATGGGTCACACTCTCATGGGCTTTTTCGCGTACCAGGCTATATGTCCTCATTGCTTAGCGGTAAAGTCAACGGTGATGCTAATCCAAAAATGCAATCACGGACTCCAGTAGCTCTGCACTGTGATGGCGATTATGGCTATGCTCCACTAGCTCATCGTCGTTCTCTAAACATCTTGGCCGACGCTGCAATTGTTAATGGCATATCAGTGCTATCAATTGATCACGTTCATCATTTTGCAGCTCTTTGGCCTGAAGTCGAGACACTAGCAATGCGAGGACTTGTAGCGATGGCTTGCGTGTCTTATACACCTATGGTCGCCCCTTTTGGGGCCAAAAAAGCCCTTTACGGTACTAACCCTTTGTCGTTCGCCTGGCCGCGCCCGGAGGCATCCCCACTAGTTTTTGATATGGCGACTGCTGCCATGGCGATGGGCGATGTTCAAATTGCTGCTCGTGATGGTCGCGCAGTGCCATCTGGAACGGGGCTCGATGAAGTAGGCAACCTAACCACCGATCCAGCTGAAATTCTCAAAGGAGTACTATTGCCCTTTGGCGGTTATAAGGGATCACATATCGCCATGATGATTGAGCTATTGGCTGGGCCCTTGGTTGGAGAAACCGTAAGTTTCGCATCGAAGATGCGTGACATTGATGATGGAGGCGTGGCCCAAGGTGGTCAATTTATACTCGCGATGAATCCGGAGATTCTATCAGGTGGAAACTGGATGGAACAAAGTGAAGAGTTCATTTCAAAACTCAAAAAAATGGACGGCATACGATTGCCCGCGGAACGACGTTACCAAAATCGAAAAAATACTGGCCCTCGTGAGATTAATAACGACCTATTAAAAAATATTGATGCAAAGCTTGCCTGACATAGCTTAGCTAAGGTGGTAACAACATGTTATTACTGCTTTGTCGACATTTTTGCCTAAACAAAGTGGTTCTAAAGAAATAATCACAACTTTATGAAAGCAAGTTATGAGAGATTTCATAACGTCGGTGTTTTAGATTAATGAGATTTGTAAGAAAGTTAATTTTGTTAGGACATCTTGCAATGTTTGGTAGCTTAGCAGGTGCTAGCACAGGGTTTTCCTGGTCGGTCGTAGTGTTTGCCTTTTCTTTAGACCAGAATTTTGATAGTACAGAAGCAATAATTTCTCTCTCAGCGCCTACGATAGTAAGTATTGTGGTATGGAAGATTACAAGAATCTATTTGTGGATCACAGCGCTAGTTTCCTACTTAACGTTGCTTCTCCCCTTATTTGGACTTGGCTTAGGAGGAGCAACTATGCCAAGCATGACCATTGCCGGCGCAGTCGGAGGCTTGTGGTGGACAGTTCCAATCATTTTGTATTATCTCGCATCTGGATTACGTTATAAAAAAGATGATGCGTTTTTTCGGAAAGCAGGTAAAAAATGCTGATCCGCTTCAAGACAATTTGGATCATATGATTTAGGTGCAAATATATAGTATGATCTAAATATAACTTGAAGTTAGTTGGGCAAAAAATCGTACTTAATATTACTTTTCCTAGCCGACAAAAACAATTACAACCGAAGACGCTATAAATGGTAAATCCCAGAGTACAATATTCGTCAATTATTGAGCGTCCAAAACTAGCTCTTCCAGATGGCGCGCGTCTAGCTGTTTGGCCAGTAATTAATGTTGAAGAGTGGGACATCAATGAACCAATGGCTCGGGCAGTGCTACCAAGCCCACAGAACGCTAATGTGGTCCCCGATATTGCAAACTTTGGCTGGTTTGATTACGGGCTTCGAATTGGATTCTGGCGCCTTAAGGATGTTTTAGATCGCCACAAAATCCGAGCGACCGTAAGCTTAAACGCATCAATATGTAATAACTATCCAGAGATAGTCCAACGAAGCCTCGATACCAACTGGGAAATGTTGGCGCATAGCTTTATCCAACGTGTCATTAATAAAGAACAAGATGAAAGAAAGACAATTCAACAATCTATAAAAACCATTGAGTCATTTACAGGTAAGAAGGTTCGGGGATGGATGGGGCCTGGCCTTGCGGAAACGTTTCATACTCCAGACATTCTAGCGGAAGAAGGAATTGAATATGTGGCGGACTGGTGCAACGATGATCAGCCATATGAGTTGAATGTGAAGACGGGCCGCCTTGTTGCTTTGCCGTATACTTTGGAACTAAATGATATTCCAATCTATATAGTTCAACATCACCGCTCCTCAGAAATCTTCGAACGAGCTCGAGATCAATTTGACACCCTTTATCGTGAAAGTAAAACAAGTGCTAGGATTATGTGTATATCGACTCATCCCTACATCTCGGGGGTACCACATCGAATTAAGTACTACGAAATGATTTTTGATTACATCAGACAATTCGAAGGAGTTTTGTTTATGACTGGAAGCGAAATCCTAGATTGGTACAACTCAACACTTCAAACTAATTGACGATCATGCTAAGAGAGTCTTAATAACCTTAAACGTTGGATTATTCTTATCCACATCCTCTCCAAAAGCTAGTTATTTTGGATAAATTTCTAGCGCAAAAATGCTTAACTAGGCAACGTCATCGCGCCTAACCCTGGGAACTACAACTATGTTTTCATTCGTCAGGCAACGATAAAAAATGCTGATTTATTGAAGATCTCGTTGCCGAAAAAATAAGAATCCGATCGCTCCAACTAAAATGATCCCGAGAAACAATGGGAGAGCATCCCCTGCTTGCAGAACTTTTTCAAGTGACATACCTTGGTTGTAGTAAAAAAATGGGCTTAGCCATCGGAGAAATTCCAAAGACTCAATCATCTGTGCCAAAGCGTTTAGAGCATAGGTTATAACTATGATTGCAGTGGCAATTGTCACGGTGCGTCCTCGACGACCTGTAATAGCTCCTATAACAAATGTCAGTGCCCCAAAAAAAAGACCCAGAAGACTGACCATCAAACTGCTACCGGCAATCGGTGCGCTTAAAATATCCATATCTCCCATCTTCGAAGCGGCTAGAACGCTCAACCAGAGACATATTCCTAGAACCGCTATGAGAAAATGCAGTGCCAAAAACTTTTCAAGATATATTCGTCCACGAGAGATAGGCATTGTAGCCAGCATTTCTAGCGTCCCATCTGTTTCTTCTCCTGCAATAGCTTGAGTGCCAATATTCATCGCAAAAATGGAGAAAAAAATAGGTAGCATTAGACCAAACGCTTCTATAGTCAAAAACCCACTACCTGACATAAAATTGATACCATTTCCGGCGCCGAACAATGCGAGAACGGAGTCAGGGAATGATGCAAACAATGCTTCCATTGCCTCTTTTTCTTTGGCTAAGATTGGATAGTACCAACCCAATAACATCATTAAAAATAAAATTCCTATAGCCCACCCTAAAAGACCATATTTTCGATCCCAGAACATTCTATAAAAAACAGCCATCAGTCTTTTTTCCTATACATATCGAGGAACAGTTCCTCCAAATCCTGGGACTCACTCCGAATATAGATGACTGTATACTTTGCCGCTCTTTTTACTAACGCATCTATCGAGCCTTTTGTTGTGCATTTTAATGTGTTTCCGTCAATATTTAAATTCGACACACATTCTAGATTTGAGAATTCCGCGGAAGATACTGGCTCATCGAAACAGATCTCTATCATCTGTTTTGCTTCCGCACGAAGTTCGTCAACGGTTACCACTTGCGCTAACCTTCCGTCTTGGATCAGGCCAATACGATCCGCAACACGTTCTACTTCATCCAAAAGATGAGACGATAAGAAAACAGTGCGTCCCTGGTCGCGAATTTGGCTAATAATCTCTAGGAATTCCTGCTGAAGTAATGGATCTAATCCAGTAGTTGGTTCATCAAGAATTAGAAGGTCAGGATCATGGCAAAGCGCTTGGATAAGACCAACTTTTTGGCGATTACCTTTGGATAGCGTCCCTATCGGTCGATCGAGATCTAAATCAAATCTCTTAGCTAGTAGTTTTAAGTTTGAAGATGTATTAACTCCTCTAAGCTTATCGAAATAACCAATAAGACTTCGAGCAGACTCTTTTTTATAAAGATAAAGGTCCCCTGGAAGATAGCCAATACGATGTCGTATTTCCCCACCTTCAGACCAAGCATCTTTTCCAAAAATGACTACACGGCCATTACTTGCCTTGAGATGCCCAACCAATGCTCGGATCGTAGTCGTTTTTCCAGCGCCATTTGGTCCGATAAAGCCAAATATTTCACCTTCACTGACGGACAAGCTAAGCTTATCAACAGCAAGGATTTTACCGGAATAGGATTTAGAAAATTCAGAAATTTCTATCATAAATAGACTATAGCATTTGAAATTCAAATTACATTATAGTATCTACGTATCTACTCGTATTTATGTCATAAGAAACTGGTCAGAATAATTTATTCATAAACTAGCTAAACTAGGATCATTACTAACAAAGCTAAAATGAGCCGTTCTCTAGTAATCCATAAAAAGGGACACTATCGATATCTGATAGCGGATTATATTAGACAATGCCTATGAATAGAAAATCAATTATTTCATTAAGCGCCACCGCTTCTTATGACGAAGTTTTTGAAGCGCTTCACCAAGATGGGTGCGTAATTTTAGAAAAACTCACGAGCACAAATACGGTAGACAATATCCAGCGCGAATTAGCGTTGGATATACAAAACACATTACCAGGCAACGGAGATTTTGTTGGTTACAAGACAAAAAGAACTCACACGGTGTTAACTAATTCAACGACTGCTGGGTTATTAGCATTGGAGTCACTAATTATGTCGGTATGTGAATTCTTTCTTGGTCCATTTTGCAGCAAATTTCAACTCTCATCATCTGTAGTAATCTCTCTCGGACCAGAGGAATATCGGCAAGAATTTCATCGAGACGATCTCGTTTATCCTTTGAAACATCCTACGGAACAGCAAAGTGTTGTCACTGTGATTTGGGCCCTAGATGACTTTACAGAAGAAAACGGTGCTACTTTGGTTATCCCAGGAAGTCACCGATGGGATGATTTAAAAAAACCACATCCAAGCGATGCCGTTGCTGCCACAATGCCCAAAGGTTCCGCTTTAATCCTTCTGGGTTCCGTATACCACGCAGGTGGAACAAATTCTTCGAAAGTTACTAGAACAGCACTGCTTTACGGTTATTGTTTAGGGTGGCTGCGCCAAGAGCAAAATCAGTATCTTGCGGTGCCGCCAGAAATCGCAAAGGATTTGTCTGAAGATTTGCAAAGATTGATTGGATACACCATCCACGAACCTTTTTTAGGTTGGCATGATTTACAGGATCCGAGCGTGGTGTTACAAGGTTACAGAGATGGTTCAAAAGGTGCCCAAGATTTAATTACTGGAGACCATCAAGAAGTTGTGCAGCCCGAGATCGCTGATTGAGGCTTACTTTAATTACCCGAAACAGCCTAAAACAGACAGGTATTGGTAGAAGATTTGGAGATATCGATTTTGACTAAAACAGAGGCATAGAAAAATCTATGCATACTATATCCACCACCATTTGCCCACTGAATCTTTTGATTAATAAAGGACGCAAACTATCTAAAAATACCTTAAAATATTGCATTTTCAATGTGTTATAGTGTAGTCATAATGACTTAACCTTGGGAAGCCAAATCTCTTTAGCTGCCTAAAGACAAGGATCCTTTACCTCTTATTCTGACTTTTCGCAATCTGCTAAAAAACATCACTTGGAAAAATCACTCTTAAACTCGACAGCGCAAATCAGAACACCGGGACTGTGGGGCCAGGATCTCACTTGCGAGCGTTACCATGTACTTGGTGGCGGTTGTACAATTGTTGAACTGATGCCTGATGACCAACTGACGATTATCGATCCTGAGGGGAAACAACAAGGGGAATTAGCAATTTTTTCCCAATCAGGAGAACCCGATACAGGTGCGCTAGGTGACGTTCCATCAGTATCTGCTACTGGACTTAAAACGATTCTGCAATCAAAAGAACCGAGCGCCAGAAAACTCAAGAAAAATTTAGAGCAAATTGGGGCAGACATCACAAGAGCTAGGGCGCTGGCGCTCTTCAAACCCGATTCACCAGCAGGCGAAAAAATCTCATTTGTCGCGCGTCGACGAATTATCTGTGCTATTTCGGCGCCTGGTAAACCGATGGTAATAAACGAACAAATACCACCGACCTCTCTAATCGCCCAAATTAAACGTTCAGAAGAAAGTCCCATTACGGTGCCCAATTTACCGGAACCCCTTGCAGAACCTCTACAAGATCTCCGACTGACTCCAGGCAGTGCAGAAAGTTTCAGCGTCAAGAAGGGAGACTTTATACAGATTATCGATGTAGAAGGTCGCGAGTGTTCCGATTTTCTTGCCTTCTCCCAAAAGAGTTTGGATCAAAACCTTGAGCGCGGACTCGACATAACCACTACACGGACTCTAGTCGGTAGCGGATATCCAGGTCCAGGGCTTTTCTCTAAATTCTTTGA
>TARA_B100000686_G_scaffold352688_1_pt1 | contig 12801 bp, 11 predicted proteins | sample TARA_B100000686 | Tara Oceans TARA_B100000686 (sample SAMEA2622733) | marine metagenome | biome: marine biome (ENVO:00000447); feature: marine epipelagic mixed layer (ENVO:xxxxxxxxx); material: "saline water (ENVO:00002010), including plankton (ENVO:xxxxxxxx)" | depth 150 m
ACCGCCAATTGCAGCAGTATCTTTTTCATCCCGCGCGCGGCGAGCACCCGCCGCATTACTCGATGCACTGACTAATTCTGCATGCGACATAAATTCTCTGAGCCATCCACGACATTGCGCGAGCGATTGTTCATGAGCACAAACGCGCTCAACTTTGTCGAGGCCATCCATAACACCCAGCAAGTGCTGCTCAATGCGAATCTCTATTTCCCCACAAACCTTTAACGGAGAAGTGATAAACATATCGAGAGTATGGTTAACTGTTCCTTCAGTGGAATTTTCAATTGGTACCACACCAAAATCAGCGGCACCGCTTTCCACTTCTTGGAAAACCTCGTCAATAGTAGAGAATGGGAGACCCCGCACTGAATGACCGAAATGCTTGTGGACCGCAGTTTGTGTAAATGTTCCTTCCGGTCCCAAAAATCCGACTTTAAGAGGCTCCTGTTGAGCAAGACAGGCCGACATAATCTCGCGAAAAAGACGCAGCATTTCCTCATCACGGAGCGGGCCCTTGTTACGTTCCAAAATTCGACGCAGGACCTCAGCCTCCCTCTCGGGACGATAATAATCAACAGCCGCGGACAACTCACCCTTCGAAACACCAACCTGCTGAGCATAGCGGGCGCGCTCATTTATAAGTGATTGAATTTGCCGATCAACCTCGTCGATACGGTCTCGTATGGATGCCAAATCCGTACTTGATCCGCTATTTTTCTTTGCCTTGGTCAAACCTTGTACCCACCATTACAAATAACCTAAGTCGGTCAGGATATAGGCTCGCCAAGATTTCGCAATGCTAAAATGCCATCAATAGCTTGAATCTCATCAATTATATCGTCAGAAATAGGGCCATCTACGTCAATAATTGTATAAGCTAGATCCCCGTATGATTTATTTAATAAGTCTTCAATGTTTAAATTAGCTTTCGCTAAGGAAGTTGAAATCTGGCCAACCATATTTGGAACATTGGCATTGGCAATTGCAATCCGATAGGCGCCCAACCGCGGGATAAATGCCTCAGGAAAATTGACCGAAAACCTGATATTTCCATTTTCCAAATAATCTTTTATATTTTCAGCAACCATAATTGCGCAGTTCTCTTCGGCTTCAAAGGTCGATGCACCAAGATGCGGCAACGCGACAATTCGTGGGTGAGAAATGAGTTCAGGGGCTGGAAAGTCTGTAACGTATGCACGCAACCGCCCCGCATCAAGCGCATCCAAAATGGCAGCGTTATCCGCAATACCCCCCCGTGCAAAATTAATTATAGCTCCGCCTTTTGGCATCAATGCCAGCCGATCAGCATTAATCATCCCTGTTGTTTCTTTAATGAGAGGTACATGTGTGCTAACAAAATTAGACAGCTTAAACAGGAGATCCAGACTTTCTACTTGCTCAACACCGGAGGATAACTGCCACGCACGCTTAATCGTTATTCCAGGATCATATCCCACAACATGCATACCCAAGGACAGGGCCACGTTAGCAATTTCCACGCCCACTGCGCCTAGTCCTACAACACCTAGCGTCTTACCCGGTAATTCGAATCCCAAAAATTGTTTCTTTCCCATCTCAACCGCATTTGCTAGCTCGCCCCCCTTCTCCGTTAAATCCTTCACGTAGTCACGGGCGTTACATATATTGCGAGCTGCAATCAACATTCCAGCGACGGCAAGTTCCTTTACGGCATTCGCGTTTGCGCCAGGCGCATTGAAGACTGGTATGCCGCGCTGACTTAGCACCTCCACAGGAATGTTATTAATGCCAGTACCAGCCCTACCGACGGCAACAACAGATTCTGGAATTTCCATATTGTGCATATCAAATGAACGTACAATTATGGCGTCAGCATCGATAATATCCGGACCGACGTCATAGTGATCGCCCGGAAAACGCTGCAGACCTTCAGCTGCAATCTCATTTAATGTGCGAACCTTAAATTGGGGCCTATTTTTAGCCATAGGTACGTTCAAACTCCTGCATAAAACTTATCAAAACATCAACCCCAGATTCAGGCATCGCGTTGTAAATAGACGCCCGCATACCTCCAACCGAACGATGGCCTCTCAAGTTGACCAAACCATTCCGAGCAGCTGCATCAATAAAGTACTCGTCCAATGAACAATCATGTAGAACGAACGGCACATTTGTCCAGGACCTACAATTTTCCTCTACCGGATTACTATAAAAGGATGAGCGGTCAATTGCCTTGTAGAGCTTCTCCGCTTTTCGTCTATTCTTATTCCCCATAACCTCCAATCCACCGAGATCCTTCAAATATTCGAATACCAGTCCTGCCACATATAAGGAAAAAACAGGTGGTGTATTACTCATCGAATCGGTCTTTTCGTAAACTGAATAATCGAGAAGATTCGGCACTCTGCTGGAACTCTTGCCTATCAAATTTTTCCTGACAATAATCAACGCCAGTCCGGCTGGCCCGATATTCTTTTGGGCACCCGCATAAATCACGCCAAAACGTCTTATCTCAACTGGGCGCGATAATATCGTGCTAGACATATCGCTCACCAAGGGCGTCTCGCCACTATCAGGTATAAAAGGAAACTCAACTCCAGCGATCGTTTCATTTGCGCAGTAATGTAGGTAAGCGGCCTTCTTATTGCGCTTCCAAGTGGCTTCTTCGGGTACGTATGTAAAATTTCGATCACTTGAATCTGCAACAACATTCACATCGCAATATTTAGCGGCTTCCGCGATGGCTTTTCTTGACCAAGAACCAGTTAAAGCATAATCCGCCACCTCGCCTTCCTTGGCTAAATTTAATGGCACCATCGAAAACTGCAGTGTCGCGCCGCCCTGCGCAAATAAAATACTGTAGTCTTCCGGAATCTGAAGTAAATCCCTCAAATCCTGCGCAGTCTTCTCCAAGACCATCATGAATTCATTACTACGGTGACTAACCTCCATGATAGACATCCCGGTTTTTTTCCAGTCGGGTATTTCACTACGAATTTGGGCTAAAACAGTATCTGGTAGCGTGGCAGGACCAGCACTGAAGTTGTAAACACGTGACATCAACAAAAACCTATACGGTATGCGTAATTACAAATAAAAGATTATGACCGGAGTTTCGCCGATCAATCTAGTCCTGATCACTGTCCATAGATTCGACACGCGCAAGTCCCACTAACCGTTGGCCTTTTTCAACACGAATAAGTGTTACGCCCTGGGTATTACGCCCAATGACAGAAATCTCACTCACAGGAGTTCGCACCAGAGTACCACCGGAACTGATGAGCATGACTTCATCCTCATCTCCAACCTGTATAGAACCCACCGTTCTGCCATTGCGTTTACTTGTTTGAATAGCAATGACCCCTTTACCGCCACGACCTTGGACAGGAAATTCGTCTATCGCTGTCCTTTTGCCATACCCATTCTCAGTAGCGGAAAGAAGCATTTCATCAGCGATGATTGCCAGTGCTATAACCTCATGTCCGTCAGGTAATTTAATACCCCTAACTCCGGACGCACCGCGGCCCATTGGCCTCACATCTGATTCATTAAACCTTATGGCTTTCCCATGGCTACCCACGAGCATAATTTGTCGTTTTCCATCGGTAATCTCAACGTCTACAAGTTTGTCATTCTCTCTTAGATCAACCGCGATAATTCCAGACGATCGTGGTCTTGAAAACAGGCTTAAGGGTGTCTTTTTAACTACTCCTTTGCTGGTGGCCATGAATACATAACTATCGTCATTAAATTCACGGATCGGAAGCACGGCATTAATCCGTTCGTCTTTTTCCAACGGTAACAGGTTAACAATAGGCTTCCCTCGCGCACCACGACCAGCTTGCGGCACCTGGTAAACCTTAAGCCAGTACATCTTTCCACGACTACTAAAACATAGAATCGTGTCGTGTGTATTAGCTACGAAAAGCTTATCAACAAAATCCTCATCCTTAACTTTAGTAGCCGATCGTCCTCGACCACCCCTGCGTTGCGCACGATAAACATCAATAGGCTGCGCTTTTGCATAACCACCATGGGACAAAGTCACCACCACTTCAGCTTCCGGTATGAGGTCTTCATCCTGAAGGTCCGAGTAATCTTGGCTGATTTCCGTACGGCGTTCATCACCATACTCATCACGAATTTCAATAAGCTCTTCCCGAATAACTTTTAGAAGTTCATCTGGGTCAGATAATATTTTTAAAAATACTTGAATTTTATCGATTAACTCTTTGTATTCTTTACCAATTTTATCTTGCTCTAGACCCGTCAATCGATGCAGCCGGAGATCCAAAATAGCCTGTGCCTGAATAGGAGATAATCGATACGAACCATCGATCAGCCCAAAACCCTCCTCCAGATCGTGCGGTCGTGTGTCACGCATCCTTGCCTTATCCAGCATGCCACCTACTGCACCCGGCGGCCAATCTCGAGCTATAAGACCTGCTTTAGCCTCTCCCGGAGTTGGTGACTTTTTGATAAGCGCTATTACCTCATCAATATTTGCCAATGCAACTGCCTGGCCTTCAAGCACATGTGCGCGACCGCGAGCCTTTTTCAATTCAAAGATCGTACGCCGGGTAACAATTTCCCGTCGGTGCGAAATAAAGGCTTCCAGTATCTGCTTGAGATTTAGGAGCTTTGGCTGGTTTTCATGCAAACCAACCATATTTATGCCAAAAACCTCTTGCAGTCGAGTCTGTTTATAAAGGTTATTGAGTACTACCTCTCCCATTTCTCCTTTACGCAACTCAACCACAATGCGCATCCCATCCTTATCTGACTCATCCCTGAGTCCGCTGATCCCCTCAAGCTTCTTATCTCGAACCAAATCAGCAATTTTTTCGATAAGCCTCGCCTTGTTAACCTGATATGGCAGTTCAGTCACAATAATAGCTTCCTTACTACTACCGGCAATCGGCTCTACAGTGGCACGTCCACGCATATATATACGTCCACGTCCAGTGTTATAAGCACTATAAATACCCTGTGCTCCGTTAATAATGCCGGCGGTCGGGAAGTCTGGCCCTGGTAAATGCTCCATCAGCGCCGGAACATCGATGTCGGGATTCTCAATCATTGCTAGACAAGCGTTAACTACCTCCCCCAAATTATGCGGAGGGATGTTGGTGGCCATTCCGACAGCTATACCCGCAGAACCGTTAACAAGTAAGTTCGGAATCTTTGTGGGCATCACTGATGGCTCTGTCTCCGAACCATCATAGTTCTCAATAAAATCTACTGTCTCTTTATCCAAATCAGCCAAGATCTCATGCGCAATCTTGGCCATTCGTACTTCGGTATAACGCATTGCCGCTGGAGAATCACCATCGACTGATCCAAAATTGCCCTGCCCATCAACTAACATATAGCGCATAGAAAACGGCTGGGCCATACGCACAATGGTGTCATATACCGCAGAATCACCATGCGGGTGATATTTACCTATCACATCACCGACAACACGGGCAGATTTCTTGTATGGCTTATTGTAGTCATTACTCAAATCTCGCATGGCATGAAGCACACGACGATGAACCGGTTTCAGGCCATCACGAACATCAGGTAGCGCCCGACCTACAATAACGCTCATCGCGTAATCTAGGTATGACTGCTTCATCTCCTCTTCGAGAGTTACAGAAAGTATTTCCTGAGCAACTTCAGACATACGACTCCGTCATGCCAGTATTAATCCGCTATATGCGACCGGATCATTAGCATTGAAAAACTCGGGTATTTTCTTGGAATATATCCAGCTTTTTTTCGGGCTTTTTTCACGCGCCGGAACGACTTGAAATGACGATATAATTATACCACAGGATAGCTCATTACAGCAGTGAATCCAGACACTTCTGGTAATCTAATTTCTAAAACAAGCGATGGTTTTTTTCCAAAAGAAATGCAACACTTTCAACGTTACATTTATCAGGATAGACAACGTGCCCGGATCTGCGTAATGAAAGACAATATTGATACCAATGAAATCGCCAAGTTTGATTCGCTTGCAGCGAACTGGTGGGATCCAGACGGTGAATTTAGACCGCTCCATGATATAAACCCACTTCGCCTCGACTGGATCCGGCAACGTGCCCACCTACCTGGAAACAAGGTAGTAGATATAGGCTGTGGTGGAGGCATTCTTACGGAGTCAATGGCATCTAAGGGCGCTGTCGTATCGGGAATTGATATGGCAGAAAAACCTCTTGGTGTAGCTCGCCTCCACCAAATCGAATCCGGCACAGATATAGAATATATTCAGTGTACTGCGGAATCTCTCGCGTCAGACCGAGCTGGCGAATATGACATCGTTACGTGTTTAGAAATGCTTGAACACGTGCCATCGCCATCAAATGTAATCGCAGCATGTCAGAAACTTGCCAGACCAGGTGGAGACGTATTTTTCTCAACCATAAATCGGAATCCAAAATCATTTCTGTTCGCGATTGTTGGTGCTGAATATATGCTCAAACTACTTCCGCAAGGAACCCATGAATACGACAAGTTTATTCGCCCATCCGAGTTGGAAAGCTGGGCACGCACTTCAGGGCTGCAACTAAAAGATAGTATCGGCATGCACTATAACCCGCTATTAAGGGAATACACATTAGGGCCCAACATAGACGTCAATTACCTTATGCACTTTCGAAAGCCAGAAACTGTCTAACGTGGCACATTTAAAAAACCTTAAAGCTATATTTTTCGATCTTGATGGGACACTTATAGACACCGCTCCAGATATGATTGCTGTTCTCACAAACATACAAACAAAAGAAGGTCAAAAACCAATACCTTATGAAATAGCGCGGCAATATGTGTCGAATGGCTCTGCTGGCCTCATAAACCTAGCTTTTCCACATGAGTCTCAAACAAAAAAAGAAATGCTACAAGAAAGATTCTTGGATCTGTACGAAGAATCAGTCTGTATTCATTCGACTCTTTTTCCCGGATTGAATTTACTACTGGATAATCTCGATGCTAAGAAGATTCCATGGGGTATCATCACGAATAAACCGGCACGAATGACCATACCATTAGTACAGGCTCTAGGTATCGGTAATAGAACAAAATGCGTCATTAGCGGTGATACACTCCGGAAGCGAAAACCTGATCCGGCCCCACTGCGACTAGCGAGCAAAAAAATCGGTGTTGCTCCCAAAGATTCAGTTTACATAGGGGATGCTGAGAGAGATATTGAGGCTGGCCATAATGCTGGGATGCAGACAATAGCTGTAACTTATGGCTATATTACGGAAAACGATGATCCAACAACGTGGAATGCCGACTACATTGTCGATGACAGTAAAAGACTCGCTCGGATACTTTTGGACGGGGTATAAGCCGAAAACATTATGAACATCATTAAAGCTGACTCACTGTGGTAGAAATTTTGGATATCGGATTAGTTATTGGATTAGTTATTGGATTAGTTATTGGTGCACTTGTAATGTGGCTCATCCTACGCAAAGGAGATGCTGATTATGATGCTGCAAAAAATCAGCTGAAGAGTGAATTTCTGGATATCGCCCAACAATCACTTCAAAATAACAACGAACAATTCCTTCAACTTGCCGAACAAAATCTCGGAGCACATCAGGAACGAGCAAAAAGAGAGCTTAGTGAGCGCGAAAAAGCAGTCGAAAACCTAGTAAAGCCTATCAAGGATGCTTTACAGAAATCGCAAAAACAGATTGCAGAATTAGAGAAAGCCAGGGGAGAAGCCTATGGTGGTATACGAGCTCAACTTGAGTCCATGCAAACGAGCCAGAAAACACTGGCGCAAGAGACCCAGAATCTCGTTAACGCATTGCGACGCCCTGAGGTAAGAGGCCGTTGGGGCGAAATGACATTGAAGCGATGCGTTGAACTCGCAGGAATGGTGGAACATTGTGATTTTCAAGAACAAGTCCACCAAAAAGGTGCCGACAAGACAATCCGTCCAGACATGATAGTGCGAATGCCCAATGAGCGGGAATTGGTCGTTGATGTGAAAACGCCACTTGATGCATATCTAGAGGCTATTGAGGCCGAAGATGAGAAGCAACGCAGGGTCGCCCTTAAAAGATACGCCAGAAATGTCCGTGAGCATATCCGCAGCCTATCAAGCAAGGCTTACTGGGATCAGTTTTCCCAAAGTCCTGATTTTGTCATCTTGTTTATTCCGGGAGATCAATTCCTCAGTGCGGCTACTAGCGAGGATCCAGAACTTATCGAAAAAGCGCTTTCACAACATATCATTCTTGCTACTCCTACTAGCTTTGTCGCTTTGTTAAAAGCCGTTGCCTATGGATGGAGGCAGTTGGCACTGACGGACAACGCGGCAGAGATCCGCAAATTGGCTGAAGACCTCTATGGCAGGCTGGAAACATTCGTCAGTCACTTAGGGGGAGTTGGCAAACAATTATCAAGTAGCGTTGAAAAATATAACGCAGCCATCGGGTCCCTGGAACGCCGGGTCTTACCCGGCGCCAGAAAGTTCGTTGACTTAGGTATTCACCCGACAAAGACAGTAGGTAAACTAGAGCAAATCGAGCAACGCCCGCGACAGATTATAGGATCGGACAACGATGCCGACCTAGAAAGTGATAATTCTTCAGAATGACAGCTACAACTAATCTCAAAATGAATCCCGCTTGAACATTAACCCGAAAGATTACCAGTACACTGACGATATACTGAATGACCGAATAATTCTTATTACTGGTGCCAGTGACGGAATCGGGCGAGCCTTGGCTTTGAGTGCTGCCGCTTTGGGAGCGCGTGTCATACTGCACGGAAGAAATACCCAAAAACTTGAACAGGTATATGACGATATTGAAAAAATAGGCAGTGCCTTAACGCCCGCCATTGCAGTGCTTGATTTGTCGGTTGCGACAGGAGATGACTATGCCGCACTTGCGGATAGCGTTGAGGATTCTTTCGGGAAACTTGATGGCTTACTACACAACGCTGCCATTCTGGGACAAAGACTACCGCTCGATCAATATGATCCAAACGAATGGGCCCAAGTTTTGCATGTGAATTTGACCGCACCAATGGTACTCACACAGGTACTCATGCCTTTGCTCAGAAAATCGGCAGACCCCTCAGTGATTTTTACTAGCAGCGGTGTCGGGCGTATCGGGAGAGCATTTTGGGGTGCGTATTCCGCATCTAAATTTGGAATTGAAGCCTTATCGCAAATACTTGCAGAAGAAAACACCCACACAGGACTTCGGGCTAATTGTATTAACCCAGGACCAGTCCGAACTAATATGCGTCTACAAGCCTATCCGGCCGAGAACAAGGATAAATTAGCGACACCTGAAGATATAACAGCTGCTTATATCTACCTGTTAGGACCGGATAGCAAAGGAATCACCGGAAAAAGCTTTGATATAAGTTAATCTTTAGGTTCAGGTATATATTGTATCTATTTGTTTTTCTGATAGTTAACTTTACTCTTTATACCAGCGGCTTGGTATAAAAGTTTCGTTTGATCTTGAGTTAGAACTTCATATTGTCCCCGCCGCAGTTTTTTCGATAAATTTATCGGCCCAAACCCTATACGAATGAGCCGGCTTACCTTGTAGCCTATGGCTTCCCATATCCTGCGGACCTCCCGATTACGTCCCGATTGCAGACTTACGGTGAACCAACGATTAGAGCCAGTACCACCAGCCGAAGAGAGCGAGTCAAAATTAGCAATACCGTCCTCTAATGCAACACCGGCAAGCAACCGATTTAATTCTAATTCGCTAGGGGCCCCATGCACCCTAACTGCGTAGCGTCGCTCTATTTGATTTGAAGGATGCATCAGGGTATTCGCCAAAATGCCATCGGTCGTAAAAAGCAGTAATCCCATAGTTGAAAAATCCAGCCGTCCGACTGCTATCCAACGGGCTCCAGAGAGATGCGGTAATGATTGAAACACCGTACGCCTGCCTCGCGGGTCCGAACGACTCGTGATCTCGTTATCTGGCTTATTGTAGGCTATACACTGTTCAATCAAATTTTGGTTGGAAACGATTAACGGTCGTTTATCCAGAAGAAAATACTCTGTGCCGGCGACACGTTCCCCGATGACAGCAAGACGCCCATTTATAGTTAATCGCCCCTCACGGATCCACGCTTCAATTTGACGGCGAGAACCATGCCCAGCATTTGCCAGAATCTTTTGAATACGAGCGGCCATCAAGCCTCGCTAGATTGTTTATTTTCGTCTTCTAATTCATCTAGATTAGGAGCGGCTGAGGGCTCGGCTTCAACGTGGTTATTCTCAACCATACCGTCGGTATCACCGCCCCCCATATCAACCTTTTCTGAGTTACCAACATCATCTCGGATCGATATTTCTGCGGCCGAGGGATCAGCTACTGCGTCGACATTTTCAACATCCGGCAAATTAAATTGCACTCGCAGACTTTCCCAATCAGCGATGTCTGATAACGGAGGCAAATCATCAAGCGTTTTTAAGTTGAAATAATCGAGGAAACTCTTCGTTGTACCAAACATTTCTGGTCTACCTGGCACATCGCGATGACCTAGGACACGAATCCATTCTCGCTCAAGGAGTGTACGTACAATGTTGGTGCTAACTGAAACACCACGTATTTCTTCAATCTCACCACGCGTTATTGGTTGCCTGTAAGCAATCAAGGCTAATGTTTCGAAGAGCGCCCGTGAATATCTCGGTGGCCGTTCCTCCCAAAGCTTCTGAAGGCGCTCAGCCATACCTAACTCAATTTGAATCCGAAATCCGGATGCAACCTCCTTAACTGTTAGGGCTCTATATTGGTAATCGTCAATCAGACTTCCAATCGCGACCCGGATATCCGATTTTCCTGGCATTGAGTCTTCATCAAAAAGTTTCTGGAGCTGATCGATGTTTAGTGGACGACCGGCAGCCAATAATGCTGCTTCGATGAAATATTTTATTTGCTCTTCATCCATGGACCACTAACTCCTTATCATTCATCCGCAGGATCCATTGCAACATTCTCCCCTTTATCTGCAACCAGTCGGACAGATGATGCAGCTCTCACATGAAGAGGTGTATATGCATCAGATTGAGTCACTTCAATTACTGATTCCCGCAACAACTCAAGTATTGCAATAAAAGTCACAGCGACCCCCATGCGCCCCTCCTCTGGATCGAATAGGTCTTGGAATTCGGAAAACGAGCCAGCCTTGATGCGACTTAATATCTCGGACATCCTCTGCTGCACTGACATGGGTTCTCGCTGAACATGCAAATTGGCGAACATCTCTGCGCGTTTTAACACATCATGAAATGCGAGCATGAGTTCTTTTAGCGTTGCGTCTGGTAACTTCCGAGTTATTTTGCGCTCTGGTGCATCGATAGTGGCGACGCGTACATCTCTTTCTAAGCGTGGCAACAAACTGATATCTTCCGCTGCTTTTTTAAACCTTTCATATTCTTGGAGACGCCTTACTAATTCCGCCCGCGGATCTTCCTCTTCTTCCTCATCAGCTTCTGGGCGCGGCAATAACATACGGGACTTTATCTCAGCGAGCATAGCCGCCATCAATAAATATTCACCAGCGAGTTCGAGCTGCATTTCTTTCATGAGCCCTATGTACTCTACATACTGCTGGGTAATTTCAGCTATAGGGATATCAAGAATATCAATGTTCTGGCGGCGTATGAGATAGAGAAGCAGATCAAGGGGACCCTCAAAAGCCTCTAAAAACACCTGTAAAGCGTAGGGTGGTATATAAAGGTCTTGAGGTAGCTCTGTGACTGGCTCGCCATCAACAACAGCAAAGGGCATCTCACTTTGCGCTGGCAGCATTTCCCCGTGCCCTTCCGGTTTAGGCGCGTCTTTCGGTGTAAGGACTTTCAGTTCCGGTTTCATGAAAATACCAGCAGCAATCCAATTAGTTTACCGCAAAACTAAGCTGAGCATCTAAGCTCAGCTAACTAATGAGCTAGTATCTCCTAGCCCATCCCTAATAATTTCGATATCACCCTTCGAGAGATCGATCACCGTTGTGGGCTCAATTCCAACGGTACCGGCATCTACAATAAGGTCAATACCATCGCCAATCCTGTCCTGTATGGCAGCAGCATCAGCAAGTGGTAAATCTTCTCCCGGTAACAATAGCGTGGAACTCATTATTGGCTCACCAAGGGACTCCAGCATAGCTTTAACCACAGCATGATCTGGCACCCTTAAACCAATTGTCCGTCTCCGCTTATTTAGCAGCCGTTTTGGCACCTCTCGAGTTGCCGGCAAAATAAATGTATAGGGCCCTGGTGTGAATGACTTAAGGATCCGATAAGCCCAATTATCTGCACGGGCATACAAACTTATCTCCGACAGGTGGCTGCAAACAAGCGTGAAATTATGGTGCTTATCTAACTGTCTAATTTTACGCATCTTATCCATCGCAACCTTATCCCCCAAATGACATCCAAGTGCGAAAATCGAATCTGTTGGATAGGCAATTAATCCACCGCTACGCAACGTTGCTACAACTTTAGCTACAAGACGAGGCTGTGGATATGCTCGATGAATTTTAACGACTCTTGCCATCACTGAATTGTAACGAGAGATTGCTTTCGTTGCTGCTTTGTTTTCAGCGTTTTCTCTGTCTGTTCATTTAAGCTATGATTCGGCACCGCTTATCGGTGGAATAAACTTCTGATGCATCTTTTATTAGATTACATCCCAATTATCGCGTTTATCTTCGCTTATTTTTATGAAGATATCTTTTTTGCGACCGGGGTACTCATGGCAGTGATGCCAGCCGTGCTCGCGGCGCAGTGGCTTCTTACGAAAAAGCTCAACCGCATTTATGCGGCCTCAACGGCATTAGTTC
>TARA_B100000686_G_scaffold28785_1_pt1 | contig 12794 bp, 13 predicted proteins | sample TARA_B100000686 | Tara Oceans TARA_B100000686 (sample SAMEA2622733) | marine metagenome | biome: marine biome (ENVO:00000447); feature: marine epipelagic mixed layer (ENVO:xxxxxxxxx); material: "saline water (ENVO:00002010), including plankton (ENVO:xxxxxxxx)" | depth 150 m
GGTATCTTCTCCTTCACGAATTGCCAAAGTAGACCCACCAGGGACCACAACGACAGGCAGTTCTCTGAGTCCAGCCAGTGCCATCATCATCGCTGGAAGTCCTTTGTCACAAGATGCTATCCCCAATACGCCTTTAGCAGTGGGTAAAGATCTCGCTTGTCTTCTAAAGACTTGAGCTGCATCATTCCTATATGGTAAAGAATCCATCATCCCTGTAGTTCCTTGTGTTCTACCATCACATGGATCGGAGCACATCAAGGAAAATGGAATCGTTTTCGCATCTTTAAATTCACGAGCAGCAGCCTCCACTTGGAGTGCTAATTCAAAGTGCCCAGTGTGTAACCCTAAAGCTACAGGGGAACCGTCATTATCTCGAAGGCCACCAGAGGTAGAAAGTATAAGGAAGTGCTTTCTCAGAAGCTCTGCAGGATTCCATCCCATTCCAGCATTTTGACTCATACCAAAATGAAAACCACTCGACTCGTTAACGAGAATTTCCTCAGTGAACGGTAAGGTCCCTGAAGGACCGTCAGAATGTGTATCAAAATTCCATGTGGAATCTTGCGGATCTATAACGTCACCGATACTAAAAGATGCTTGATCTACCATGTTAAACGCCTCCGTGAGATTGATTTGAGGCAATAGTGTATCAACTGCTCTATTATTGGTTAAATATCGAAGGAGATGATTTGAAAAGTAAAAAAAACATCCTAGGCAATAAAGAGGGCTGGGATTTAATGTCTGAAGAATACCAAGTCAGTAGCGACATATCCGTGGAAGACATTCATTATTCCCCTTTATCCTTCGGAGAGAAATCCGCCAATTTAATCGGTAATGTAGTCGGCAAAAAATATGTTGAACTAGGATGCGGGGGGGGGCAAAATTCGATAGCTCTAGCAAAATTGGGCGCTGATGTCACAGCCGTTGATCTATCTTCAAACCAATTGACACATGCTGTCTCTACATGTAGAAACCTTGGTATCTCAATTAATTTACTACAGGCAAATATACAGACCTTAAATTATTTCCCTAACAATCACTTTGATGGCATTATTTCAGCTTTTTCACTGGAGTTTATAGAAGATATCGGTACTTTTTTTTCAGAATCAAACCGGATATTGAAAAATCGTGGCCAGCTGATATTAAGCACCACACATCCTCTCGGGGCATTTGAATGGGATACTGAGTCCAAAAATCTATTAGTGACCAATTATTTCAATCCACCGGTAGAAATTTGGAAAGAACAGGGACAAATTAGCCCTGGGTTTACTTATTTCAGAACTATGGAAGAAATTTTCTCTAACGTGACCGAGAACGGATTTACAATCAAAAAGCTATTAGAACCGAAACCTTTGGACCTCAACAAAGAACTTTTAAGCCCGTACAAAGGCGATTATTGGACTGAGTTCAGGGATCGATTAAATGCTATACCGTTCGCAGTAGTCATACAGGCAGTAAAAGATTAATTTTAATCCGATCTAAAAGCCACCACCAATGGCTCTCACAATTTCCAATGAATCTCCCTCATTCAAAACTATCCCAGCATACTCTTCCCTTTTTAAAACTTCTCCATTCAAGGCTATTGCTATTGCTTTTCTTTCAGCCAATCCAAGTTCTTCCAAGAGCTTTATTAAAGATAATCCAAGTTTAATTTCATGAGCTTTGCCATTTAAATTTACAAACATAATCACACTATATTTGATTCCAATATTTCAAAAATATCATGGGCTGCAGATTTTGGGCTAACAGCTTCAGATATCGCTCCAATCACTGCTACCCCTGCAGCTCCTGCTTTCATTACCTCTATGCAATTTTCCGATGATATACCCCCAATCCCTATAACTGGTATGGATAGGTTTTTAGTTACGTCGTCTATTATTTCAGGGCCAGAAACCTCCCCATTAGGATGGGAAACCGATGGAAATATTGTCCCTACGGTCAAATAGTCCATACCTTCAAAATATGCTTTAGTGGCAGCGTCAAAACTATGTACCGATTTACCTATAATGAAATCTTTTTTTAACTGCTGGAAATCAATGCCACTAATCATATTTTCGGGAAAATGAATACCATCGGCCCCCACTTGTTTTGCAAGATCCACATCTCCATTGACTACAAATATAGCTTTATCTCTGGTTAAACCCCTTAAATTTATGGCCATTTCCAACTTTTCCGGCCCTTCCATATCTTTATCTCTAAATTGAATCATATTGACTCCACCGGAAATGGCATCGCTGACGATGGTCCCTAAATCTCTTCTGGAAGTTCGATTCCTATTGGTTACCAAACACAATATTGGGCTATTAGCATTTGCAATATCCACATTCTAACTAGCGTTGACGCCAGCACCTGGACTACTTGATATCGCGTAATCCCTTCGTTCAATCCGACCGCTCAGATACGCCTTACGACCGGCAGAAACTCCCAATTTAAAAGCTTCTCCCATAGCTGCTGGATCTGCCGCCTGGGCAATAGCTGTATTTACTAAGACTGCATCTGCTCCAGCTTCTAACGCTTTAGATGCATCTGAAGGAACAGCCAGTCCAGCATCTACTACTACTGGCACCTGAACATCGCTTATGATCATTTCAATTTCTTCCATGGTTAATATGCCTTGCCCAGAACCTATAGTTGACCCCAGCGGCATCACGGTTGCACAACCTAAATCAGCAAGCCGATGTGCCAAAACGGGATCAGCATGGATGTAAGGTAAAACATCAAATCCATCTTCGACCAATTCTTTGGCAGCGTCATAAGTTCCTATTGGATCTGGCAATAAGTGGCTTATATCAGGAATGACTTCAAGCTTAACCCAAGAGGAACCTGTGACTTCCCGAGCCAGTCGGGCAGTCATTACCGCCTCCTGTGAAGTTTTACTTCCGGCGGTATTAGGTAGGATCGTATAATCATCCCAGTTGAAATAATCCAAGATCGTTTTTTCATTCACATCTTGTAAATTCAACCTACCAATCGCCACAGTGATAATCTGTGTACCAGATGCTCTTACAGAACTAACCATCTCTTCCATGGTGCGATGGCGTCCCGTGCCTACCATGAGTCGAGAGGAAAATTCCTTCCCTGCTATAACTAAAGGATCATTCATACTACATCTCCATCACCCTGAAATTTTCTTAAAAAAATCACCCTGGGAGGTTGATCGGAGATTGATTCCATAACTCCCTCCGCTGGCATTATCCAGTTCAGGTCTCGGGTCGGCTTCAGTGAAAAACCCTCTCAGCCTTTTAGGCTCCCCGTATTCACGATTTTATTTTTGAAGAATATATTCAACATACGTGTTAAAGTCAATGTTATGTGATTTTGCGAAATTCAATTTAATTACCATTAAGTACTATAGGTTATAAAACTGTTGTAATGCGTCATTTCACCGCCACGGGATACCTTATATGGAATCGTGGTATATTCCTCCACCGCCACCCAAAAATTAACCTATGGTTACCTCCTGGAGGCCATGTAGAAGCTGATGAGGACCCAGTGGAAGCTGTGCTCAGAGAAATAAAAGAAGAAACCGGATTATTGGCCGCGGTATCTGAGACACCAAACCAAAAACAATTCCATTTTGACTACCCAAAGTCGATCATACCGCCAAGACATATTTTAGAAGAAGATATAGACGATCCGATAGATGGGTTTCACAACCATATTGATATGATTTATTACTGCAAGCCGATTACGGGGATAGATCAATTGCTCCCTGGATGGAAATTATTTTCCTATTTAGAATTAAAAAAGGCTCAACAAATTTATAACCATGAGAAAGATAGTTTTGACACTTCGGTTTATCCACCATTAGACGTCCTCACTATAGGCATAGACGCCATAGAGGCAACTTCATAGGATCTTCCCGATGTGAAAATACCCTCTATTCGGGTATTATTTGACGGCTCAAAAAATCAACAGGGATGAGGTTTAAACAGTATGGTTCAGAACAATATCGCCGTTATAAGAGGGGATGGGATCGGGATAGAAGTGGTAGAAGAAGGTATAAAAGTTTTAGAAGCAGTGTCTGAGAACTACGATTTTCAGCTTTCATTCCAAGAATTCCCATGGAGTTCTCAGTACTATATGGATACAGGTGTCATGATGCCATCTGATGGTTTAGATACTTTGGCACCATTTGAAGCAATTTTTTTGGGAGCTGTGGGTCACCCTGACATACAGGATCATATAACCCTCAATGGATTATTGTTACCTATACGGAGAAAATTTGACCAATATGTCTGTGAAAGACCCAGTGTCTTGTACGACGGGATCGAATCACCTCTTTCAGGAAAAAAGCCCTTTGATATAGATATGGTTGTAATACGGGAAAATACCGAAGGTGAATATGCCAATGTTGGCGGTTTTCAATATATGGACTTCCCTGAAGAAGTAGGTATTCAAACTGGGGTATTCACACGTAAAGGTTGCGAGAGAGTCATCCGCTACTCCTTCGAATTGGCTCGCAAAAGAAACAAGAAAAGACACCTCACATCAATCACAAAATCCAATGCCCAAGGATATGGCATGTTGGTTTGGGATAGAGCTTTCGAGAGAATTGCTGTTGAATATCCAGATATATCGACCTCCTCTTTGTTAGTTGATGCTGCAGCAATGGATTTCATCAGAAAGCCTGAAGATTTTGACGTAGTGGTAGGCAGCAATCTTTTTGGTGATATTTTGACTGATATAGCAGCAATCATTACCGGAAGCATGGGTTTAGCCTCTAGCGCCAACCTTGATCCTGAAGGTAGGTATCCCTCAATGTTTGAGCCCGTTCACGGTAGTGCTCCGGATATCATGGGTAAGGGAATCGCAAATCCAATGGCCCAAATTTTAACCGGGGCAATGATGCTGAAGCATTTAGGTCACATAGATGCTGCTGCTGATGTAGAAAAGGCGGTATTATCGGTACTATCTGAGGGAGAAATTCTGACACCGGACTTAGGAGGCTCCTCTTCTACATCTTCCGTTGGGGATGCCATTGTTGGGTCCTTAGGTAAGTAACTGAAAATACTTGTTAAGAGATACATATATGACAACTAAAACTATAGAAACCAGATTTCCTCACGAAAGCATAGAAAATAAATGGCAGAAAAGGTGGCGAGAATCCAGCCTATATAAAGTGGATGACAACGATCCCAGACCTAAATGGTATGAGTTAACAATGTATCCATATCCATCTGGCGATTTGCATGTAGGCCATTGGTATGCCATGACTGGCGCTGATATTCATGCTAGGTTTAGAAATATGCAGGGATACAACGTGCTTCACCCTATGGGATTTGACGCATTTGGCTTGAATGCTGAAAATGCAGCTATCGAAAGAGGTATACACCCGCATTCTTGGACAATGGACAACATCAAGCGAATGCGGGACCAATTGGCTTCTATGGGTCCTATGTACGATTGGGACAGAGAAGTAGTAACTTGCCTACCTGAATACTACAAATGGAATCAATGGTTCTTTTTGCAATTCTATAAAAATGATTTAGCCTACCGCGATTTCGCCCCAGTAAATTGGTGCCCTTCATGCGTAACCGTGTTGGCAAACGAACAGGTGATTGATGGGGCCTGCGAAAGATGCGACACCACAGTAACGCACCGAGACATGAATCAGTGGTTTTTCCGCATCACAAAATATGCTGAAGAATTATTGGACCAATCAAAAATGGATTGGCCGGAACGAATCAACACCATGCAGACAAATTGGATCGGTAAAAGCGAGGGTGTCGAATTCAAATTTGATATTACAGAATACGGTTTGGATACCAAATCGCTTGTAACATTCACTACACGAATTGATACGGTATACGGGGTCACTTTTGTCGTACTTGCACCCGAACATCCCTTAGTACAACCACTAACTTCAACAAATCAAAAAGAGGCTGTAAGCGACTACGTAAATAAAGCCAGAAAATCCTCAGAAGTAGAAAGGTTAGCCACTGACAGAGAAAAAACTGGGGTCTTCTTAGGGAGCTACTGTGTTAATCCTCTGACTGGTGATCGTATCCCAATTCTAATTGGCGACTATGTACTAAATACATACGGTACGGGAATAGTGATGGGTGTGCCTGCGCACGATGAAAGAGATTTTATATTTGCTAAAAAATATGACCTTCCCATCAAGGTAGTCGTAGCCCCCCCAGGGTGGGATGGCAGTGAATTAGATGAGGCATATCTTAGTCCTGGAACACAAGTAAATTCCTCACAGTTTGACGGCCTAAACAGTACAAAAGGTAAACAGCTGATCGCTGAACACATTGAATCCAACGACCTGGGAACTAGAACAGTAAATTATCGAATGCGGGATTGGTTAATATCAAGACAGCGATACTGGGGAACTCCAATCCCAATGGTATATTGCGATGCATGCGGAGTAGTACCTGTTAAAGAAGAAGATCTTCCTGTATTGCTTCCAGAAGATGCGGAGTTCCTACCCACAGGGGAATCGCCTCTGGCCGTACACGACAAGTTTGTGAATACCGGATGTCCGGATTGCGGCAAACCGAGTAAAAGAGAAACAGACACAATGGACACATTCGTCGATTCCTCTTGGTATTTTTTACGATATGCCAGTCCCAATTATTCCGAGGCAGCGTTCCACGAAAAATCTGCGGAGCTATGGAACCCAGTGGACCAATACACTGGTGGAGTAGAGCATGCAGTCATGCATCTCCTTTATTCACGATTCTTCGTCAAGGCCACGCGAGACCTCGGATTAATAAAATACGATGAGCCTTTTAAAAGACTTTTTAACCAAGGCACCATAATCTACAAAGGTGCCAAGATGAGTAAGTCTAGAGGTAATGTTATTGCACCTGATGATTACGTCAATGTAGTTGGGGCAGATACCGTTCGAACCTACCTCATGTTCATAGGTCCCTGGGAGCAGGGAGGAGAGTGGAATGACTCTGGTATAAATGGAGCTGCTAGATGGTTGAATAAGGTTTGGGATATATCGCATATAGATCCCAAGTCTTTCAAAGGAAGCCCAGATTCCGACACAGAAAAGGATCTGACCAGGCTACTGCATAAAACAATTATGAGAGTTGGAGAAGATATAGAAAAATTCAAATACAACACAGCGATCTCCTCCCTAATGCAGTTCACAAATGCACTATCAGAAGAGAAACTTTTTGAAAAAATCAATTATGATCAATGGCTGGGTCTGACAAGGAACCTGTATAAGATGATGGCTCCCATAGCTCCACATCTTTCTGAAGAGCTATGGGAAAAATCAGGTATGGAATCCAGTGTGCACACTCAAGAATGGCCTAAGTACAATGAGAATTTAGCCAAAGATGATGAAATCACTCTTGTGGTACAGGTAAATGGCAAAGTAAGGGCAAAAATATCTGCTTCAGTCGACATCACTGAATCTGATGCAAACGAGATTGCAATGGATGATCCAGGTGTTCAAAAACACACACAAGGATTAGAAATCAGGAAAGTTATTTATGTTCCCGGAAAACTATTAAATATCGTCGCCAATTAAACTCAACACAAACGGAGAGTCCCATGAAAGTATCCATAGCAGTATTACCCGGGGATGGAATCGGACCGGAAGTTATCAATGAATCAATAAAAGTGCTGGAAGCCATCGGCAATCGATTTAATCACGATTTCGGGATTGAATCCGGAAGGGTAGGAGGGAATGCAATAGATGATTACGGAACCCCTTTGCCCCAGGAAACCATAGATACTTGCAAAGATGCAGATGCAATTTTATTCGGCGCCGTTGGGGGTCCCAAGTGGGATGATCCAAATGCTGATGTTCGCCCAGAGGATGGAATTTTGGCGATCCGCAAATCATTGGGTTTATTTGCTAATTTAAGACCTGTAAAGGTTTACCCTGCATTAATAAATGCTAGTCCTTTAAAACCAGAAGTCCTGAAAGGGGTGGATATGATGGTCTTACGGGAATTAACTGGGGGATTGTATTTTGGTAAACCCAAAAAACGATGGAGTACTTCTAGAGGTCGTAGAGGCGTTGATACCCTTAAATATACAGAATCTGAGATAGTACGTATTTTGAAAGTCGGATTTGAACTCGCGATGGAAAGGCGAAAGAAACTGACATCCGTTGACAAGCAAAATGTCCTAGAATCGTCACGCCTCTGGAGGGAAATAGCAGTCGAGGTAGGCAAAGAATATCCAGAAGTAGAATTGGACCATGTTCTAGTAGACAATGCTGCCATGCAGTTAATAAGAAACCCTGCTGATTTCGATGTGATTGTTTCCGAAAATACATTTGGTGATATTCTGACTGACGAGGCATCAGTCTTATCAGGCTCCATGGGTATGCTACCTTCGGCAAGTTTGTCCACTTTGCCGGGTAAATCTGGAAGCCGAAGTAAAAAAGTGAGTCTGTATGAGCCTATACACGGCAGCGCTCCTGACATAGCTGGAAAGGGAATAGCAAACCCAATCGGTTGCATACTTAGCACAGCCATGATGCTTAGGCTTTCATTTGGTATGAATGATGAAGCAGACGCAATTGAAAAATCCGTTGACGCAGCATTGGCGGAGGGATATCGTACTACAGATATTGCTGGCGATGGTGGGAACGCGGTAAACACCACCACAATGGGTGATGTCATAGCGGGATCCATTTGAAAATCAGACATCAGGCTATAAATAACCTGATGTCTCTATCGAATGGATCTAAAATGGCAGATCAGAAGCTATATCGTAACCATCTGCTAATGATTTAAGTTCACTCCAGGTGGAATCTTCTACAAATATCCCTTCCTTGCGTTGGCGAATCTCATTCCTATGTTCGATCTCACCTGGATACAAAACTTCATCAAAACCTGGTGCTGTTTCCGAACTCTTCAAATAAGTGGCAAATTCAGTGACCTCATCTTTAAAATCCTGTAGATCCCTAAATGCTGAAACATTAAAAACTGAGATGAAACACCCATCATTATGTCTCCCAGAGGGATCATGACCGAAACCCAATCCAGTTAAGATTCCCGAAAATATCTCAACTATTGATGACAATCCGTAACCTTTGTGGCCTTGGTCTCCCCCAAGAGGTAAAATCGCCCCTCCATTCTTTAATTCGTTTGGGTCTGTAGTATGTTCTCCATCCTCTTTTACAACCCACCCACTTGGAATTGAATCCCCTCTAGCTTGTGCCAAATTTATCTTTCCAGCAGCAACAGCACTAGTTGCCATATCAAGAAAAAATGGTCCTTCTAAATTGCTAGGCATAGCAATTGAAATTGGATTGGTACCCAGTCTTTTTTCTCGCCCGCCAAATGGAACTACAGCCTTTGCTGACCTACCGGAGTCGGCGGTAATCATTCCTATCATATCTGCTTGGGCGGCCATCAGAGGATAAGCTGCCAAACGACCAATATGGCTTTGCCTATATACAGTGGCAGCCGCAATATTTTGAGTCTTAGCCTTTTCTATCGTCTCTCTCATCAGTCGCTCAGTGACAGAATATCCAAACCCCCAATGTCCATCCACGACCGTAGTAGTAGGGGTATCTTTTACAATCTCATATTTTGCACCCGGCACTATATGCCCTCTGTTCACTCTATCGATATACGTCGGTATCTGAATTATCCCGTGGGAATCGTGACCTGCTAAATTGGCCGCTATAGACAATCGAGAAATAACTTTAGATTCCTCTTTTGAAGCACCAGCTCCAATAAGCAGTGCTGTAGCAATTTTTTCCAATTCTTCCGGCATAATTGAAGGCATAATTTATCTCCTATAAATCTGAAACCCATGTTTTTGACCTTTCCACCGCTTTAGACCAATTATTCATTTTACGGTCTCTTTCTGTCCTTTCCATAAGCGGAGTATATACTTTTTGAGATGTCCACATCTCAGTTATATCGGATGTTGAGTTCCAAATTCCTGAGCCAATTCCTGCGATAAAAGCAGCCCCTAGCACTGTAGTTTCCTGAACAGCCGACCTATTTACCCTACAATCGCTGATATCTGCTTGCATCTGCATTAAAAGAGCATTGTTTGTAGCCCCTCCATCCACTTTCAGTTCCAATATATCGATACTGGAATCTTGCTGCATTATTTTTAAAACTTCCTCGCATTGATAGGCAATAGCTTCTAAGGCAGCTCGGGCTATATGAGCTTTATTTGCTCCTCTGGTTAACCCAACTATGGTGCCTCTAGCATCCATATCCCAATGAGGAGCGCCTAGACCGGTGAAAGCAGGCACAAAATAAACCCCCCCAGTGTCGTCTACTGAACGTGCAAGTTTTTCAACCAAGGAAGCGGAATCAATGATATTCAACTCATCCCTCAACCACTGTATAGTTGCTCCAGCTGAGAACACGCTTCCTTCCAAAGCATACTCAACCCTACCGTTCACTTTCCATGCGATAGTGGAAAGAAGACCTTTATTCGATTCTTTAATTTGATCGCCAGTATTCATCAGTAAAAAAGCCCCTGTGCCATAGGTGCATTTCGCTTCTCCAACCTTGAAACATGCCTGCCCAAACAATGAGGCATGTTGATCACCAGCAACACCAGTAATAGGCAGTTTACTATTACCCAACACACCGATCTCGCAAGATCCGAAGTCACCATCAGAATCGTAAATCTGGGGCAATATGCCCTTTGGTATATCCAATATATCTAAAATTTCTTGGCTCCATTCATGGGCCCTCAAGTCAAGAAGCATTGTCCTTGAGGCATTAGTTAAGTCCGTCACATGTTTTTTCCCACCGGTCATATTCCAAATCAGCCAACTATCCACAGTGCCAAAAGCCAATTTGCCCTGATTCGCTTTTTCACGAGCACCGGGAATGGTATCCAAAATCCATTTTATTTTGGTAGCTGCAAAATAAGGATCTATGGATAGCCCGGTGATTTTAGTAATTTTTTCTGCATCTGCTGTTTGCATCAATTCATGACAAATTGAAGCGGTCCTTCTACACTGCCAAACGATTGCTTTGTGTATTACCTCACCGGTTTCTTTCTCCCAAATAACCGTTGTTTCCCTTTGGTTTGTCATACCCATTGCAACTATGTTTTTTGACGCAACATTGGCGGTTTCTAGTAGTTCTTGGATGCACTCATAAACACTTTTCAAAATTTCATAAGGGTCATGCTCAACCCAGCCTGGTCTCGGATAATATTGATGAATCTCTCTATAACTTGAAGCAAATAACTTTCCTTGCTTAGTCACCAAAGCAGCAGTAGTGCCAGTGGTACCTTGATCAATTGCAAGAATATATTCTTTTGACATATGTACTATCCAATACCAAATCTAAAATTTCGGGTGGATTCATATGGTATGGTGAACAGGTACTATGTCAACACTTTTCATTAGCAATGGATGAATAGGAGCGTCTATGAATCAACGGTCTATAACTATTACAGTCGGAAATGTCACAATTGATGCACTTTTAAACGACACAGAGACGGCAAATAGCATATGGGATTCCTTGCCCATCTCAGGCTCAGCTAATGTCTGGGGAGATGAAATATATTTCTCTATTCCTGTTGATGCTACTGAAGACTCAAATGCATCAGATTTAGTGTCCTCAGGAGATATAGCATTTTGGCCTCCCGGTAATGCATTCTGCATATTTTTTGGCAGGACTCCAGCTAGCACCGACGATCAACCTAGAGCAGCCAGTCCCGTAAACGTGTTTGGGCATATTGACGGTGATGAAAAACTTTTTAGGGGAGTGGCAGGAGGGTCCGATATTAAGATAGTGGCTAAAGACTAAAAGGGATCTAACATGAGCTATACCGCGCTACTAAGACAGAAAGCCGATAGCCTTTGGGAAAAGGAATATATGCATCCTTTCGTCCAGGGCATCGGATCCGGATCTCTGGAGCTGGAAAAATTTCAACATTACATGAAGCAAGATTATTTATTTCTTATAGAATTTTCCAAAGTTATCTCGCTAGCTATTGCCAAATCTAAAAATCTAAAGGATATGGGGTGGTTCTCTACATTACTAAACGAAACCTTAAACACGGAAATGGCTCTTCATGTGAGTTTTTGCAAGGACTTTAACATTGCAGAGGAAGAACTATTAAATACCGACATGTCTCCCTCAACCCATTCCTATACACGTCACCTTTTGGAAATAGGCTACTCTGGATCAACCCCTGAAATTGCAGTCGCAATCTTGCCCTGTTCATGGGGTTACTCTGAAATAGGGAAGCGTCTCTATGCCAATGGGCTTCCTTCGAACAATCCTCTCTATTGTAGATGGATAGAAATGTACAACTCCAATGAATTCGCAGAACTAGCTATTTGGATCCGCGGATTTATAGATCGGGAAGCCGAAAACATGACCGACAGCGCCCGAGGCGACCTTGAGGCAATTTTCTTTAGAAGTAGCCACTACGAATATCGATTCTGGGACTCTGCGTACAACATGGAAACTTGGTGACCTCAAGATATAATTTTATTAGTATTGTGTGTTGAAATAATATTTACAATATCTATTGCAATATAGTATATTAACTTTGTTCAAGTAAGGAATCTTCAATCGTAAGAGGGACAAAGTGGCAAAGACAGAGACCATAGATATAAGTGAACCAGTCAATGAAAACGTATGCGCCCATCACTGGATTATTGGTGATCCAGATGGACCAACCAGTTCAGGCAAATGCAAACTCTGTGGCACCCAAAGAGATTTTATGAATTATTTTGAAGGTTCGGCGTGGGGTTCCGATATTTCTCTAGACCAGCTAGGAAAATCAACTGGTGCAACAAGAGAAGCATCATACGCACAAGCCGTACCTACAATCACAGATGAGGATGAGGAATAATCAACGGAAAAGGTCGTTTTCCT
>TARA_B100000686_G_scaffold56912_1_pt1 | contig 12783 bp, 13 predicted proteins | sample TARA_B100000686 | Tara Oceans TARA_B100000686 (sample SAMEA2622733) | marine metagenome | biome: marine biome (ENVO:00000447); feature: marine epipelagic mixed layer (ENVO:xxxxxxxxx); material: "saline water (ENVO:00002010), including plankton (ENVO:xxxxxxxx)" | depth 150 m
TCCTTATTTTTTTGTTTTGCAAATTCAAATAACTCCAAAGCATCTTTTGCATTTGTAGTCATTGGCTTTTCAATTGCTACGTGACAATTTTTTTCAAGTGCTGCTTTTGCATTTTCGTAATGAGCAAAATGCGGAGAAGCTATTATAACTCCATCTAATGGTTCAAATTCTAACATTTTTTTAAAATCAGTTGATGCGTATTTAAAACCAAACTTTTCCTTAACAAAGTTTAATTGATCTTCTTCAAGCTTACACACACTAACTAATTCAACATCATCTCTTAATTTAAGATTAGGGATGTGTACTTCTGTAGCCCACCAACCTGCGCCAATAATTCCAATCTTTGCTTTAGTCATAAAAAATTAATCAAGGTGCATTTGTATTGGTAAAAGATAGGGAAAATTAGTCTTTGGGTCAATATCAACCTTCATTATTGGTGCCATAAACTCAGCCCATTTTTTATTTACTTCACTTTTAGCTATATGATTAATTGATTTTTTTAAATCTTCAGTTTCAAAATATCCAAATAAAGTAAGACCATGCCTAAAAATATTGTAGTTTCTTAAGCCTGCTTCTCTTAACATATCAACCATTTCAGGCCATATTTCATCATGTCTTTTTTTATACTCTTCTTCATATCCTGGCCTAACTTCAAGAACCCAAGCATAATTTTTCATAACTACCTCCTACGTAATTATTTTTGTGATTTTGAATATATATAATTAGTTAAGATTATTGCAACTATCAACATTGCACCTAAAATAGTAAGTTGTGATTCTATTTTAATTCTTGCTACATTTAATCCGCCTCTTAATATAACTACTATCCAAAAAGCAATAAAAGTTCCAAAAATATTTCCTCGTCCCCCAAAAATATAAGTTCCTCCCAACATTACCATTAAAACTATTTCTAGTTCTGCCCCTGTTGCCATATTAAATCTTGCTACTGCTAAACGCGAGGTAGTTAAAACTCCTGCAATACCACACACTACGCCGGATAAGGTAAAAAGTAAAAACTTTATTCTATCAACTTTTATGCCTGAATATTTTGCTGTTACTGGATTTGTTCCTATTAGATAAAGTTGTTTTCCGTATATAGTTGAACTTAATAAAAAACCTACAACTATTGCAAAAAGTGTAAATATAATTACTGGAATGGGAATAATTCCTACATACCTATAATCAATTCCTATGAACCAAGATGGATATCCTCCTAAAGAAAAATCGCTAGCGAGCGATTGAGCTATACCTCTATAAAGTGTTAATGTTCCTATTGTTAAAATAATAGATGGTATTTTGAGTTTTGTCACAAGAATCCCATTGAACATTCCACATAGCATACCAGAAATAATTGCAATAAAGATAGAAAGAGGCATGCCAAATCCTGCATTATAAACCGTTCCAAATATAACTGCAGTTAGAGCTATCATTGAAGCTATTGACAGATCTATTTCTCCTGAAATAATTACCAATGTGAGTATGATTGCTATAAGACCATATTCAACATATGGAGTTGCTGAGTCCATTATAAATGCCATATCCGCAAAAAAAGGAGAGAGTTGAATTGATGCAATAATTGAAATTATTAATAAAATTACAGCAACCCATTCAGGTCTGATAATCCAATATCTTAAAGTTGGATTTTCATTTAAGTATAATACAAGTCTATTAAACATTTGCACTCACACTTAATTTTTTCATTCTCAAAATTATTAATTGATCAAGGGCTAATGCTAATACGATGATTAATCCATAGATAGCTTTTTGGAATTCTCCTGGTATATTTAAAACAGGCAAAGCAACATTTATTATACCTAATAACAGTATCCCTAAAAAGGTACCTAATACACTGCCCGAACCTCCTGTTATACTTGTTCCGCCTATTATTACTCCAGCAATAACTATAAATTCTATTCCAACTCCTGTAACTCCTGGATTAACATAACCAAATCTAGAAGCATAAAACAAACCTGCAATACCTGCAAACATTCCACAAATACCAAAACAAAAAAGAGTTACTTTGGTAACATTTATTCCTTTTAGATGTGCGGCTATTGGATTGCTGCCAGTAGCGTAAATTTCTCTACCCAAAACTGAATGACGCATCAAAAGATGTGTTAAGATAACAATTACTGCAGAAAAAATTAATATTCCAGGAATTGAAAAGAAAAAAGATGTTTGTGAGAAAGAAACAATATGTTCCGGAATGTCATTTCTATCAATTTGTCTACCTCCACTAACAATAAATACGAGTCCTCTGTAAAGACTTAAAGTCCCAAGAGTAACTATAATTGAATGAACATTAAATCTTGTAACGATAAAACCGTTTATTAGTCCCATTATTAAACCAACTAATGAAGTTATAATCAATGCTAACCACAGCGATACTCCTGGAAAATTAATAAAAACTAAACCAATAATAATTGCAGCAAATGCAAGTGTTGATCCGATAGAGATATCAACATGTCGACATATAATTACCATCATCTGACCCATTGCCATGACTAATATTAATGGAATTGCTAAAAAGACAGCTCTCCAACTATCTACTGTCAAGAATCTTGGGTCAATTATTGATGCAATAATTACAAAAACAACAATAATAGAAAATATTCCTAATTCTCTAATTCTTAAAAATTTATCAAATAATGTCATTAACTGATCGCAAATTTCATAATTTTTTCTTGAGTAGCTTCTGTATGATTTAGTATCTTTGTTATTTTACCTTCCCTCATAACAATTATTCTATGAGACAAAGATAGTATTTCAGGTAACTCAGATGAAATCAAAATAATTGCAGTACCCATCTCAGCCAATTGATTTATTATTTCATACATTTCAGATTTAACTCCAACATCGACACCCCTTGTTGGCTCATCCAAAATAAGTACTGTTGGGTTTGACATTAGCCATTTTGAAATAATACATTTTTGTTGATTACCTCCAGATAATTCTTCAATAAGTTGTCTTCCAGATGTTAGAATAATATTAAATTTTTTTATATATTCAGATGTTTTTGAAGAAACTAATTTAGAATTTATCAAGCCTAATTTATTTGATATTTCTTTTGGAACTGCAGATGTAATATTATCTTCAACTGCAACTGGTCCAAATATACCCATTTGTTTTCTATCTTCAGGTACGTAAGCAAAACCTTTTTTTATAGCTTCATTAGGAGAATTATTTTTAACGATATTTCCATTAAAATAAATTTCACCTTCATCATAGATTTCTGCACCAAAAATACTTTTAGCGACTTCAGTTCTTCCTGCCCCAACTAATCCTGCAAAACCAAGTATCTCTCCTTTTTTTAAATCAAATGAAATATTTTTAAACTTATTAGAGTAGCAAAGATTTTTTATACTTAAAACAAATTCATCTTTTGATAAATAATCATTTTCCTTAACTTCAACCTTTTCAATATTTCTGCCAATCATAAATTTTATAATTTCTTCATTAGTTATTTCATTAATTTTTTTAGTTATGATTAAATCACCATCTCTAAAAATAGTAACGCGATCTGCAATAGCTTTAATTTCCTCTAATCTGTGACTAATAAATATAATTGCCATACCTTTAGATTTTAATTGATTTACCAATTTGAATAATTTACCAACTTCATTTGGAGTTAAAGGTGATGTAGGTTCGTCCATTATCAATATTTTAGAATTTTTTGATAAGGCTCCTGCAATTTCGATCATTTGCTGATCTGCAATTGATAACCCCTCCATAATAATTTTAGGATCAATTTCTAATCCTATAGAAGATAAAATTTTTTCAGAAGATTTATTAATATTTTGCCATTTAACTTGAGAAAAATTATTACCATCCATATGTCCCATAAAAATATTTTCAGCAACTGAAAGATGTGAAAATGATTGAGGCTCTTGATGTATAAGTGATATTCCATTTTTTTGGGCAACTATTGGAGTTGAAATTTGAACTTTTTCATTATCAAGAAAAATGTCACCTTCAGAAGGAGTGTAAACACCACTAAGAATTTTAACAAATGTCGATTTACCTGCACCATTCTCTCCAACTAGAGCATGGACTTCACCTGGCTTAAGTTCAAAATCAACTTTTCTTAAAACGTTAACTCCACTAAAAGACTTTCCAATATTTTTTGTATTTAAATTCATATTTTATGTATAAAAAAGATTATTATAGTTTTTTTATCAATATTAGTTGTAATTAATACAAAAAAATCTTGATAAACAAACTTTTTTTCGATTAAATCAATTATAATTTTTTCATTAGGAGGAAAAATGTCAAAACTATTAAAACTAATAAGTGTAGGTTTATTAGGAATTTTTTTAACTTCAGGTGTATTTGCTAAAACTGAAGTTGTATATATTCCCAAAAATACTGGTAACCCATACTTTGATTCAATAATCAAGGGCTTTGAAGTAGGTGCTGAAAAATATGGTTATAATTTTTCAACTGTTGCTCCAGCAACTGCTGATGCAACTTCTCAACTTCCATTTATTAAAGCAGAAATTCAAAGAGGTGTTGATGTTATTGCAATATCACCAAACTCTAACGATGCTTTAAATACAGTTTTCGATCAAGCTAGAAAAAAAGGTATCATAGTAATGGTGGTAAATGGAGATATCCCTGGAAGTGAAGCTCACAGAGATCTTGCAATTATGCCTGTTGACTTTTCAACTGTTGGCACAGCACAAATGACTTTAATGGGACAATTAATTGACCACAAAGGCCAATTTGCTATTTTAAGTGCAACAACAGATGCACCTGATCAAAATACTTGGATTAAGGACATGGAAGATAACATTATTGGCAAAGGAGCTTTTGCAGGTATGGAGTATCTTGGAGTTGTATATGGTGATGATGATCCACAAAAAAGTACAACTGAAGCTGAAGCACTACTTGCAAAATATCCAGACCTTAGAGGTATTATTTCTCCAACAACAGTTGGTGTAGCAGCTGCTGCTCAGGTTGTTGAATCAGCTGGAAAATGTGATCAAGTTCAAGTTACAGGACTAGGTACACCAAATCAAATGAGACCTTTCCTTAAAAGTGGTTGTGTTAAAGCTTTCCAACTTTGGGATCCATCGGTTGAAGGAGAAATAGCTGGTTGGCTTTCGGTTCAAATGGTTGAAAATGGGATGAAGCTATCTGAAGGAATGACTATTAGTGTTCCTGATCAAGGAGATGTAGCAATTAACGCAAATAATTTAATTTATGCTGCTCCAATGCTTGATTTTGTTCCTGGCAATATAGATAATTTTAACTTCTAAAATATCTTTTGAAGAGCAATGGAAACATTGCTCTTCATTAAAACAAATAATGAATGATATTAAAATAGTTGATGCCCATCATCACTTATGGGACCTAAATAACAAAGATACAAGTTATTCATGGTTGATGGTGACTGAAGGTGAGGCTTTTTTTGGAGATTATGCAGGAATAAGAAAAAGCTATTTACTTGAAGATTATTTAGAAGATGCAAAAAATCAAAATTTAATTAAATCAGTTCATGTTCAAGCAGAACATGATGAAGACAAACCAGTTAATGAAACACGATGGTTACAAAGTATTTCTGATAATCATTCCTCAAAACTTCCAAATGCAATAATTGCTTTCGCTGATTTTTCTAAGAATAACGTCTCAGATATTCTTGATGAACATCAAAATTATAAAAATATCAGGGGAATTAGACAAATTTTATCATTTAATGAAAGTGAACCAAAATATTCTCATGCTTCAGAAGATTTTATGAAAAATTCAACCTGGTTAGCGAATTTTGCAAATATAAGAAATCGTAATTTATCATTTGATATTCAGATTTATAAACATCAAATGAATGATGCTTATGAACTTGCAAAAAAATATGATGATATATTGTTTATTTTAAATCATACTGGTGAACCATGTTATCAAAGTGATGAATATATATCTAGTTGGGAAGAAAATATGTCCAAGATTGCAAGTTGTGAAAATTTTGTGGCTAAAATATCTGGATTAGGAATGTTTAATCCAAATTGGACAATACAATCATCGAGAATATTTGTTGAAAAAACTATAGAAATTTTTGGAATAGAAAGATGTATGTTTGCTTCAAACTTTCCAGTTGATAAACTTTTTAACTCTTTTGATACATATTGGAACTCTTTTAAAGAAATTACAAAACATTACTCAGAAAATGATAAAAATTTATTATTTTCATCTAATGCAGAAAAGTATTATAGAATTTAAATATGCCTTCAATTATAAAAGATGTAAGAGCAAAGCTTTATACTTGGAAAGGCCCTATTCAAAAAATTCATGATAATTTTTGTACTAGTGCAGCTGATATTTTAAATACTGAAAAAGTAAGTGCAGATAGTATGTCTACTTTTAAATTTTTAAGCTGGTTAGTCGTTGAGGTAGAAACTTCTGATGGACATATAGGACTTGGAAATGCTGCTTTATCGCCGCGACCATGCAAAACCGTAGTTGATACTTATTTGAAAAATGCTTGCATAGGAGAAAACATTTGGGATTATGAACACATTTGGCAAAAAATGTACCGTCAAACACTTGCTTGGGGTAGAAAGGGAGTGGGCATGACTGCAATTAGTGCAGTTGATATTGCAATCTGGGATGCTTTAGGCAAAGCTGCAAATCAACCTGTTTTCAGACTTCTTGGTGGTAAAACCAAATCAAAATTACCTTGTTATGCAAGCAAGTTATATAGCCAACCATTGGATTCACTCGCTAAAGAAGCAAAAGAATATTTAGATCAAGGATTTAAAGCTATGAAATTGCGTTTTGGTTGGGGACCAAAAGATGGCGCTTATGGTATGAATAAAAATATTGAACTCATAAAAACAGTTAGATCAGTTGTTGGAAACGACATAGACCTAATGGCGGACGTATATATGGGTTGGACATTTGAATATGCAAAAAGAATGATGAGATTAATTGATAATGAGAATTTAAGATGGTTAGAAGAGCCTGTTATAGCAGATGATATAGATGGTTATGCTGATTTGAGAGCATCTTGTAGAACTCCTATTTCTGGAGGAGAACATGAATATACTCTTTATGGTTTTAGACAGTTATTAGAAAAAAAAGCTGTAGATGTAGTACAGTTTGATACAAATAGAGTAGGAGGTATAACGCAAGCTCACAAAATTTGTGCCTTAGCTGAATCATTTCAAATTCCTGTAATTCCACATGCAGGACAAGTTCATAATTTTCACATTTCTATGAGTAGTATTAATGCTCCAATAGTTGAGTACTTTCCTTTTTGGCCTGTTGAAATTGGAAACGAATTGTTTTGGTATATTTTTGATGGAGAACCACAAGCTAAAAATGGCTACATAGAACTAGATGATGGCATACCTGGTCTAGGAATCTCTTTATCTAAAAAACACTTAGAGAATTTTATTATTGAAGTTTAATTTAGTTATTTAATACGTTGCTCTTCCTCCACTTACATCAAATACCGCTCCAGTAGTAAAGGAGTTTTCTTCTGAAACCATCCAAGAAACCATTGCTGCTAATTCTTCTACTTTAACAAATCTATTTCTTGGAATTTTTGATAACATATAATCAATGTGTTCTTGACTTATCTGATCAAAAATCCTCGTTTTGGCTGCAGCAGGTGTAACACAGTTGACTGCAATATTTTTATCAGCCAACTCCTTTCCTAAAGATTTAGTTAGAGCTATAACTGCTGCTTTAGCAGCACTATAAGGCATAGCATTTGGATTACCCTCTTTGCCTGCAATAGATGCTACATTAACTATTCTACCATAATTATTTTTCATCATTGTTGGTACAATAGATTTGCAACAATAAAATACACCATTTAAATCAATATCAATTACTTGCTGCCAATCTTTTAAAGGATACTCCCAGGTTTTATGACTCGGGCCAGCAATACCAGCATTGTTAACTAGAATATCAATTTTGTTGCAAAGTTTAATTGATTTCTCTTTAGCATTTTCAACAGAAGTGTAATCTGTAACATCGCATACAATCTTATGTAATTTACCTTCCAAGTTTAATTCATCAAGTAATTTAGCATCTTTGTCCCAAATTAAAACTTCTGCACCTGATTTCAAAAATCTTTCGGTAATAGCAAGTCCAAATCCTTGAACTCCTCCGGTAACAACAGCAACTTTATTTGATAAATCAATTTTATTCATATCAACCATCCTCAATTTTTAGAGCTAACATAATATTATTATTAGTATAATTAGACAGAATTAGCAATTTCTTCGTTATATGAAAAGATAGCAGGACTTCCACCTGTAAAAATAAAAATAACATTTTGATTTTTTTTTATCATACCTTTTTTTACATAATCAATAAGTGCAGAGAATCCTTTAGAAGTATAAACAGGATCTAAAATAATTCCTTCTTTTTTAGCAAGCAATCTAGTTGCTAAAAGTCCCTCCTTTGTTGGTGCGCCGTATTTTTCTCCTACATAATTATTATCATTATTGATCATCTCTGGAGTAAATTCTAAGTTTACATCAAGCATCTTAGCGCCTTCATTGCAAATTCTTGCTATATCTTTTTTGATATCCATTTTAAAATAGACTGGTGAAATGCCTTGTATACGCGTTGGCCAATTGAGAATTTTAGATCCCAAATCACAGCCTGCTTGTGTCATATTTGCTGCAGTAACAAACAAATGGTCAGCCATAAAATTTTTTTCTTTCATTTGAAAATCAATTTCTGCCATTGCATTAGCATAACTGATACCTGCAAGAACTGTATCCTCATCAGGATCAAAACCTCCTTTTAATAACAATGGTTTTCTTCCTTGTTTAATTAATTCCTGATATTTATTGTCCAAATAAATTGGTATTTGTTCTAAATCTTCTCCGTCAACTACATCAACATTTGCTCCTAATATATTATATAATAAAAAATTACCTTGCATTTGATTACCTTTAACGCCGTGCATGAGTACAAGAAAAGATTCTATATTCAACTTATTAGCAGCAGCAGCAGTTTGTCTACACCAATTTGATTGAGAGGAACCACCTGCAAGAACACAATCATAATTACCTGTAACAACTTTAGCCATTATAAATTCTAAATGCCTTGTTTTATTGCCACCAAAAGCTAGGGCAGTGCAGTCATCTCTTTTTATATATAAATTTATTTCTAATTCTTTTGAAATATTTGGTAAAAATTCTAGAGCAGTTGGCAGCATCGCTAGCTCTACCTTGGGAATTTTATTAATTCTTCTTACTAATTCCTCGGCTGAAAGAGGAAAAAAATTATTTGACATAAATTATGTTTATCATAAACTCTTATAATGAACAAAAGGTTAAATGAAAAAGTTGCGATAGTTACTGGAGGTGCAAGAGGTATAGGAAAAGGAATTGTATATTCACTAGTCAGTGAAGGAGCCAAAGTTGTATTAGTTGATCAAAATCATGAAAATGGGAAACAAGCAGAATCTGAAATAAATAAAGAATTTAAAAATGCTGTTACATTTCTTAAAGCTGATGTCTCTCTGAAAAATGATAATATTAAAGCTGTTAAAACTGCGATTGATATTTATGGAAGGTTGGATATCATTTGCGCAAATGCAGGTATTTATCCTTTAACATGGATAAAAGATATTAGTGAAAAAGAATGGGATCAAGTAATGAATGTCAACTTAAAAGGTCCTTTTTTTTTACTACAAAGTGTTCTCGATCATTTTATTAAAAATAAATATGGTAAAGTTGTTTTTACTTCCTCGATAACAGGAACAATTGTTAGTGCCACTGGACATGCCCATTATGCTGCTACAAAATCTGGATTATTAGGTTTAGTAAAAACTGCAGCTTTAGAATTATCACAATATAATATAAATATTAATGCTGTACTACCTGGTAATGTAATGTCTGAAGGAATGAAACTTGAAAGAGGAGATGAATATATTAAATCACAATCCAAAGCTATACCTCTTGGAAGATTAGCAGATAACGAAGAAATTGGAAAACTAGTAACTTTTTTAGCTTCAGATGATGCTTCATATATTACCGGCCAAGGCATTACTATAGATGGAGGACAAACTATTCCAGAAAATCAAGATGAAGTTTTTCACCCAAAAACTTAAGAGTTGATTTGGTCAAATAATTCTAATTTTCCTTTAAAAGAAGTGTAACCTGAATCCACAACATGAATACCTCCTGTCATTGATTTAGATTTGTCTGAAGCTAGAAATAGTGCAAATTCTGCAATATCAATTGGTTTAGAAATGCCCATTAAATGCAAATCTTCTAATTGTTTTCTTACTTTTGGATCATTTAAAAATTTCATTTGATGAGGAGTTTCAACAAAACCTGGACAAATCGCATTTACTCTTATTCCTTCAGGTGACAAACCTGCAGCCATTGATCGAGTCATAGAAACAATGCCTCCTTTAGCTGCAGTATAAGCATCTATTCCAGCCTGACCAACTAAAGCATCAGTAGTAGCAGTTAAAATTATAGATCCTGATTTTTGTTTTAACATTTCTTTACCTACATATTTTGAGCAATAAAATGCTCCATCTAAAACTAATGAGGTTATTTTGTGCCAAATTTCATCAGGCAATTCAGTAATTCTACTATCATGATTATTAACAAGCGGAACATCTACAGCATTATGAAATAATACGTCTATTTTTCCATATTTTTCTACTACTTGTTTTACGGTTGATTTCACATTATCAGGATTAGTTACATCTGTATAAATGAAATCTGCTTTAAGATTATTATTTATGAGAGCATTCTGTATTTTATTTCCTTCATCTTCATTAATGTCTGCAATTACACTCTGACAACCGGCAGCGGAAAATAATTCAACTCCTGCACGTCCCATGCCTGATGAACCTCCAGTAATTATTGCTACTTTATTTTCTAATACTTGTTCCATTAACCCCTATATCTCGTGATCCATAAAGCAATTATTGAAGAAGAAATAGTCATTAATAGTATTATTGTACCTATAGCATTAACTGATGGACGAAGAGATGTTCGCATCATGCCAAAAACAAGTGTGGGCAATGTATTCCCTGCACCTATTGTGAAAAAGGTAATAATAAAATCATCAATCGAAAGTGCAACTGCTAACAATGCAGCTCCAATAACAACTGGTTGAATAATTGGCATTGTTATTGTTAAAAATGCCTTTAAGGGAGATGCTCCAAGATCACGCGCACTATCTATTACGCTATAATCAAAAGTAATCATTCTTGCATAAACAACCAAAATAACAAACGGTTGTGTAAATAACAAATGACTAATAATCACAGTATGTAACCCCAGTTTCATTCCTATAGAAACATAGAAAGATAATAAAGCAATTCCTAGAACAAGAGGGGGTAGCATTATAGGTATACTAATTACAGCCAATGTAATAGAGGCAGTTTTAGCAGGCAATTTGGATAATCCAATTGCAGCCATTGTACCAGTTATTGCAGATACAAAAGCTACGGAAAGCCCAATGGTAACACTATTGAAAAAACAACTTGCAAATTGTCTGTGGTTAAAAATTTCAACCCACCATTTCAGTGAAAAAGAATTGATTGGAAAGTTAGCAATTGCTCTGTCAGTAAAAGCAAATAAAACAACTAATAGTATTGGAGATAATAAAAAGAAAGATAGAATCAAAGCAAAAATTCTTGATATAAATTTATCTATAATCATTTTGGATCTGTTAGTTTAAACAAATAAGAAGTTAATATAATTATTAAAATCGATATAGTAAGCATGGTGAAAGACATTGCTGACCCACCTGGCCAATCATAAAATTGTCCAAATTTTGGTGCAATCATGTTTCCAATAAAAGTTATCTTTCCTCCTATAAGATATGGAGTAATATAATCACCACTTGTAATCAATAAACAAAATACAAAAGAAGCTAAAACACCTGCTCTACATCTTTGAAAAAAAAGCATAAATTGAACATGATAAAACTTTGCACCAAGATCTTTCATTGAATCTATCTCTATCTCATTTACTCCTCTTAAAGAAGCATAGGTAGGTAGTATAGAAAATGGAAGTAAGAAATGTAAGAATGTAATAACTAAACCTTGTTTAGTGTACAAAAGGAAAGATAGTGGTTCTTTAATAATACTGAAATACATCAAGATTGAATTAATAATACCTTCATTTCCTAAAATTGTTTTCCATGCATAAATTTTCATTAAATAACCTCCAAAAAGAGTAACCAAAGCAATGAAAATCATTATCGAGCCAAATTTTCCAGTTTTAAATCTAGCTAAATATGAGTAATAAAAACCAATTACTGTTGTAATAATCGCAACAGGAATACTAACAGAATATGTATTAATAAATATTTCTACGTAATTAAAAATAGCTTTATCGTAGTTTACTAGATTAAAATCTCTAACGAGTTTGAAAAATTTTATTTTCCACAAACTAATTAAGAAAAAATAAATAAAAGGTAATACAAAAAGCAATGAAAAGACTGCTATAGCAGGAACAATGAGTAAAAAATTTTTATTTCTCATTTTATTAAAAAGAAATGCTGCCAAATAAAATTTGGCAGCAAGTAAATATTTGATTAAGCAGCTTTAAATCTTTCGTAAGCTTCAAGCCACTCATTAAATGTTGTTTTGCCCGATCCTTCTTCTAATGGAGGGAAGGCAAAAAAAGTAGCTCTATTAGCTAATCCGTCAAGATCATTATAAGGATAATAATCTTTTGAAACACCTAATTGAGCAATTGCATCAGAATTAGTAATACCTTGGATAAATTCATCACCAATCATTAATTGAGCTGGAACATCAACTATCATATCACAAAGTTTGTGATCAATATCA
>TARA_B100000686_G_scaffold114802_1_pt1 | contig 12751 bp, 7 predicted proteins | sample TARA_B100000686 | Tara Oceans TARA_B100000686 (sample SAMEA2622733) | marine metagenome | biome: marine biome (ENVO:00000447); feature: marine epipelagic mixed layer (ENVO:xxxxxxxxx); material: "saline water (ENVO:00002010), including plankton (ENVO:xxxxxxxx)" | depth 150 m
GTAAGCCGGGAGTTGCGTTGGTCACCTCAGGGCCTGGAGGAACCAATGCCATGACAGGAGTCTGCGGTGCTTGGATTGATTCCATACCTTCAATATACATTTCTGGTCAGGTGACCTCAAATAACCTGATTGAAGGCACTGGACTTCGACAATTTGGAATCCAGGAATCGGATATAGTCAGCATGGTCAAAAGTGTCACGAAATATGCTGTAACTATTAAAGATCCTAGCCAGGTAAAGTACCATTTGCAAAAGGCCATTCACCTCGCCACGACAGGTAGGCCAGGTCCGGTCTGGTTGGATATACCTCTGGATATTCAAAGTAAAATGATTACACCAGATGAATGCCCTTCATATGAACCTGAGGAAAGAAAGATACCTGAGAACATCTTGTTAAATAAACAAGTCAGTGAGTGTATCGAATTAATAAAAAACTCTGAAAGACCTGTTTTGATAAGCGGTTATGGAATCCGACTTGCTAATGGAGAAAAAGAGTTTTTGCAGTTGGTTGAAAAGTTGGGAATCCCTGTGATTTCTTCATGGACCACTAGCGACTTAATTCCAAGCTCTCATGAGCTTTCCATTGGGCGTAGCGGAATCTTCGGTGACCGTGGTGGCAATTTTACAGTACAAAATTCAGACTTGATATTGAGCATAGGCTCCAGGTTGTCGGTACCACAGGTGGGTTATAACTTCCCTTTGTTTGCCAGAGCTGCGAAGAAAATAATTGTGGATATAGACTCCGCCGAATTAAACAAGCCTTCCTTGAAACCGGATCTTCCCATTCAGGCAGATGCCAGGGAGTTTATGGTTGAATTGCTGGCCCAGTTAAAAAATGCGCAGCCTTTTGAAATCTCTGATTGGCTTAAAAGGTGTCAGGGCTGGAAATTGAAATATCCTGTAGTTCTTCCTGAATATAAAGAGTGCAAGGATGCTGTGAATTCATTTTACTTTATCGGGACCCTGTCTGAGAAGCTGGATAAAAATGCAGTGATTGTGACCGACATGGGGACCAGCTTTACTTGCACCATGCAAACATTTAAAACGAAGTTAGGTCAAAGACTCTCCACATCCAGCGGTCATGCGTCAATGGGTTTTGGTCTGCCTGGGGCAATCGGTGCCTGTATAGGTAATAATCGAAAAGATACGATTTGCATCAGCGGTGATGGCGGGTTGCAAATGAATATTCAGGAACTGCAAACCATTGTCCATTACAACCTGCCTATCAAGTTATTTGTTTTAAATAATAATGGTTATCTGACTATAAAAGCTACTCAACAGAATCACTTTGGAAGATTTGTTGGCGCTGAACAAAGTTCCGGGGTGACTTGTCCCGACATAATTAAAGTCGCTACAGCCTACGGGCTCCAAAATGTCCGAATTGCAAATACGGAAGAATTGAATTTGAAAATCGATTCTGTCCTGCAAGCGCAAGGGCCAATAGTATGTGAAATTATGATGGAGGAAAACCAGCCACTGATTCCAAGGGTTTCCTCGCTGAAAAAGCCAGACGGAACCATAATTTCCAAACCTATTGAAGACCTCTATCCCTTCCTAAGCCGTGAGGAGTTCAAGGAAAATATGATTATTGACCCAACAGAAATATTAAAGTAAAAAGTAGATTGTTGGTTTAAATAATTAAGCCTTATTATGATAGATGGAAAAGTTGTACAATTTGTCAATTTATAGTAAAATCATTGTCTGCAGAAGTTTGAGATTTATCAACTATATCGTTTGTATTTTTTGTTCAATAAAATATAACTCCAGTTTTAGCTAAGTGTTTGTCTTAGATTACCGAAATATTAGTTAATTACTTTATATTAGCCCTAAAGGGTTTTAAGAATTTGAATACTGAAGTAAGTTTTGCAGATCTCACCCACACGGGGACAACGGTTGACGCGAATTATTTTCCGTTGGGGAGTGCTTTCATAGCTGCCTATGCTATCGAAAACTTAGACAATATTGATGTCAAAATTTTCAAGTACCCAAAAGATTTTGCTAGCTATTTAGACGAAACTATCCCAAAAGTTGTCTGCTTTTCTAATTATCAATGGAATCTAAAGCTTCATTATCATTACGCCACCCGCATTAAGCAAAAGGCCCCTGGGACCATAACGATTTTTGGAGGACCAAACTACCCTGTTGACCTTGCGGAGCAGGAACAGTTTCTTCGAAAATACTCTGCGATTGACTTTTATATTAATGAAGAAGGAGAAATAGCTTTTACCGAGCTTTTCAAAATTATTACAGAGAGTAAATTCGATTTGGCAATCATTAAATCTAAAGCTCAAAAAGCCCCTAACTGTCATTATTTATTCAAGGAAAAAGTTGTTCATGGAGAGCCTCTGCCACGAATCGATGACGTAAATATTATTCCATCACCTTATTTATCAGGTTTAATGGATAAGTTTTTCGATCCCTATTTAAACCCCATGATTCAGACTCAACGCGGGTGTCCATATAGCTGCACATTTTGCTATGACGGAAACGAATCAATGAATAAATTGCGCCGTTTTAGCCAAAGTCGCATAAATGCAGAAATTGAATATATATCTGAGAGAAGAGCATGTTCTGGGCTTTCCATAGCTGACGACAATTTTGGAATTTTTAAAGAAGATATAGATACGGCTCAACTTCTCGCTGAAATGAAGGAACAATACAATTGGCCGAAGTTTATAATGGCCGCCCCCGCTAAAAATAATAAAGACCGTGTGAAAGAGATAGCCAAAATCCTAAAAGATGGGTTTTTGGTTGGAGCAGCAGTTCAGCATACGGACCCTGAGGTTTTAAAAAATATAAAAAGAAGCAATATTTCGACTGAAAAAATAGTGGCGCTGACCCAAAGAACTGATGACCGTAAGACGACCAGCTTTTCTGAGGTTATTTTAAATCTCCCCGGTGACACAAAAGATAAACATTTTAAAGCAGTGTTAGAACTAATTGATGCAGGAATAGAAGAAATACGCATGTATCAGTTTATTGTTTTACCAGGAACTCCCGCCAGCAAGGTCGAAACCCGAGAAACATATGGTTATCAAACTCGTTTTCGAGTCCTACCAAGGTGTTTTGGCCGATATACCGGGTTTGGAGAAGAGTTCTGGGCTTATGAATACCATGAAGTCTGTGTGGCAAGCAAAACAATGCCTTTTGAGGATTACCTTGAATGCCGTAAATTTAACCTCCTCATTGAGGTGTTTAATAATGGAGGGATGTTTCAAGAGCTGCTATTTTTATTGCAACGAATGAAAATTTTACCATCTACTCTATTTAAAAGACTTTGGGAAACTTCTCACAATAATCCAGTATTTCAAAATCTGTATGAAGTTTTTAGTTCAGATGAAAAGAAAAACTTTTGGGAAAAGAGAGAAGATCTTGAGAGTTTTCTTGATCAACCAGGAGTGGCAGATCGTTATTTATCTGGAGAATACGGAAAAAACCAAATCATGCGCTGCCGTTCTTTAGCATTGATTGAACATATGGAGGCCATCGCCAAACACGCTTTCAAAAATGCTAAACAGCTTCTTATTGAAAATAAAAAAATGAACGAACAATTAGATGTCTACCTACAAGAACTCGAGGATTTTATTGTATGTAAAAAAGGGGAACTTTTAACCCTTAATCAACCTGTGGCCAAAATGTTTCACTTTGATTTTATAAAAATGGCTGAAAAAGGGTTTAACGTCGATCCTTTTGATCACAAAGTTGATAGTGGTATTAGCTTAAATTTTTATCACTCAAAAAAAACAGCTGGTGACATAGAAACCTACTTTAAACAGTTTGGGTATAGCGTAGATGGAATGGGACATTTTCTTCAACGCCAAGGATCTATGAACCTTTTATACAAACAGGTGGCTTACTCATAAAATCATTTAGATATTTTGAGTTTCCTTTTTGTTTCCTCTTTGCAATGATCTCTTTAAATGTCCCCTGATAAAAAATATAGACTTAAAACAAGTTTCTTGGAAAAAATTCAAGAAGCTAATTGAAAAAACTACAAATAAACCTTACTTGAGGGAATTTTTATGTCTGAAACTCTCGTTACATACTATGGCAAACATAAAATTTCTCCTGTGAAACTAGATTTACCTAGTTTGGAAAGACACTTTCAAAATAGGGCAGCTTTATTTCACCACCTTGGATTAATTCCAAGTTTGTTTAAGGGAAAAAAAATAATCGAATTTGGCCCCGGCTCTGGTCAAAACTCTCTATTTACAACCAGTCAAAAACCGGAGCGTTATGTTTTCGTTGAGGGAAACCCAACAGCTATAGAGGATATCAAAGCCTGCTATTCACAATACCCTGAGCTTGAAAAGTTTATTCATATTGAACACTCTCTTTTTCAGAATTTTTGCAGTGACGAACTATTTGATGCTGTATTTTGCGAGCGAGCGCTGTTAGGAAAAAATAAAACAGTACCTATCCTTAAGCATATCTCAAGCTTTGTTGCTCCGGGAGGCGTTTTAGTTATTAGCTCCTCTGATCATGTTGCTTGTTTAGCAGAATTTCTTAGACGCCTTATGGCTCAATCACTTTTAGACCCTAATGCTTCAATGGATTCTCAGGTGGAAATGCTAACACCAATTTTTTCATCTCACCTAGCTACTCTAAATGGTATGAACCGTAAACCCAGCCATTGGATTATTGATAACCTTTTAAACCCTGTAACTATCAGTCAGACTTTCCCTATTCCAGATGCTGTGAACGCATTATCAAAAGATTTTGACTTTTTTAATACTTCACCACGTTTTTGCACTGACTGGCGATGGCATAAAGATATTAGCGAAAATAGCAAGAGTTTCAATCAAGTTCTAATCGAGAGCTACTGGGACAATTTACATAATTTTTTAGATTACAGAAATGTTTCACCGTCACGAACAAAGTCATCCAACCAAATTCTTTCAAAATTAGCTCTTGGTATACAAGAAAATATTATTCAATTTGAAAATACCAGAGATCCTATTTTTATAAATGATGTCAAGGACATTTTAGACGAGTTGATTACACATATTGATGAATTTTCGCCCATTACTGCCCAATCCTTAAAAGAAGCGCACACGATACTGTCAAAAATTCCTATAAGCCCAAAGGCTATTGTTGAAAGCAAGTATTTTAAAGGTCTTTTTGGACGAGGCACTCAACATTTAAGTTTTATCAGAAAAGCTTAATTTGTGCTAATAGATAAAATATTACGAACCGTATACCATTAAATGGATAATAGTTACTTTGGCAGTATTCTATTTTTTAATCGATTAATAACTCGAATGATAATGTCGTAACTGATATTTCTTAATCGTAAAAATAAATAGAGCTTCGCGGTTAAAAATTGGACCCTGCTAAAAATTCGAATGCTAAGAAAATATAGATGATCTATTAAGTTGAGTCGATCTAGTGAGACTTTCAAACCTTCTAAAAAATCCTCATGTGACTGCCTAGCTTGGTTTATGACCATAGCGCCATACAGATATAGGTGACGTCTTTTAATAACATCTCTTATCTTAGGTGGAAACTTGTCCGCATAGGTTGTTTCCATAAGTTTCCACGAGGGAGTGACGTCTCTCAAGTGCGATTCCGGATAAACGTCTGAGTCGGCTGACACACTATTAGGTTTAAGTACTTGTACGTGAAGTTCTTCGGGAATAAAGCAAGCACCATATTGTAAAGACATTAATAGCGTTGCAAACCCGTCTATATACCTTCCCGAGTCAAGTGTAAAGGCCTTAGCTTCATCTATAAGTTTACGGTTAAATACCATGGTAGGCGGATTAAAGTCCCAGTTGTTTTTATTCATCATGTTGTTCTGTATTTCTTGAGCAGATACATAATGAGAATAATTTGCACTATAAGGCGGCTCAGGAACAGTATCAAGATAGTCCCCACTCTCAGTAGCTCTGCGACTTAAACTCGAACAAAACCCCGCTTGAGGATGTTTGGCTAGTAATTTTAAAGACTTTTCGAAAAACCCAGGCAACAAATAGTCATCCGCCCCGGCAAAATAAATATAATCACAAGTAGCTTTTTCCAAGCCTTTAATAATACTAATAAATATACCTAAGTTTTTTTCATTTAATATAAACTCAACTGAGGGATCTTGTTTTATAAATCCTGATATAACATCAACACTATTGTCGGTGGAACCATCATCAATGATTATAATCTGCTGAGGTTTAACAGATTGATTGAATAATGCTTCTAAAGCACGGGGAAGATATTTGGCATGATTATAATTCGAAAGAACGACTGATAGAGATGGCAAAAACATCGTTTAAGATAAAAATAGATTTAGTATCAGGCAAAGTTAACTCTGTAATTAATTTACAAAGCTAAAACTCTAGAACTTCTCACCTATTGGTATTGATCCACTTCGCTACTTTTTAGTTTAGATACCTTATTAGAGGAGAATTAGGCCCGGAATTTCAAAGCAGAGAACTTTTACCATAAAAACCCTGGAGATTTCAAAAGCAACTTCCTCCAACTACTTATCCATCAATTTCAGGAAGTGCAGATACCCTCAGGGAAAGCAATTTTTTTTCTATAGATAAATTTGAGTTTTTCAAAAAATACTTATTGCTTTTAAACCTTCCACATATTTTGAATGCCCACTCCATACCAATGGCAGATCTCGCAAAATACTTGGAATGTATTCATAATTATGACTATCAGTTTTTACTTCTAAAATTATCGCATCAGCCATATTGGCCTTGGATTTAAAGTTTGGGGTTCTTTTTCCATATTGGTTCAACACTAATTGACGAGTATCCAAGGTTATCATAATTTTTCCATTTCTAGAAATATAGTAATCTCTCCAATAGCGGTTTACTAAAATAGGTGCCGGTCGATGATTGAAGTGTGCCTTCCAATCAAGCGGCAACAGTTTTTGGATCTGCGACCGTATAGTTTTCCAAGAATCGGTAATTTCAACATCTAATTTTTCTATATTAAATTTGTATTTCCAACCATATAGATTACGTTTGCATTTAATTTCCAGTGTTCCTGGAGAAGGCTTAATACTAAGGCCATACCATCTATATCTTAACTTAGAACGCGCGCTTACTTCTATTAAATTACTCGTATATGAATTCAAGTTCCATGTATCAAAATAGACATTATTAACCTGTCTAGATGGATAGGCAACTCGAAATCCAGCAGGGTTCAATTTCACCCATTGTTTAAGCTTATTATAATGAATAGCATCCGCTTTAAATTTATATTCTCGTCGAGTCGGCGTATGCAAATTCATTTTTTCATGAATCCTTTAGAATACATTTGATTTACATCTAGGGTAACGGTTTCAATAGATTTTTTATTAATAACTATCTGACTCCCTATTTGTGCTTTAGCGATTTCACCCGAACCTACCATTGTAAAATCATTAGCTTCAATAATTCCTCCCGCATCAAATTCATTTTTTTTCACATAGGCTGCTAACCCGAAGTGATGAATATTTTTAAACTTTGCTTTTGAAATTTTCACAATAGAACCATCCTTGCTAGCCACCCCAACTCCAGAGTTAATAACTTCCAAGTTAGTTACATCAACTTTACTTTTTTCGCCAGCAGATACAGCTTTGTCTTTTACATTTTTAAAATATAAGGAATTTGCCTGAATATTACTGCCACTAAAATCGACCCCATCACCTCGGATGTGTTGGAATCTACATTTTTCAATCCTGCCTTGGGAAAAGTCTCCATCAAACGCATCAGAAACTGAGCTTAAAAAATTACAGTTTTTTAAGGTAAACGAGCTATCCACTATATTTAAACCATCTTCTCCCATCGATTGGTTCAATACTAAGCCATCAAAATCAATAGCTGTTTTATAAAAAGTTACGCCACCTGTTAATTCCCACCCATTTGTATTAATGTGTGAGACTTTATTAACGTGAACATGCTTCCACACAGATGCTCCGGCCTCCAAGCTTGCAAATCCACCCCATATATTAGCGACTGGTTCTAATGTAATCGGTTGATCTTCTGTTCCTAAGAAACGAGTCGCGCTAGAGGTAACAAAAATCGCGTTTTTAGAAAATTTAAGCGTAACACCTTGTTCGATATGCAAAATAAACCCTGGAGGAACAAGCAAGTTTTCATTTACAAGCCAAACGCCTTTCTTTATTTTTAAATTATTATGATCTATTTTTTTTATATATGGATGTTTTTTGAGCACGAAATCTATAGGTGGATATTGAGGGCGTCCTGTATTAAGTGGATCAATGTAAATATGATTTATGGGAGTTTTGTGTACATGTAAGTCGGTAATACCTTTTACTGTCGCTAATAATTTTATTTTTTCTGGATTGCTTTCTTGAAATAAAATATCATCGGGGAATTTATAAGTCCAGTACTCAAGAGGTCGTCTTAATCGTTTTGCGGGAAGCCAAAGCGGCGATTGATCTGATCTAATCTTTGTCAACAACTTTAGTTTTCCAGTCGGAACAAAAAGTGTCTCTTTTTTAGATTCGATATTAATGCCTATAAAATTTAAAGGTTCAGCAAGCGAATTAGCGATCCTGAATTGTAAGGTTTTAGGTTTAATTTTCTCAGCCAATCCTGAATAAAATTGACCATAGGCTCTTCGAAATGGTAAATCTTCCGGTAGATAAGCATTATCTCCTCTAGATATTCCACTTTTTGTAATTTTAGGATTATTTTCATTGTGATCATTAAGGGTACGCAGTCGATCCCTCTTATGCAGTAATTTTGCACGATTTGCCAGAACATCAAATAATGCTTTACTTTCTGGTACATATGGAAATTCTTTAGCAAGTTGGGCTTGTAATTTATTATATTTAGGCTGTAAATCGTTTCTAAGGGAATGAATATATTTTGGAGAGGAAACTCGAAAGAGCTCTTGCTCAAAGGCTATCGCAATTTTTCTATCGGACAAAAATTCCAATCCAAAATCCCATGTACTAAAGGTACAAAGCTGTTTCGAATCCAACCACAAACTTGCATCATAACCAATGGGTTCCAGTAACCCCGTTATAGGGTTGTAATAAAACCTTACATTTGTGAACGCTTGAGCGTGGCAAGCGTTCCAAAGTTCCGTTATAGCCATATAGCGTGCAATCAAAGAAACATCGAATATCTCTGATGCAGGCTTTAGGCCCATTTGAAAATCTTCCAACATTTTTTTGGCAATTTGATATTGCATTCTAAGGGTTTTATCACGGGTAATTTTTTTATACTGGTGGGCCTTAGCCACAGTATTTGTATAGTCACTATGAAATCGGTAAAATAAAGGAATATGGTAGTTTAGGTGCACTTGTTCTGGGGATAGCCGAACTATAACACCTTCTCTTCGGTTCTGGGATTCAAGCAATTCTTTTGAAAAATGCTCTTCAAATGCAAAAATACCCTTGTTACTTCCATTTATAGATACATTTACAAAATTGTATCTGATCCCTAATACATCTTCGCGCCTTAAGTTATTTTGATAAGCCCATTCATTGAGATAACTTCGCACTTTAGGGTGTTGAATCGCAAATTCGCGCACTCCAAACAAACTTTTCCCTTTTTTTACTGACATTTTTAAAGAAGCTTTTGAGGAGTTGAAATGATCTTCGTTCTGTCCTTTATGCTCTACTTTAACTTTGATTGTTTTATTTTTATATTTTATAGTGGCCGGAACTTTGACTGCGTCACGTTCTAATTTATTTTCTAGCTGACTACCATCAAAAAGTTTAAGAATATGCTTATGTTTAATATCTAATCTAAGTAATGGAAAGTTGTTTTCCCTCAAGGGAAGAAGTATATTTTTAAACAAGTGTTTAGTACCTTGCCATCTTGAACTTGCATAAGGTATATACCCTAGTTCATCTAATTTGTCGGTTATAGCTTCACGGATGGGAAAAAATAATATTAGACTATTAACTAAAATAAAAAATAAAATAGAAAATAAAGTTAAAACAAAATTCCACCTCCACAATGGGCTTTTGAATTTAAAAGACTCTTTAAATGACAGAGTTGATTCTTTATGCTTTACAATTTTCATTTAGAGGCTTGAAATTTGATTTTGATCGATGAAAGTTACTCTTATGTCAGGAATCTTTTCTTGTAACTCGTCTACTAATAATGACAGACCATCTATGGCAGGAATATTGACGTGGTAAGTAGCTTCATTTTCTCTACCTTCAGTTTCAAAGCGGCGCAAGCCAGCTCCTCCTTTAACATGCTTTGCAATAACAACGTTAACATCATTTAATCTAAGATCTTTATCTTCAGAGTCTTTCCACTCTATAGATAAAAATAGATTTTTGTTAGGTTCTCTTTTCTTAAAGCTTCTTATAATGGTGATGGCTAGTAATATGGTTAGACCCGCAATAACCGTAGGCAGTCTTTGGTCTGCTCCCAATCCTAGACCCATGGCAATTGCCAGAAAAAGATAAGCTAACTCTTCAGGCTCCTTAATAGGTGTTCTGAAACGCACAATAGATAAAGCACCTACAAGTCCTAATGAAAGCGCCAAAGAGGACTTAACCACAGTTATAATAAGCGTAGTTGTTAGTAATATAAAAGGTAGAACCCGGGCTAATTCAGACCTATTGGACAATGTTGAACCGAATTTTTCAAAATGGTAACTAATTACTAGAGATAGAAACAGACCTATACCCAAGTTGACTAGAAGTGAAAAAATTGATAAGGGTACCGCTTGTGGCAAAACTAGTTGATCTAACATAAAAAATATTCCTATAAAATTAACTTAGTTAATGCTTAAAATTCAGATATATAATTTAAATTCAAGCCATTCTAGAGTTTCTTGACGGAGTTTCTTAAGAGTATTTTATTCCATATATGAACATAGCTAAGAGATTTACAATACTGGACAGTAAAGAAGAGAAATAAGAATGAGAAGACATAGAAGACATAGAAGACATAGACTTATCCATGCGAAACTCTAATTAACTTATTTGTCTTTGTCAATTAGTGGCAACCTTAAGCTAATCCAATAGATTTTAAAAATCTAAGCCGTTATATGACCCATGATTCCTCAATGGAATCCTAGCTTGGGTAAATAACCAATAAGAGAGGTATCAAAGTTCCATGAGCTTCATTGATAAATTTTTAAAAGCAACCTCTGTTGATCAAGCTGTGAAATTTGCGCTATTGAGTAAAATATGGCTCCTATTTTCAGGCCCCATAACCTTATATTTAATATCTCTTTACCTAACACCAATAATTCAAGGTTTTTATTATACAATTTTGAGTCTAATTGCGCTACAGGTGTTTATGGAGCTTGGATTTTATCTTGTAATCACACAATTTGCGAGTCACGAATGGGCAAATTTAGACATTGACGACTCAGGCTCTATTATTGGCAATCCATCCTCCCTTTCACGTTTAATTAGTCTCGGTCGTCTTGTTTTCAAATGGTATGCCGTTGCATCTGGATTATTCATAATTTTAATAGGCACTATCGGCTATTATTTTTTATCTAACAAGGCAGACACCTCTATTTCGTGGGTAGCGCCTTGGTTGACTCTTATGATTCTTTCTGGTCTACAACTATGGATGCTTCCTTTCCAGTCGATTTTAGAAGGCTGCAATCAAGTTGCCAATGTTTATAAGTTCAGACTGATTCAATCTGTATTGAGTGCTTTAGTAATGTGGATAATATTGTATTTAGATGGTGGCCTATGGATTGTTGTGGCATCTACTGGGAGCGGACTAATTGTTAATATCACTTTTTTTTCAACCAAATACTTTAATTTTTTTAAGACCTTTTTTTCCTTCGAACCGGCAGAAAGGATTTTATGGCAAACAGAAATTTTGCCTATGCAATGGCGCTTAGCTCTCGGTGGCATAGTTGGTTATTTTATGTACTCTTTGTTTACCCCTATTGTATTTCATTATCATGGTCCGGTAGCCGCAGGGAAAATGGGTATGACCTGGCAAATAGTAGGGGCTCTGGGACCTTTGGCAATGGCGTGGATTGACACAAAAACGCCTATATGGGGGATGCTAATAGCAAAAAAAAGATATTCAGAACTTGATCAAAGTTTTTATCGGGCTAGTGGTGTTTCTATAGCAGTTATTTCTTTAGGAGCATTAATCGTTGGGTTTGCTGTATATGGACTTAACTGTTATCAACATCCTCTGGCTCAACGAATACTTGCTCCATTTCCCTTTGCATTATTCTTACTTGGTATGGTTGTGACGCATTTTTCAGGGTGTTTGTCGAGCTACATTCGTGCCCATAAAAAAGAACCTTTTTTATACGTTAATATTGGATCAGGAATTTTTACAGGCCTATTGCTTTGGATTTTAGTAAGTAAGTTTGGATCTAATGGGGCTGGGGCAACTTATTTATTAGTTGCGTTAGTTAGTTTACCTTTTACGTTAAACATCTTTCTTCGTTGTCGAAATGAGTGGCATAAAGAATAATTAATTTCATTTTGGTTTAGCTGAGTTTTTATCTTATACCTTATAACTATGATTTTATGATTCAACCAGTGTCTAAAGCTTTGTAAATTATTGTTTTTTTACTGTAACTTGTTATTATATCCAACATTAACTAAATTATTACCATTTCTCAAATCATTATGAAAGCCGTAATATTAGCAGGTGGATTGGGAACTCGACTTAGCGAGGAAACTGCCATTCGTCCAAAACCCATGGTAGAAATAGGAGGAAAACCCATTCTATGGCACATTATGAAAATGTATTCCTTTTATGGAGTTCATGATTTTATCATCTGCCTTGGCTATAAGGGTTATATGATAAAAGAATATTTTGCCAATTATTTTCTCCACAGTT
>TARA_B100000686_G_scaffold114558_1_pt1 | contig 12728 bp, 8 predicted proteins | sample TARA_B100000686 | Tara Oceans TARA_B100000686 (sample SAMEA2622733) | marine metagenome | biome: marine biome (ENVO:00000447); feature: marine epipelagic mixed layer (ENVO:xxxxxxxxx); material: "saline water (ENVO:00002010), including plankton (ENVO:xxxxxxxx)" | depth 150 m
CTTTGGTTACGGTTGCGCCAAAAACATGCGACTTTTCCAAATCAAATTTGTCATAAGGACCATAAATGTTCGAATGCCTTATAGCTGTATAACGAGTGGGGCCTTGAGTGGAAAAAAACTCGCACATTTTTTCAAAATAAATTTTATTCCAAGCGCCTCCAAAATACCTTGGATCCATTTCTGCATCTACATTAAAATCATTTTCCTTTAAGGCATCATTGCTTGACGGATACATAACGCTACAGCTAAAAAAAATAAAATGTTCCACTTGATTCTCAAAAGAAGCTCTCAATATGAGAGAATTCATCACAGAGGTGTCAGTTATATGAACAAAAGGACGAGAAACAATATCCTTGATCCCTGAAGTTACCGACGCCGCCTGAATAACAACATCGACATCCTTCATAACCCTTTCAACATCATTAAGCTGAGTCAAATCTGCCTGAAGCCATTTGATCTTGGGGTTTTCGAAAGCTGGGCGCTTATGAAATACACCCGTTACCTCCACAGAATCTTGTTGAGCAAAAAATTCAGCAAAATTTCGACCAATAAATCCTGTCGCGCCACAAACCAAAATCCTTTTCCCGTACATAAATCAATCTCCATTCGGTTACCTTAAAGAATATATAAGGCCCACATCAAACAAATATATATTAATTTAGGAGGATTAAAACAAGGCAATCCAGTAACTTTTGTAATCCAAATTTCGGGGAAGTGGCGCTACACTAAAAAAAACACAAAAATACTGAAGTGATTTTTTACGCCAATTATTTTAATGAAATTGCTTGTCTATTTGAAGTTTTACCTGGTAGAAAAAACTCGCCATCAGGCAGATAGTTTGTGATCAAAAAGGGGCGGGACATATCGGAGTGATTAGAATATGAACCATGAATTAGGTTTCCGTGCATAATGAAAACATCACCTTTATTCAAAGATATATCTTTTTTTTCATACTGATCCGGAATCTCACATATGTTTCCCGGGCTTTCACCTGCCTTGATTCTCGCTCCCTCAACAGGCCTCATAGGTAACAGTTCTTCCTTGTGCGATCCAGGATACACATATAGCCCACCATTTTCAGGAGAAAACTCTAACAATGGGTACCCAACCGCAATATACATATCATTCGGGCTCTGAACATATGAATTATCTTGATGAGGATTCCAAGCTTGATCAGCAAAAAGAGTTCCTTTCTCCTTATATATTATAATCGACTGGACAACAACCATCTCTCGTCGATACAGTTCTCCCAGAACTCCAGCCATTCTCTTATTTAATTGAACCTCTCTAACCAGTTTTGACGCCACTTTTCTATCATAAACGTCACTGTCTGGGCTCTGATTTTCGAGATCTTCATCGCGATCAACATTCAACATGATACTGAAATCCTTATTGGCAACCTTCCTCAAGGACTCACGAACTCTATCAGCCTGTTCTGTTTCCCAAAATTGCTCAATTGCAAGATAACCTTGCTCCCAGTAAAGTTTATACTGATTTTCATCAATAAATTTCATAAGTACCCTTTGTTCTTCTAGACGATTTTCACTTATGTTAATGACCACTACTTAAGTAGTTGAAAAAAAATCACTTTACCCTAAAAGACCTCTTTTACTTTTAGCAAGAGATCATTAAATAGATCCTAAATTTAAGAAAATATTCCCATCCATTATGGTCTTGCAGTATTTTATACTTTTTCTTAAAAAAGTCAAAAGCGCAACATCCTTAGAGTATTTAACGCCCTTTTCTTAAAATTTCCATGGCAGGATTATCAGTTTCTATAACCGGGAAAGTTTTTTTGCGAAGTAGTTTTCGGAGGGAGATATATTCTGTTGTGAATTTTTGCCTCTTGATTGAGAGGAGAGCAGAACAAAACAGCCACCCCATATAATCATTAAACAGTTTAAAAGAATGTCGCCAACCATATTTACGCAGGCAATTCCAAAAAACAAAAACCGTGTTAAGGAACTGCACCTTCTCGAAAAATTTTGGGTAAAATGTGGCTGCAGTTGAGAGCGACCTTTTTTTAATCAAGGTCCAAACAGATGGAATCTGCCTTTTCTCTAAGTCAACTTCTTCCTTAAAGTTGTACTCACCCTTCAATGCTTTCCTCTGAAAGAGGATCGTTCCAAGATGCGTATCATGCGATCGAGCAGGTTCGGCAAAATATCCCGAATCTTCTCTTATCACAGGCTCTTTAGGCTCCGTTAAATGTCGAAATTTTGTGGAACCGAGAATCAATTTGTAATACTGATCCAACCCCCATTTGTTGATATATGCATATCTAGCTCTACTCTGGAGTTCGAAGGACCATTTCTCCAAGACAAACGCTGGATACTCCGTAAAATTTAAAGTAGTCTCTCCATCTCTTGCCTCCCTGTCTGATATACGCAAAAGATATTCTTCTTCACCATCAACGGTTTGACCAATAACCCCTTTGTGGCGGGCAATTTCATACAAGGGGGTAGCGGGAAGAGCCTGAGCAAAGTTTATACTAAGGTCAGTGAAATCTGTATTAGGAGATTGCTCAACAAAATAACAGGCAAATTTTATATTATCTTCCATGGTTTCGTTTGTTTCCCCGGGCATCCCAACAACCAACTGGAGAATTGTATACAAATTGTTTTCTGCCATCCATCTCACAGCGTTGTAATTTTGTTCTACCGTGGTGACCTTTTCCATAACATCGAGCATCTTCTGGCTTCCGCTTTCCATTCCGTAAAAAATAGAAGTGCATCCAGCGTCTTTCATTTTTTTAATCGATTCAGGGTTGATCGTGTTGACCCGCATTCCTCCAACCCGCCAAAGGAGATCGCGCTTAGTGATCTCTTCAAGAAAAAGGGCTAACCATTTCCTGTCAGTCCCAAAATTCTCGTCAGAAAAAAGAATAAACCCGACATCGCGTTCTCGAATCAGGTAGTCCAGCCGCTCCATCAGGATAGGAACAGGAATATATCGTATCCCCTTATCAAACCTGTGACAAAAGGTACAACGCGCCACACAACCTTTACTTGCCGGAATAACGCCGATTCTTTTGCCTCGCCGGTGAGGCTCAAAAGCCCTCGGATCTCCAGAGAAAGAGACTGCTGTGATCGGGGCATTTTCAATGCGGGGGAAAAAAAAGTCTATCTCTTCACTGCTACCCATTATTGACCAGTCGATGTCAAAAATCTTTTCCTTGGAAAGAGGATCCTGATAGGGTGTGATCTCCAAATCGCCCTTTTGATCGAGAAACGCTAAACCTCGAACATTTTTAAACTCTTCTTTGGATTCGGCAGTCAACCAGCAATTAACAAAATCTATAGCGGTTTGTTCGCCCTCACTGGTGCATACAAATTCCACACCGGTTTTTTTCAATATAACCTCGGCTGATGCCCCCAGATTACCACCTAACAAGATGGTAGTTTTAGGCAGTCTCTTTTTTATTTCGAGTGACAGTTTTTTGGTGTAAGCATAGGCTGTAGATACAACCGAGCTTATCCCCAGAATATCCGGTTTTTCTTTTTCAATATGAACTATAGCTTCTTCGAAAGGCACGCGAAGATAATCAATATCGTAAAAATCTGTTTTGTCAAAGCCCGCCTTTTTTAAAGCGGTAATAACAGATAAGCTACCCATAGGCGGAAAGACATTCAGGGTTTCCTTGATAGGCGTGGTAACAATTAAAATTTTAGGGTGATCTTTTTTGCTCATTTCGTGCATTTATAAAAAATTTAGGGAGCCTCTTTATCTATAGTATAATTAAAATTCAAGCGAATTAGTGAGCTTTACTCTATACACAGACACTTCAAAGGCGAATAGAGCCGACATTATACTTCAAAGTTTCTCTTACATAAAGTTAAAAGTTTTACCAGTTTAAATTTACTCCGCCTTAACAAAACTCATTATCGTAATTTCACCTAACCTACTATAAACTAAAACAGAATAAACAAAGATTTTTTCCTCGACAGGAGAAGACAATTTAGTGTAGCCTTAACCTAAGCAAGGCTGCATTAGATGTTATAAAAAGATGTTATAAAATGAGCTTGTTTGCTTACTGTCGAATTGAACTAAACATATGGCTGGCAATTCCTCCTCACTCGTAAGGTAAATTTTGTGCAATTAGCGGATACAAGAAAAGAAACAACCTTGGAAACTGAAGGTTTGAATCATGTAGCTGAGTCTCCAGATCTAGCAATTATTGACAAAATTCGCAGGGTTTTTAGTAAGTCCTGCAAACGAATATTGCTAATAAACCCCCCACACTTCCCTGATGATTTACTAGATATAAAAATAGTCAAAAACTCAAGATATTATAATTACCCTCCTTACGGATTAGGATTGCTGGGGCGCAATTTAAAGACCAAAGGGTATATTTATGGGCATTTGGATTTAAATTTAGAGCTGTTGCAATATATACATAACGAAGAAAATAAAGAGGTTATTCCATCTCGCATAAAGGAAATCTGGAAAGAAAAAATAAACGCTAAAATAAAGGAAATCAAGCCTGATCTGGTTGGATTATCCTGCATGTTCACAATGTCCCATGGCAGAATTATAGACATTGCTGACTATTTAAAACAGATGCACCCTGGATTACCTATAATCGCGGGAGGAGTCCATGTGAGCAATGCTCCCGACCTCGTTCTCAAAGAGGCCAAGGGAATAGATTTCTTATCTCTTTTTGAGTCAGATCTAAGCTTCTGCGACTTGCTGGACTATATAAACGGGAAGGGTAGCGAAGACCAATTGGCTCAACTTGGAACCCTGATCGATGAAGAATATGTTTTTCTTAAAAAACGGCACTCCCCCAGCGTTCAGGACATGGATGTTTTCCCTGAATATGCTGATTTGCCGGTTGATAAATATATTGATTATGGGGAAATGGGCAATTTTCGTTACTGGATTCAGGAAGGGGCGCGGGTCAGCTCGATTCTGTCCAACCGCGGTTGCCGGGCGCATTGCACATTTTGTAGTGTGGCAAATTTTAACGGGAAAGGTGTCAGAGCACGTAGTATTGATTCAGTTTTGGATGAAATTGAATACCTTGGAGATCGATACGGAATAAACCATATTACATGGCTTGATGATGATCTTTTTTTTGATACGCAAAGAACCGTTGCCCTATTTAATGGAATTGTTAAACGTAATCTGGGAATAACCTGGGATGCGATGAATGGCATTATTGTATCCGCCGCCGCAACTCACCCTGAAACAATTGATGCAGCATCCAAATCCGGCTGCGTCGCAATCAACTGGGGAGTGGAGTCAGGCAATACTAAAATTCTAGGACAAATTCAAAAACCCTCAGGAATCAAACATTGCTTGAAGGTTGGGGAATTGATGAGAAAGTATCCTCAGATCTATTCTCGAAATTTTCTTATCATCGGATTCCCTAATGAGACATTAGGGCAAATGCTTGACACTATAAAGCTAGCGCAGGAAATGGGATCCGACTGGAATGGAATACAAAAACTCACACCTTTGCCAAATACTAAAATATATGATCAAATGATTGACGAAGGCTTAATCCAACACGGTCCGGAAGAAAGTGACGAGTATTCTTTCAATGGTAGATACTTTATCAGAGAGACAGAGAAGCACCGTATCAAGGAAAAAAAGCAAAAGTTGAACGCGGAAGAGTTTATTAATTTTTTCGAACAAAATTTGGAAATGGTCCCCACGGTAGAGCAGCTAGATGATATTTGGCTCATCATGGATTACAAGTTGAACTATGAGAAGATTCTGGAGGAAGAGAATCCTCTTAGACTGAAGAAAATGCATAAATTTCTCTGGTACGTTTCTAATCGCATGACGAAAAACCATCCTTTGGCGGCCCTGTTTTTAGGCATCGTGCACCGCAAACTGGGAGATCCCGAGAGTGCGAAGGCTTGCATCTCAACTGCGCAAGAATATTTAAACCAATCCGCTTATTGGCAAACGCGCTTCAAGGTCCTGTCTTTAGATCATCTTTTAAGAGAGCACTGATAAACATGTTGCAAGGAAATCGCAAATCGTCGTAAGAAGGGCAAATGGATCAACTGGTCCAACGATATAGCGCGACAGGTTTTATGTGGACAGAGTATCCTCACAAAAGATTTTGGGATAAAAGTTTTAGGGATAAATAGTATGATAGGGTCTACCTAGCTTTCTAAATTTAGACTTTGTAAAAAGGACTCAAAAAATATTGACTCAACAAAAATTTAGTATTGGCCTTTCCCAAATAAATAATAGCTTTTCAGGGGCTAACTACCTTCCTTACTCAACTGGACTGTTACAAGTTCATGCCGAAAAACATCTTAAAGAACCTGATAGATTCGAATTTTTATTGCCGCTTTACAAACGTTGCAAGGTAGATGATGGTGTAAAGCATTTCAACTCTGCTGATCTTGTTGGTTTCAGCTTATACGTTTGGAATGAACTCTTATCCTTGGAAATCCTTCGCGGACTAAAAAAAAGCAACCCTGAAAAACTGTTGATATGTGGTGGCCCTCAAGTTCCAGATAATGCGGAAGAATTTCTTAGAAAGAACCCGCAAATAGACATAGCGGTTCACGGAGAAGGAGAAAATACCTTCTTAAAAATACTAGAAGCTTACCCTAAAAATGACTGGTCAGACATTCCCGGTATCAGCTGGATTGACCCTTCGGGTAAATTTATAACCCACCCAAAGAGCGACCGAATGCGCGACCTTTCTGTCATCCCTTCGCCCTATTTGGAGAATGTGTTTGAGCCTTTAATGTCTTTAGATTCAAATGCTGAATGGCTCGCACTTTGGGAAACAAATCGAGGTTGTCCTTTTGCGTGCACGTTTTGCGACTGGGGTTCAGCAATTGCGGACAAGGTGTTTCGTTTCGACATGGATAGGATTTACCAAGAGATGGATTGGTTCTCGCAAAAGAAGATCGAGTTCATTTTTACTTGTGATGCTAATTTTGGAATCTTGCCAAGAGACCTGGATATAGCCCAACATGCGGCAGAAAACAAAGAACGATATGGTTATCCAAAAGCCTTGTCTGTCCAAAACACTAAAAACGCCACAGAAAGGGCTTACCAAACCCAGAAAATTTTGTCTGATTCGGGCTTAAATAAAGGAGTGACCCTTTCCATGCAGACAGTCAGTCAGCAGACGCTGGAGGATATAAAACGTCACAATATTTCCCTTGAAACTTACGATGAACTTCAGCGCAGGTTTACACGTGATGGGGTAATAACCTATTCGGATCTGATATTGGGTCTTCCTGGAGAAACTTACGAGTCTTTTGCAGCGGGGGTTTCTAGTTTGATCGCTAATGGTCAACATAACCGTATCCAGTTCAACAATCTATCTGTCCTTCCAAATGCAGAAATGGCCGACCCCGATTATATCGTAACGCATGGTATTGAACTGGTAAAATCGAAAATTTTAAATATCCATGGATTTCAGGAAAGTTCTGAAGACGATATAGTCGAAATGCAGGATTTGGTGATAGGAACTAAAACTCTGCCTCAAGATCAGTGGCGTAAAGTGCGAGCATTTTCATGGATGACGGGGTTACTTCATTTTAATAAGTTGTTACAAATCCCCTTGATTCTACTTCATCGTCAGACCGGTGTGCCGTACCATGAAATGATAGAAATGTTCATGGGAGTAGATTCAGCAGAGTTTCCCTTAATAAGTGAAATCAGAGATTTTTTTCTAGAGCGGGCAAAATCGTTACAGAAGGGCGGCCCCGAATTCCATCATTCACCCGAATGGCTAGATATATTATGGCCAGATGATGAATTCATATTTATTCGTCTTGCGACTGAAGGAAAGCTAGATAAGTTTTATGAGGAATCTAAAAAAATCCTCTCCAGCATTATCTCCTCTGTTGACGCAGAATCTGACCGAGAAATTCTTTTTGAAGCCCTTAAAGTTAATCAAGCATTAATAAAGCTACCTAACCAACCCGAAGATGACGAAATTGAGACTCAATATAATATTTTAGATGTCTATTACGATACCATCCGGGGCGGAACTCTCTCTTTGGAAAAAGTTCCTTCCACCCACACTATTAAGCGGTCTCAAAAAACCTGGTCAGACTGGGAAACCTGGTGTCGAGAGGTAGTCTGGTGGGGAAATAAAAAAGGCGACTATCTGTATGGTAGCCACTCCTCTGAAAAATACTATGCCGGCCATTATTGATCATTTCCCGTTCAAGACACCTTATTATTCATGAAATACCGCTTATTAGGCAGCACCGAGATTCAAATTTCTGAAATAGGATTTGGAGCTTGGGGTATAGGGGGCATGACACCAGGTCCATCGAGCTATGGTCCCACTGACGATAATATTTCATGTAGAGCTTTATCTTGTGCCTTAGATAATGGGGTAACTTTTTATGATACATCGAATGCTTATGGGGATGGACACAGTGAGTGTCTGATAGGCAAAACATTCAGCAAGGTGCGGGAACGGGTCATCATTGCCACTAAAGTAGGACTGATAAAATATGGCGTGCCGCTGGACTTTTCTGACCATGCTATAACCACCTCATTAAATAATAGTCTGGAACGATTAAAAACGGACTACGTGGACCTCTTACAATTGCACAATCCCCCGCCTGAAGTGATTGAAAATGGAAATAAAATTCTGGAATGCCTGGGTCGCTTAAAGAGAGAGGGGAAAGTCAGAGCTTTCGGTGTTTCTGCGCAAACTCCTGAGCATGGTCTATTGGCGGCGAAACATTTGAAACCTGCCTCACTACAAATAAATTTTAATATGCTTGATCGGCGCGCCTTAGATTGTGGCTTGATGGATTTAGCTCAAGAAACGCAAACATCTTTGATAGCCCGGACTCCACTTAGCTTTGGGTTTTTAAGTGGGGAAATTGCTAGAAATACAAAATTTGAAAGCTGGGATCACCGAAGCAGATGGCCGCAGGAGCAGGTCAATGCCTGGGTGGATGGAGCAGAAGCACTGCTGGATTGCATGAGCGATAAATTATTACAAACCAAACCTCAATTTGCTATGAGGTTCTGCCTTTCATTTCCCCAGGTTTCTACAGCTATCCCCGGAATGATGACGGAAAAAGAAGTTTTGGATAACATTCGTGTCAGTGAATTGGGTCCCCTAACTACGATTGAAATGGAAAGCTTGAAAAAGGTGTATTTGAAAAATAATTCATTTACTGATAAAACCAGCATTCAATCTATTCGTGCGACTGATCCCGGAAAAATCAGCGCTGAAAAATAGAAGGAGTTAAGGTGACAGAGACTACTAAGGTAGCATTGGTGACAGGTGCAAGTCGTGGACTGGGAGCCGCAACAGCGCTTTTGTTAGCCAGGAATGGATATGCTGTTTGCATAAACTATAATCATAATGTTGATCAAGCTAAAACCATAGTAAAAACTATAAAAGATGCAGGGGGAAAGGCCATTGCCGTTCAGGCAGATATAAGCAACGCAAACCAAATTGAAAAACTATTCTCAAAAGTTGACAATGAGTTAGGGTCGTTAACAGCTCTCATCAATAATGCAGGTTTTACAGGAACACGATGCAAAATTTTAGACTTGGATGTAGAAACCATACAACGGACTATTGATATAAACTTGACGGGTTTAATTTTTTGCGCTAGAGAAGCAATTAAGCGAATGGCTAGATCACGCGGAGGAAATGGAGGGAGCATTATAAATGTGTCTTCGCAGGCAGGTCAATTTGGGGGCAATCAAATTGCACCTTATGCCGCATCCAAGGCAGCTGTAAACCTCTTTACAATAGGTTTGTCAAGGGAAGTCGGGCCCGAAGGAATTCGAGTCAATGCCGTTAGCCCAGGTGTCATAGACACTGGGCAGGCTGATATGCTTGACCCTAAGGTTAAAAGCGCCCTTAAAGAAAGCATCCCTTTAGGAAAAATTGGAGACCCTAATGATGTAGCCTCAGTAATCAATTGGTTGCTCTCCGAACAATCGTCTTACCTTACCGGTGTGATTGTGCCAGTTGCAGGAGGACGCTAATAATTTTTTTAAACCAAAGAAAAAAAATATAGATTTAAAAAAGGCTAGCTTTTATAGCCCAAACTTGTCGGTATAAACAGGTGAGCGAAAACATGTTAAACATAGAGGTGGCAGATGGTTATTAGTATGACACCATACAGACTATCATTCTTCGGTGGTGGGACAGATTACCCTGCGTGGTACAGAGAAAATGGGGGCGCCGTAGTTTCAGCATCCATCAATAAATATTGCTACATCACCTGTAGATATCTTCCGCCTTTCTTTAACCATAAGCACCGGTTCGTCTATACTGAAGTTGAAAATGTTGTCAGCATCTCAGAAATCAAGCATCCTGCAATTAAAGCTGTTCTGGAGTCGATGAATTGGGGAAAGGAAGGACTAGAAATTCATCATGATGGTGACCTCCCAGCAAGGTCTGGGCTAGGTTCCAGTTCCTCGTTTACAGTAGGTCTACTAAACGCACTTACATCGCTTATAGAAAATCCGTTGACAAAAAAAGGCCTTGCCGACAAAGCTATTCATGTCGAACAAAATATTATCAAAGAGTCTGTAGGATCTCAGGATCAGATTGCCTCTGCTTATGGAGGAATCAATAAAATAGAATTTGCAAGAGATGATACCTATGACGTCCAGCCGATAATTTTAACTCCCGAAAAGAAAAAGTATCTTGAAAGTCATTTTATGCTATTTTTCACAGGAATATCCCGTTACGCAACGGAAGCAGCCAAGTCTCAAATCAAAAACATAGGTGCTCGAAAAAAAGAACTTACTAGAATCAAGCAGACCGTGGATGAGGCGTTAAGCCTTATTTATAGCTCTAGAAGTTTTGCTCCTGAACTAGGCGATCTCATGCATGAGGCTTGGCGATATAAGCGAAGTCTATCGGATAAAGTCTCAAATAAAATCATCGATGACATATATGAAGCAGCCAGAGAGAGTGGGGCTTATGGTGGTAAGTTAATGGGAGCTGGCGCTGGTGGATTCATGGTATTTATAGTCAAGCCGGAATTACAAGAACGGGTCATAGAGAGGCTTAAAGGTTTGACCTATGTCCCCTTCGAATTCGAAAATTTCGGTAGTAAAATAGCTCTTTATCAGCCCAACGGTTTGGGATAATATTTTTGCACAAAGTAAACTTTTACTGTAAATCAACTAATCTCTTATCAGCTCTCTAAGTTTTAACACCAATCAAAATTATTAAAAATTTTTCAAGTTTAACCTTAGGGAGTTTAAAGATTTTTAAAAGATAAGGAGTGAATATTAAGCCTCATTACTCATATATGAGTTCATGTACCAATGTTAGCTCCGTAAATGTTTTTTGGTTTTTAATTAACAGGTTAAATTATACTTTGAACAAGGGTGTAATATTTTAGCTTGAATCAGACTATAAGAATAAAGAAATTAATTATGCTTTTCATACAATTTTAGCGACAACGTTCTGTTATTTTTTGAGGAAGCACGGTGAAATTTATAAGTAAGGATCAATTCAAATTCTATTGGGAAAACGGTTATCTGATCATAGAAAATTTTTTCTCCCATGAAGAGGCTGAATATATTCATCAAGCCCTCAATGATATTGCAAGAAAGGATTTTAAGCCCTTACTTAATATGGATCGCATAGAAGAAACTTTAAAGCAAAACCCAGATTGCGACCCTAAAGATATGAAACGTACTGCAAAAATAGTTCGAGAGACACAATGCAACCCGAAAATGGTAAGCATCTTGGAAGAATTATATGAAAGGGAGTTGCAATCTATTCAATCATTAATAGTTTATAAGAGAAAATCTTCTCCCTATAAAGATCAGGCTTGGAATTCACATCAAGACAATTCTTATATTCAAAATCCAAACAACTTATGTTTTGCCGTTGGATACCCCCTAATAGACATTTCTCCAAAAAATGGAGGGCTTTATGTGTACCCTGGTTCCAACAAAGAGGATGTTTTGCCTGTAAGGCAGGCTGAAGGGATAAATCAAAAAATAGGTAAAAAACCAGGGAATGCATGTGAAATCCCAAGCCATTATAAAAAACTTGATATCTTTTTAAAAAAGGGGGACGCGTTGATTTTTCATGGCAACCTTATTCATGGTTCATACCCTAATACTTCTGACGCGTCCCGCCCTCTTTTTCTTATCAGCTATCTTCCTGTCAGAGAAACTTTTTTGGCGGGGAAAACTTCAAATAGAAAAGCAATTCCATTACGTTAAATGGATGACTACCATTATTAGAAATACTAATTAAGAAAGCATTGATTCCCTTTTTAAAGGTTCCAGACAATTGAGGAAAAATTTTTCCACTGTAAATCTTACGTTGTTTTAAACTTTAAGGTCCTCTTACAATCCTCTCTTTGTCAAAATTAACGAGGCAACATTCATGAAACTTTTCAAAGTATTGATTACTGGAATCGCTGGCTCCGGCGGAAGTTACCTAGCTGAATACATTTGTAAACAGCACCCTGAAGTAGAAGTTCATGGCCTCGCATATTCCCGAAGTACTCGCCGAAACCTTTTAGAGATTGAATCTAAAATAACTTACCATGAAGCAGATCTCATGGATTTTGGCTCTGTTTTTGCTGTTTTGGAAAAAGTAAAACCAGACGCTATTTTCCATCTAGCAGCTTTTGCAAATGTGAAAGCTTCCTTTATTACTCCTAATACATTTTTGGGCAATAACATTTTGGGAACCAGCAATCTTTTTGAAGCTGTTCGTTTGGCCAGATTGGATCCTGTTATACAGCATTGCAGTACTTCGGAGGTTTATGGGCAGGTTGACC
>TARA_B100000686_G_scaffold125540_1_pt1 | contig 12722 bp, 14 predicted proteins | sample TARA_B100000686 | Tara Oceans TARA_B100000686 (sample SAMEA2622733) | marine metagenome | biome: marine biome (ENVO:00000447); feature: marine epipelagic mixed layer (ENVO:xxxxxxxxx); material: "saline water (ENVO:00002010), including plankton (ENVO:xxxxxxxx)" | depth 150 m
CTGCTTTTGCCGCTGCCTTACCGGCGATTTCTGCTACTTGGACAGGTGTTAAAACAGTAAATCCTGTTTGGACAAGGGCTGCAAGATCAATGAATGCAAGTGGAATGGTTCTTTTCCGTAAAATTACTCTACCTGGTTCATTGCCGTTTATTTTGTCTGGTATTCGTATTGGTCTTGCTCGTGCATGGAGAGCTGGAATTGCTGCAGAAATGGTTGCTGCTAGTGACTGGGGACTTGGCTACGCGATCTTTGATAGCCGAGAAGATTTGGATATGAGTTTTATGCTTGTTGGAATTGCAACTATCGCTCTTGTTGGTTTTATTATCGAAAAATTTATATTTGAAAGAGTTGAAAGAGCGACCGTAATTAAATGGGGTATGATGGCAGAGGTAGGTTCAGGCTAATACAAAAAAGGCCATCGCTTTAGCCGTTTATTTTAATACAATTTATTAATTGAATAACTGAAACAGATAGGGGAAATAATGTCTTCCAAAGTAAGCATTCAAAATTTAGAAATGGAGTACACATTAAAAGATAGGCTTGTTCATGCATTGACGGATATTAATCTGGAAATAGAAGACGGCGAATTCCTTGTAGTCGTTGGTCTATCTGGTTGTGGAAAAACTACTCTTTTAAATATTCTTGGTGGTTTCTTTCATCCAACAGGTGGTTCTATTAATTTGGATGGTAGACCAATAGAAGAAGCCGGTAGGTTAAACAGGGCAGTTGTTTTTCAAGAGTACGCACTTTTCCCATGGAGAACAGCTCTTGGTAACGTTGAATTTGGTCTAGAAATGAAAGGTATAGAAAAAGAAGAGAGATTAGAAATAGCGATGAAGTACCTTGAGTTGGTTCATTTGGAAAAATTTGCGAATTTTTATCCGCACAATCTGTCTGGTGGAATGAGGCAGCGTGTTGCCGTTGCGAGAGCGTACGCATATGAGCCAGAATTTCTACTTATGGATGAACCTTTTGGTGCGTTAGATGCACAAACAAGAGAGGATTTGCAGTCATTAACTGTAGAAGTATGGAAGAAAACGAAGAAAACTATTTTTTATGTTACTCATAATTTGAGTGAAGCAGTTTTCCTTGCGGATAGAATTATTGTTCTTGCAGGACAACCAGGTGTAATTCACAAGGAGATTACAGTCGATATCCCAAGGTCAGAAGAGTTTAAGAGAGATGTGTTTGATCCACGATTTGTAGAACTTGAAAAAGAGACTACTGAGGCTGTAAGAGGAAATTAAAAAATGAGGTTCACATTTTTGATGCTACCAATTCAAGTTTTGGTACTTCGAAAATTTTCACGTGCTTATAATAAAGCACCATACTTTTTTTCTTTCTAAAATGATTAAATTGAGCCATTTTCCAAATAATGGCAGCGCAATGTTAGCTATTTTTTGTGATTTGGCCTTTAAAGACGAAGTAGACTTCAGGCCTTGGCTTTCTGAGGATATGTTTCCCGCGCGTATTAATATTGGTTTTGAAAGTTGTGCTAGTTTCAATTTGTGTCAGGGACAGGGTTCTAAATTTCTTACTTTATATGAAACTCCTAGTCTGGGACATTTATATGATATCCCTTACCAAGAACTGCGACGAACACGAAAACCCAGAGATTCTGCATATCATAAAAAATTTCAAAATCCACAGCGATACACACTTTCTTGGATAGGACCGGAAATCTCAAAAAAAGGGAGCGGTTTTGCCCCTTATTTGAGTATTGAAAGATTTAATCCAGAAGATGATTTGATTGAAGAATTTAATTCATGGTTTGTTCGTACGTACATTCCTATCTTTTTGAATTCAGATTTTATAGTAGGTCTAAGACGTTTTGTATCTATAGAGGGGCCTCATAAATTTTTTATCTTAAAGGAATTTATAGGTCTTGAAAATTTCAAAAACGATGTTCAAAGAACGCAAAAGACTAAATTTGGAATGGATGTTTCAGGAATTTATCTAAGAATTATTCAAAGTCCTTAGCTGAGAGTTATTGAATTCATTTTTGTATTTTTTTCTAACTTTCCTGCTGAAATTAGTAGATTTTCATAAAGAGGAAATTCGTAAATTTCGTTTTTTCGAAAGCGGTGTAATCTCTTATTTCTTGTAATATCGAAATGTATTTTTAATTTATGTACTGAATTAAATATTTTGTGATCAAAGCAAAGCCCATTAGTAAGATAATAATCTTAACTATCGCAAAAAATATTTTATCAGTAAGAAACTTGTATATTTTAGTTCCAACGATAAATCCAAGTAGTACAGGAATAAACATAACGACAGTAAGCCCTATTACTTCTTTGCCTCCGAGTCTCGATTGAAGAAAAGCTATTGTGGTTACTCTTAGAATTACTTGTGTACTACTTAGTATAAAAAGGTATCTATTTTTTGATAAATTCATTCCTGTTAAATAAGATGCAATAACATGTGAGGGCATACCAACAGTGCCTAACATTAATCCTGCTATTCCTCCCATCCCGATTGAACGCTTAAAAGTACTATCCTTTTTCTTCGTTTCTGATTCATTGAAGTGATCCCAGCTAATTTGGATTATTAGATAAAGTCCCAAAATAAATTTCATCAAATTTGGATTCATATTTAGCAAGATAGTCAGTCCAATTCCAAGACCTATAAGGCTAGAAAGAAAAAAAGGAAGGAAAATTGAAAATCCTTCTTTTGCTGCTTCGCGAGTTCTCCAGCAATTAAAAAAACTAGTGACTAATGTTGGTATAGAAATGACAACAATAGCAGTCGGAACATCCCAAAATAGAGAAACTGTAGGAGTGGTAAGTGTTGCAAAGCCGAACCCACCTACTGCTTTAAGACCCGAACCTATAAAGGCTGCACAAAAGACAATAAAATATTCCATTTTCCCTCTATATCTAATATAGGATAAGATTAATTCTTTTTGCATATTTGATAAAAAACACTTTATTGCATATGGTATAGATCATCAAATTGTTTGTTGTTTTTTTCTAATTTAAAGGGTTTTCTTTTGTCTTCATTTTTGGAACTGATTCCAGATTCTCATAGACATCTCCTTAACTCAAAGGCTTTGATCTTTTTGGCTACTACAATGAAAGATGGTTCACCGCAGGTCTCCCCTCTTTGGTTTAGTGCGGATGATAACTTTATATTGGTTAATTCTGCAAAGGGTAGAATTAAGGATAGGAATATGAGAAGAAATGAAAAAGTTTCTTTAGCTATCGTTGATCCTGAAAATGCTTTTTTATGGATGGGTATCCAAGGAAGTGTAGTTGATATAACTGAGATAGGTGCAGATGACCATGTAGATTTACTTGCAAAAAAATATCTTGGAATGGATTCCTACCCGAATAAACAAAAAGACCAAATTCGAGTAACATATAAAATTAGGGCGGACAAAGTTTATACAATGGATCCACCCCCTGTTTTTTCTTAATTTCTTCTTAGGAGTAATGCAATGAAATTTTCAATCTTTTTCATCCCTTCATGCGCTGAAGGCGAATCCTATCAAGAGGAGTACGACAATCTTATGGAACAGTGTGTTATAGCTGATGAGTTGGGGTTTGATGCTGCTTGGGTTGCAGAACACCACTTTTCCAGAGTTGGGATGTGTCCAGATGCTCTGATGGTTGCTTTAGCGATTGCGCAGAAGACAAAAAAAATAAGAGTTGGTACGGCAATTAGTATAGTGCCTTTTCACAATCCGATCCGTTTAGCAGAACAAGCGGCTTTAGTAGATGTTTTAAGTGGAGGTCGACTTGATTTTGGTATTGGAAGAGGGTCACAACCCAAAGAATTTCAGGGTTTTAATATAGATCCTTCAGAAAGTAGAGAACGAATGCATGAGGGAATAGAGGTTATGACCAGACTTCTCGCTGGAGAAACACTTACTTATCACGGGAAGTATTACAGTTGTATTGATACAGCAATATATCCCAAACCTGTGCAAGATCCTTTGCCAATATGGATTTCGGGTACTAGTCCTGAAACTTATAAGTATGCAGCAGAAAAGGATTTCTATGTAATGGCTTCTGCTGGTCATAAAGGTGCAGAACATTATCTTGAAAAAATCCAATTGTACAAAGATGGTCTTTTAAAGCGAGGTAAAGATCCTGAAAATTGTGAATATCTTTTAGCGCATAATATTCACGTAACAGATGATCCGGAATCTGCTTGGAAAGAAATTGAACCAGCTGAATCTTGGTATCTTAATCATAGAACTGAGGTGAATTCTATTGAAATGCCAATTGAGCAGAAAGAGTCTTTAAAGAGAAATATGAGTTATAAATTATCTATACGCGAACAGATAGAAGGAGGAGGGGTAATAGGTCCTCCAGAAAAAGTAATAGAAGATCTTGAGCGTTTAGAAAATGACTTTAAGATAAATCATGTAATGAATTTTTTGCTTAGAGGTATTAATCAACGTGATGCAATCGAATCTTTAGAAAGATTTGCTGCAGAAGTAATGCCTCACTTTAAAAAGAAAGAAGTTAGAAGTTCCGCAAATTAATTATTAGGAGGTTTCTATTTTATGTGGATGTCATCTTTACGTTTAGGTGAAACAGAAGAACCGGCTAAGTCTATTTTAGAAAAGATAAACGAGCAAAGAGGCGCAGTCCCGAAACTTTTACTTACTATGGCACGCAGACCAGATGTTCTCAATGGTAGACAGACAATGAATATGGCAGTGCATGCGGGAAACTCTACCCTTGGAAAAAGAAGGGAAGAACTAATTTCCTATTACGTAGCTACTATTGGTGGTTGCTATGGTTGAACTCTCAATCATGGCCAAAATTTCCGTGATGAAAGTGGCGAACAGGTAAGTTTAAAAGATGTTGCTGGAGTTGTTATGGATAGAGACAACTCTTCGGTTTTGGATGATTCGGATAAGGCGATGCTTGTTTTTGCAGAAAAACTCACTTTTGATCATCATTCAATGTCTGAAGATGACCTTAATAAATTAAGAAATACTGGTTTTAGTGATGAGAACATCTTAGATATTATCGCTTCAGTTTCTTATAGAAATTTCAGTAATCGTATTAATATATCCTTAGGTCTAGATGATGCTCCTTTAAAGGGACCTCAAGAGTTAATGGATGTAGTAGAGTTTTCAAGAAGAGCTAATGTTTAGAAAAATAACCTTAAATAGAAAAGGATAGGAATAATGGCTGAATTAAGTATTAGACCTCTGCATTGTGGAACTATTCATACCGATTACTCCAATATGGTTTATTGGACAAATTTTGGAACAAAAATTGATATTCCTTCTTTTATTTATTTGATTGAAGGTGCGGATCAAAAGATTGTAGTAGATACAAGTTATTTAGATCCAGAGCGTGGTGGTGCACCATGGCCTGCTACTAGAACCCCAGAACAGGATGTTAAAAAACAGATAGAAAGCGCAGGTTGGAAATGTGAAGACGTAGAAATCTTGATTCTGACTCATTTGCACTGGGATCATTCTCAGAATTGTGATCTTTTTCCTAATGCAGTTAAATATGTTTGGGCTAAAGAATTGCAATACGCCATGTGTCCGGTTAGTTTGCAAGCAAAGCCGTATGATTCCCCGATCCATCCGAATACAAGATGGCCTGTTTATGCTCAACAAAATATTATTTTTGAACCTATTTGGAAAGATGAGTTTGAAATTGTTCCAGGCGTCATGTATTTCCATACTCCTGGGCACACTCCAGGGCATTGTTCTGTTGCAGTAGAAACAAAAGTTGGTACATATGTAATTGCCGCAGATGTTATACAAATTCAAGAAGGGTTAGACAGACGAGTTCCTGCGGGTCAAATGTCGAGTATGAGTGATGCTATTAATAGCATAGACAGATGCATTTCTATTGCATCCAAAGAAGAATACATTTTGCCTGGACATGAAATTACTGTTCTCGAGCATGATGTTTATCCTTATGTATAATTGTCAATTTTACTATCCTATGGAAGGTTAACGATGGCGATGAGTGAAAGGGGCAAAGCCCTTTACGATAAGATGTTAGCTGCAAGAGGTTTTATTTATCCTGCATATGAACTTCTATGTGAGGTTGACCCTGATCTTTTGGAGCATTATGAAGAATTAAAAAACCACATAATGAAGAAAGAAGGTCCTTTTCATGAGAAATACAAGGAATTATTCATAGCCGTTGCGAGTGCTTCTCGCGATCCTTCTGACCTGGAAGGTATTCGCAATCACCTAAAAAAAGCACTTCAACTTGGTGCAACTGTAGAAGAGGCTACTGAAGCTCTTGAATGTATGTTGCCTCCATGTGGAATGACTGCATTAGTTGCAGGATGTACACAACTAAAAGAAGTGATTGATGAAGGCTATTAATCAAAATTTTTTTATCTAAGTTTGGGACCGTTGCAAATTTCTTTTGCGGCGGTCGCAAACATTGATGCGGCATGAACTAAGTTTTTTGCCGGGACTCTTTCATTAGGTAAATGTGCCTCAGATATAAACTCTCCAGGCCCAAAGAAAACTCCCGGTATGCCATTTTCTATAAATAGTCTAAGAGCACCTGGTGATTCTATTCCAGGCAGAAATTCGTTCTCACTTCCTCTTACGGCTGGCACTACTCTTTTCATTAGTTCTACAACTGGTTCTTCCTCTAAGATTTCTGTTACTTCTCTTGCACCACTTGGTATTATTTCCAGAGTGGCATCTATTTCAGGGTCTTCTGACTTTAGTTGTTCTATAATTTCTTCTAATTGTTTTTTAACTTCAGATGATGTTTGTCCAGGGATCATTCTCACGTCGAAGGTTGCACTTGCTCTCCCTCCGACAACATTCACTGCTGATCCTCCTTTAATTGTGGAAAATGTTAGTGTACAAGGACCTAGAAAAGGATCTGGAGCTGGCGCAATACGATTCGCCTGAAATGCATCAATAATTTTAGCCATTTTTTCGATGGCATTGATTCCTTTTTCAGGAACACTAACATGAACCGATCTGCCACGAACTTTTATTTCGAAGAAAATACGACCTTTAAAAGAACGGATGACATTGTTACTAGTGGATTCTGTATATAAAACCATATCACCACTTAATTCTTTAAGGATTCCGTTATTTACCAGAGATTGTGCTCCATAAAAATCTCCGTGTTCTCCGTCAGACAATAGCACCCATGTTAGTGTTCCAGGGAGTTTGATTTTTTGTTCTTGAATAGCTTTGAAAGCACCGATAGTCGATGCAAGAGCTCCTTTCATATCAGCAGCCCCTCTTCCCCATATTTCATCACCTACTAACTTTCCACTGAATGGAGGGAATTTCCAGGATTCAATTTCGTCTGGGTGAACCGGAACAGTATCCATATGTCCACCGATCACAAAATGTCCTGCATCAGGATTTCCGTCTCCTGTTTGTATAATGAAATTTGGCATCCCTTTTTCATATTCATATGTTTTTATATTACTGATTCCGATTGAAGAGAGTTCTTTGAGAATTTTTTCTGCCATATCTGAGCAATCCCCTGGAGGATTTTCTGCAGGGATTTGAATAAGTTCTTGTGCAAGTTCAATAATATAGTTTTGATCTACTTGAATTGCATTTATTTCCTCTGGCATGACCCGCTCCTGAAATTAAAAGAATTGTTGTAATTTCTCTGATGTTTTTAGACCACTACCTGTTACTGGAATGGCAATGATATCTTTTTTAGAAATTTTATTCGAACCCAAAAGTTTTTTTAGACCTAAAAATGGAATAGTACATGTAGGTTCCATAAGTACTCCTTGTTTTGAAAAAACTTTTAAAATCGATGGAATTTCATGTTCCTCAACCGAAATTAATTCTCCGTCTGTTTGATGAATAGCATTAATAATTTCTCTCCATCGTATAGGTTTGCTTACACTAATTCCGTCGGCTAAAGTAGGATTTGATTTTATTTCAGGGATCTCATTTAGTTTTTTATCCCAAATTTCAATTAGTGGGGCACAATTCTTTGTCTGGATACCATAAATTTTTGGTAATTTATTTGTATATCCTGCATCCATGAGTTCTTTAAATCCTTTATAGGCACCAATGACTAATGAACCGTGACCGACAGGAACTATTACAGAGTCAGGGATTGATTGTTGCATTTGTTCCCATAATTCAAAAGCCCAAGTTTTAGTACCATGGTTAAACCAGCAGTTCCAATAATGACTCGCATAGAAATAATTTCCCGTTTCTTTTATTGCTGCGTCAGTTGTCGCTTGTCTAGTTCCTGCTATTTTTTTTAGATTTGCACCGAAAGCCAAGATCTGCATACATTTACTATTGGAAGTATTGTCGGGGATATACATGTCACAATCAATGTCTGCAAGTGATGTATATGCAGCTATTGATGCTGCGGCGTTTCCTGATGAGTCACCTAAAACTTTTTTGATATTCCATTCTTTTAATTTGCTAACTAGTACAGAGGAACCCCTGTCCTTGAATGATCCAGTTGGGAAAAGAAAGTCTAATTTGCAATAAATCTCTATCCCAGCGAATGAAAGAATAATTGTTGGTGTCATACCTTCACCAAGGCTAATTTTATTTTTTATATTTTTGATCGGAATAGACTCTTGGTATCTCCATAAATCAGATTCTCTTGAACCTAATGACTCTCTTGGAAAGATATTTTGAACTTCTATATCTAGAGTGCCACCACATTCGCATTTCCAGCGCGGTTTATCAACGGAAAAATTCATATCACAGCTTGTACACTTCATTAATGACAAACCGTAAACTCCTATCTGAAAAAGATATTAAGGAACTTTGGTAAAAAGAATAAAAGATAATTTCATTTGAACATATTTTAGGAATATTTGTTATGCTAATGAATCATATATATTAATCAATATTAGACCTTCTGTGAGGACAAAAATGCATTCTCGGTATGAGAGCGAATTTATTGAATCGATAGATGAATCTGAAAAATATTGGATGAATGCAGCAAAAGATTTGTTTTGGCATAAAAAATGGGATGTGATTTTAGATAGTTCGAATCCGCCTTTTTATCGATGGTTCCCAGGAGCAAAGGTAAATACTTGTTATAACTGTCTGGATCGTCATGTTAATGAAGGCAGAGGAGAACAGGTAGCTTTGATCTATGATAGTCCTATTACAGGTGCTCCAATTCAAAAATTAACATATGAACAACTTTTAGAACAGGTTTCAAAATTTGCAGGTGGTTTACAGACAGAAGGAGTGCAGAAGGGAGATCGTGTTTTAATTTACATGCCTATGGTTCCTGAAGCGGTAATTGCCATGCTAGCTTGTGCAAGGGTTGGTGCTGTACATTCTGTAGTTTTTGGAGGATTCGCTCCTAATGAATTAGCAACTCGTATAGATGATGCTAAACCAAAAATGATAATTTCTGCTTCTTGTGGAATCGAACCATCAGGAGTTATTCCATATAAACCCTTGTTAGATGAATCACTTCTTCTTTCTAAGACTAAGCCTATACGGTGTGTCATTTTACAAAGAGAACAAATTTCAGCCACGATTAATGATGAAATAGACATTGATTGGAATGATTTTATTGGCAAATCTAAATCAGTTGACTGTGTTCTAGTCGATGCTACCGATCCTCTTTATATCTTATATACATCAGGAACTACTGCTCAGCCCAAAGGTGTAGTTAGAGATAATGGTGGTCATATGGTGTCTTTGAAATGGTCAATGAAAAATGTCTACAATATCGATCCCGGCGATGTGTTTTGGGCAGCGTCAGACATAGGGTGGGTTGTAGGTCATTCTTATATTGTATACGGACCACTTCTTCACGGGTGCACCTCGATTTTATTTGAGGGAAAGCCAGTAGGAACTCCGGATGCAGGAGTGTTTTGGAGGATTATTTCTGAGCATAAAGTGAAAGCTCTTTTTACAGCACCTACAGCTTTCCGAGCGATTAAACGTGAAGATCCAGATGCAGAACTGATGAATGATAAAGATCTTAGTTCGTTTGAGACCTTATTTCTTGCTGGAGAAAGATCGGATCCCGATACCGTTATGTGGGCAGAACAAAAAATCGGAGTTCCTGTGATTGATCACTATTGGCAAACAGAGTCAGGATGGCCAATGCTTGCAAACAGTATTGGGATAGAGAAATTACCAGTTAAATACGGGTCTCCCACTAAACCAGTCTCTGGGTTTGATTTTTCAGTTTTAGATCCTGAGTGTAGGGAAGTACAAAGAGGTAAGATGGGGTCACTTTGTGTGAAATTACCTCTTCCTCCAGGTTGTCTTTTGACCTTGTGGAATGCAGACGATAGATTTATAGATTCGTACTTAAGTGAATTCCCTGGTTTTTATAAAACTGGAGATGCGGGTTATATGGATGAGGATGGTTACGTTTTTGTAATGTCTCGAACTGACGACATTATTAATGTCGCAGGCCATAGACTTTCTACAGGTGCAATTGAAGAAGTTTTATGTTCACACCCTGATGTTGCAGAATGTGCTGTAGTAGGAATTCAGGATAATTTAAAAGGACAAGTTCCCATGGGTTTCCTTGTTCTTAAATCTGGTTCTGTACTGACAAATAAAGTAATTATTGAAGATGTAATAAAATTAGTTCGAAAACAAATAGGTGCTGTAGCTGCTTTTAAAGAAGCTATAGTTATTAAACGTTTACCAAAGACACGTTCCGGAAAAATATTAAGAGGGACTATGTCTAAAATGGTTGACGGGGAATCCTATAAACTTCCCGCTACTATAGATGATCCACTAATTCTAGACGAAATAAAGGCATCTCTTTCTGAAAATGAAAAAAAATAGTTTTTATTTTCTCTATATACTTCTTTCAGGAATCTTTCTATTTTTTTATGCTGATAGAATCTATTTGTTTTTGGAAGAAGAATGGCAACTTCTTTTGTCAGGAAATCTTACGGAATTAAAGAAATATATTCTTTCTTATGGTTTGTGGGCACCTTTTATTTCTTTTTTACTTATGATTTTGCAAACATTAATAGCCCCACTTCCTTCATTCTTAATTACTTTGGCAAATGCAATGATTTTTGGTCCATTTTATGGATTTTTTCTTTCTATTTTTTCTGCATTATTTGCTTCTTATGTTGCATTTTATATTTCTTTTTGGATTGGACGTCCTTTTTTTTCTACTTTAAAAACAAGTAATAAAATCGATAAATTTATAATTCAATATGGAGGAAAAGGAATTTTCATCCTACGATTATTTCCTGTTATTTCTTTTGATTTAGTTAGTTATCTAGCGGGTCTAACTTCGATCCATCCATTGAAATTTGGGATTGCAACTTTGTTAGGGATGATTCCAGCGACACTTGCTTTCTCTATTCTTGGCACATCTTTTGCTATAGTAAATATATGGCTTACTGCTATTGGTTCTCTTCTTCTTTTATTGTTAATTCTTGTAGGATTCTTTGGGAAAAAGAAATTTTATTAAAGTTTTCTTAAGAATTTATTTCTATGCCTTTCTCTTTTCGACAATTTCCGAGGGTTCCCTTTTTTCTTTGTGTCTATTTTTTGATGGTGTATAGGTCTTTCCTCTGAATCGTATTCTTCTGCAATAAAAGTTGACATAAATATACGATCTGCAAATTCCTCTGAATAGAAAAGAGTATTTACATAGGGCTCTGCATTTTTTCTTAATTCTCTATCGGAAGTCACCAAAATTGAGCCCTTATATTCATTTTTTACCATTTTTACTATTAATTCATCCGCAGTTTCGCCCCTTGAAAACGTTATGCTAATGCCTCTAGGAGGCATATTCCTTTTGTCTGAAAATTCTTTTTGACCGTCAAAAACAATAGTAATTGGATAAATGTCTTTTTTGCTGGAACGATAAGTATGCAGAAGTTTTACAAGGTTATTTCTCGAAGATTCTAAATCCCTGTCTAATTCTTCTGCTATCGATGGGATTGTATGAATGAGGTTGTATCCGTCTATTAATATTTTCAAAACTTCTTTCCATTTGGGTTGATTTATAGCTATCTTGAAACTCCAAGCAGAAAAAACGTTCACATAGTAGCATAATCTTTGTCTAGCGAGACAGATTTGATAAAATTTTTATTTTTTACTTTTAGATAATTTGCAGATTGATGTATATTTTCTCAACATTTTTTATTTTATAATATGTCTTGGAGGAAACTGATGCCTAAACCTTCTTATCATCCTAATCCTATTCGGGGTGGGGGTAACGATGCTTACACTGGTGTCGATCACGTACTAAGTGAACCTTGGCCAGAAGAATGTCATAATACACGTCTAGTTGCTCATTCAGACTTAAACGGATGGGGAGACGCTTTTCAGATACAGGTTGGTGGAGGAATCTGTTATGTGGCTGCGTCTGGAGTAAATGGACATGATGGCATGACTATTCTTGATGTGAAAGATCCAAAAAATCCTAAAATTATTAATCAATTGGTTGATAGTCCAGCAGCAAGAACACATAAGGTTCTTCGTATAAATGACGAAGTACTTCTCACTAACAGTGAGATTCGTCCCGCTTTTAAGGATGATCCTGAAGTGGTTGGTGGATTGCGTATTTTTGATAACACGGATCCTTTTCATCCAAAATTTGTGAATTATATTGAGACTGATGGATTTGGTATTCATAGACCTATTTATGATAAAAATAGGCAATTACTTTACAGTTCGGGTTTTAAAGATGGTTTCGATGGAAAAATTCTTTTAGTTCATGACATGAAAGATGCATGGGCTCCTGAGCTTATTGGTTTAGGATGGATTCCAGGACAAAAACATGGAGAAGAGCCATCTTGGGATGTAGATATCGTAG
>TARA_B100000686_G_scaffold216658_1_pt1 | contig 12719 bp, 8 predicted proteins | sample TARA_B100000686 | Tara Oceans TARA_B100000686 (sample SAMEA2622733) | marine metagenome | biome: marine biome (ENVO:00000447); feature: marine epipelagic mixed layer (ENVO:xxxxxxxxx); material: "saline water (ENVO:00002010), including plankton (ENVO:xxxxxxxx)" | depth 150 m
GGGAATACGAATTAAGAAATAGAAAAATGGATTCTTTCAAGCCTGATTACACTCAAAATAGTAAGTTAAGAGAGAAATTGGAATCTATAATTCAAAATTCTTAACTCTAAAACTAATTTCATTTTTTTATAAAACGGTGTTAAAACTAAATGGACTCTTTATATGCACTTTTCAGCTTTTATTATTGTGGAAAGAAAAAATTTTTCTCAAGAGCAGATTGATGAAATTATTAGATCGTATCGCGAAGAAAAATTATCACAAGAAGATATTGGTAGAAAATACAACTGTTCAGAAATTGTAATTAGAAGAATTCTCAAAGAAAACAATATTACTCGTAGAAAAGGTGGGCCAGTATCTGTAGTTGATACTGATGAATTAATTCGACTTTACAAAGAAGGTCATGATTCTGTTGAGTTGGGGCGTATGTTTGGTTTAGTTCCATCGGCAGTTAGTCAAAGAATCCCCCGAGATGTTATACGTCCACGTGGACCAGATCCTAAACTATCTGATGCAGATCTAATTCAATTTCATTCAATCGAAGGAATATCAATTGCAGTTCTATCCCGAAGGTTTTATGATGTACCTTTCAGCAACGCTCTCAGAGATAGAGCTATCAAACTTGGCATATATTCACAAAATGATGATTGGATTGAAAACAGAAAAAATCCAATCCATATTCACGATGGTTATGCAAAAGTAAAATTCCCAAACCATCCTAGAGCAGATGATAAAGGCTATGTTCCCATGCACATTATTGTTATGGAACAGCAGTTAGGACGATATCTCAATTATTCAAACCAACAAGGTGAAGTTGTACATCATATTGATTGTAACAAAATCCATAATGCTCCATCTAATCTGATTGTATGCCAAAGCAATTCTATGCATCGAAATTTACATAAAAATTTAGACAAATGTCTATCAAAACTAATCAAAAAAGGAATCATTGATTTTGATGAAACACATAGGTGTTACTATCTAAATTTTAACAATCCCACACCAAAACCATCCTATGTACCACCAGATAATGCAACTCGTACAGGTGATTATTTTCAAGTGGTATTTCCTGGACACCACCGTGTTAAAGATGACCGAGACAGGGTACTCTTACACATAATTATTGCTGAACAAAAATATGGTAGAAACATCTCGGTGGATGAACCAATTCATCATATTGATCTGGACAAATTAAATGATTCTCCAAGAAATCTCTTTCTTTGTACAAATCAAAATGAACATAATCAGCTAATTCGAAGGCAACTTATTTCTCTAGTTCCAAAATTATTTGATAAAGGTATTCTAGTGTTCAATCGTGCTACAAATGAGTATGAAATTACTTGCTGCAAGAACCAATCCTAAATCTTAATTCTATCACTTAAAATCAAAATTTCACTAGAATGTTTCTTCTTTCTTGATTTAACACCACTCATTCCATAGGCCCACTCTACTTCCTCAATACGTCTACCTGAATACAGTCTTCTTACATGTTTATCATTATTGTATGATAAAATCCATTTTTTATTTTTCATTTTGTTCAGTATGTGAGCTAAATCTTCATGATCTTTTTCTGTAAACATCTTATCTCCTTGATTTCCATACAGTGAACCTTTATTTTGAATAAAGTATGGTGGGTCAGCATAAATCAATGAATTTTTATTTCTTTCAATTGATTTTCTAAAACTCATTTTGCTAACTGTAAAATTTTTCACAGAAAATTCTCTCACTTTTTTAATTCCATTTTCATTAAATCTTGGATTTCTTTTTTTCCATCCTGTCTGAGCAAGATCAATTGCCATTCCACCTGATAGTGTGGTTCCTGAATACGATGTTCTATTTAGCACATAAAATATAGCAGCACGTTTAATCTGACTGTAAGATTTTCCTTTCTCTCTAAATTGTATCTGTAACTTTTTGAATGCAGGATTTGATAGTTTTTTGTAGTTTGAAATGGTTTTTACAAGTTTTTTTGAGTCTTTTTGAATCATCTTCCAAAAATCTACCAGTGGTCCAAAATCATCATATCCTGTAACTTTGTGCCCATTATTTGCCAAATGGAGTTCAATTGAGCCACCTCCAAAGAATGGTGAGCAAACTTTCTGTTTTTTTGATAAATTAGGAATGATATATTTTTCAGTGATTAGTTCAACTGCTCTTGATTTGCCACCTGGATATCGTAGTGGTGATAGAGTTTTTACCAATTCTATTACACAATGGATATTCTTTTTAATATTATCCATCTTAGAAAAAAACATGACCTTTGCTCAAATCGTAAAAGACGAGTTTTCAAAAAATAAGACTCGAACCTTAAAGGAACTGTATGATGCATTAGATGCACATCCAGATGTTAGCTTATCTGGAACTACTCTAAAACATCGAATTAGAAGTGCTTTGTATGGTCTAAAACAGGCACAAAAAGTGGAATTAATCTCAAAGGCCACGTACTCTACCACAAAAAAATTCTAGTTACTTTTTCTATCCCTCAGCTGTTCTTTTCTACACGCTCTACACAATGACTGCACTCTTTTTCCTCTATAACCAAAAAATTCTGTAATCTCCTCAAATCCCTCAGCTGAAATTCCACATCCATGTCCTCTGGGTGGTGGGGGACATTCTGCCTTTTGACCATACTCTGTAATCATTTCATCATATTCTTTTTTCCATTTTTTTAAATTATCAATTAATTGCTCTACATCGCTCTCAGTATAGATCTCATTGAAAACTCCTCCCTCTTTGCTTTTTTGATATTCTTTCCAAGTTTCTTCTTCACCATCTGTCACTATCATAATCAAATAATATGATACACCAAATGTCACACGAAATCTTCTATATTTTTTTACATCTTCTTCAGTAATTTTTTCATGTGCTTCTAAAATGATCTCTTTGCCTTTATACTCGAATCCTTCTATCAATAAATCTGGAATGTATTGTTCCGTTTTATTTTCTAACAAAATAACAAATTTTCTAAATTTTTCCTTAGAAGAAATTTTAGAGATTTTAATTTTGTCAAAAATTTTGTTTTCCCATACGGAGAATTCATTTTCATTTGGAAATTCTTCAGAAATTTCTCCAAATGATGATCTAGTTTTTTCACCACTCAATTTTTCTCATCCCAAAATACTTCCCATGTAATAATTTGTCTAACTTTTTCATACTTTTCTTCAACAATTTGACGATATGGATTTTGTATTGGTTCAATTAGTCGTTGGTCTGGTTTTCCAAAATTAACCCAGATGTAAATAAAATATCTATCTCCTAATTCTTTTGCCTTTTCTCTTTCATTTTCAGACCAATAAAATACAGGATTTTCCCCAGTAGTTGCTTTGACTTCGATAAATCTATCAAAATTTATTCCAATTTTTGCATTATCGAAAGAATCTATGTCATATCCTGCACCGGCCTCAATCTTGCTTTTCCTACAAATCCTGCCTAAAACTGATTCTTTTACACCTAAATCTCTTAATCTTTTTCTTTCCCATTCAACAGTTACTTCTTCAGCTTCTTTTCCAATCCTTCTTTGAATTTCTAATATTTCGTATAACTCTTCTTCTGAAATTGGTTTTTTTCGTTTGTTTGGTATATGAGTTCCAATTTTAGGTGAAACCTGATATTGACCTTGTTCAAACAAAAGCAATCCTAACTCTTTCAACAGTTCCCTTACATTCCTGCTAATGTTATTTTCATTCATATTATTCATAAAAAATTTTGACTCTCCATTTTCAATTTTTACATCTATTGTCATTCCACCCAATTCGGTTTTGATAAATTCCGTTTTCTCAATAATTTTTTTAATCAATTTCTTTTTCAGTTTATCATTAACTAGATCAATAAACTTTTGATTACTATTTTCTTTTGGAATGGTATTGTAAAATTCCTGACCAAATTCTGTTAAAACAAAATTCCCATTTTCCTCTCTTAAAAAATCAAGATCTTGACAAATTTTGACATGTTTTTCATATACAATTTTTTGACAGCTTCCTTCACCAATTTGTGGTTTTTTGATAACTTCTCCAAATAATCCTGCCTTTGTGATCTTATTATTATCGCCAAATTTTTTTAATGTACAAATTATTTTGTTAAGATTAATTATTCGTGTCATTTTTAGACTGGATTATTTGTCATTCTTTGTCTTATTGCTTCTAAAACGCCTGCATAGTCTTCTTGATCAGCAATATCTATTTCGTTATCATTCCAATGTAATTCCATTTCATTACTGTTGATACCAGGATCATTTAGGAAATCCTGCATTGCCTCTTCTTTAGTTTGTAATCTTCTATTAATTCTTGCATCAATAGTTTGATCACCACTATCTTCAAATGTACTTTGTAGAATAGTATATCGTGTTTCAACATCTGGCATTCCCACTCTATGAATTCTTTTCTTGCTCTGAATCCAATGTGTTGCGTTAAATGTCCTATCAACATAAATTGCATGATGACAAACTTGATGAAGTGAAACTGACTCGGCTAATGAAGCAGGATTAGCTATCAAAACATTTACTTCTGTTTCTCCAGGCTCACCTCTAAATTCTCTCAGACTTCGTTCTTTATCGTCTAAACTTAATTCTGGACTTCCATCTATCTTTCTCACTTCCACACCGAATTCTTGCTCTATCATATCCTGAACTTTTGTGAGAGTTCCACGAAAATTACACCAAATTATTATCTTCTCTTCCTCTAAATCTACATCCCCTCGTAGAAACTCTCTTAACCACCACACTTTTCCTGACAATTCCCCTCTTGTGTATTCTGCAACCAAATCTTCCATGTCAACTGCTCCCAAATCTACCAGATTTCTCATATACTGATGATTATCACTAAAAAGTCCTGGATCTGTTGAAGCCATTATTAAATACGTAATTACATCTTCCCATCTTTCAAATGCATTAATTCTTCTTCTATTTGCTTCATTTCTTGCGATTCTATCTGCAATTGTATCATAGATATACTGTTGATTTTCACTCATTGCGCAATCTACAGTTACTGTTCTAGTTTCAGGTAAACCTAATTGATCATCTGTCACTCTGGTAAAAAATGGATAAAGTATCTCTTCCACACGGTCTTGCTCAGCTGTACTATCTCTCACGCTTCTTCTAAAATTGTCATATGAACCAAGAAGATTTTCATTAGGAAACAAAAATTCAAACTGATTCCATAATCCTAAATGCATATTTGGCATTGGTGTACCCGTTAAAATCATTCTTCTATTTGCGAGATTTGCAAGTTCTCTTATTGCAGTACCCGTGAATGTTTCATAACCTTTGATCTTATGAGATTCATCTAGTAACACAAAAAAATCATATCGTTGAAGCATTGCATGTAATGCAGCTTCATATCTTTGATTTCTAACCTTTTCATAATTTATCAATATAATTTCAAAATTTTCTGGTAACATAGGAATTATTGTAGGATCTGTATCTTCCGTTATTCGATAAACATTATTCTCCGGATGAAATTCATCCGGATTATTTTGTGTTATAGTTCTATATTCTCCCTCCCAGACTTGAAACGCTGGTTTGGGACATATAACTAATAATTTATCTACTCTTGGATCATCTTGTCTTTCTTTTGCAAGAAAATATGTTGCATATGACATCCATGTTTTTCCTGATCCGGGAACACTAAAGTTTGCAGAGTTTTGTAATGCTAACCCATGCAATACTGATTTTTTCTGAAAAGGCCTTAGTTGCCATTGTTCTTGTGTGTCCGGATTAATACCAAATTCATGAATTGGAAGATCTCCAAAACTTTGATCATTGCTATCTTTAATCTCTCTTGCCTCTTCTCGTCTATTTGCAAATCCTTGCTGTATTGTTTGAAATTCTTGGATAATTTGTTGGCAATTATTATCTAAAGTTACATTACCTGATCTTCTTTGGATATAATCTCTTATGGAAATAATATTTTGTGCATCAATATTATTACTTGCCCATAGTGTATTTCTTAATCTGAATCCTCTTCTTCCTAAAAATCTGTGAATACTTGTTATGTCATGATCATGATCTAATCTTACACTTACAGCACCATCTGCCATTGATATTTCAGACATACTATCCAGAATTTTCTTGGTTATTGTCGGCTTCGTTTTGACTTTGATTATTCTGATTTTCTATTTGGGTTAATGAATTTCTAGAGTTTTCAATATATTCCGTAACACGTGCATCATTAGGACCTATTCTTTCTAGGCTATCTGCAACAATATCTCTCAAATCATCCCTCAAATTTCTTAGTTTCACAGCAGGCGCAGTGTTCATTTGACCATAATTTTTCTGGCTTCTTTTAGTAGCTTCATATTCTAATTCTCCTATTGGAACTTGTTCGCCATCAACTTCCCTTGTTTCTACAACTAATCTTGCAATATCTACTGGTTCGGTAGATGGTAGTTGATCCCATTCCTCCATTATTTTTGACTCGGCCATTCTTTGAAGTATTAGATGTGTAGTGTCTCCTGGGTCTGTAGTTGTTGGATCTCCTGAAGCTTTTGCAAATGTATGATACATGTCTCTTACTGGCCCATATACTTCCTTGAGGAATTTCGCTGCCTCTTTTGCTCTACCTGCTGCTTTAGTTTCTTCATACTTTTGAAATCTATCTTGTAATCCAGCAAACATTACTTCTCTCCATTTATCAAACATGTCATCTGCATTACCATGTTCAGGATGATTAGTATACCATGGTAATACATGGTCATACAATAAAACTTCCAGTGCTTCAAAAAATGTTGGAGTTCCTGTTGCTTCAAAGAGTGTATAATATCCTATCAGTTCTTGGTTTGGATATAATTCATTTCTTGATTCAAGATAATCATCCATCAAATCAATCATTCTTTTTGCTTTTCTTACTTTCGTCCAATTATCGAAAGTATAGGATCTACATTCTAACAGTATTGCTTCTTGCTCATCATCTGTAGCATGTTCTTCATCTACATCAAATTGAAAATTATTTATTTCTGTTTGAATTTTTACTGCTTCCGTTATTTGTCCATAGGCTTGCTTGTAATCCGGATCTTGTTGGAGTCTTCTTTCAAGACTTCTTAATTCCTCATCATTCAAATCTGGTAAAAAACAAACTTTAATTTTTCCTCTTACTAATCTACCAACTTCGCCAGTTGGTCTTTCTTCAAACAAATTCTTCATTATTGCACATCTCCTATTTCCATTCCATAATACGCCAGTCGATGTGACTAATGCAGGATCCCTTTGTCCAATTTGTAGCAGTCCGCCCACACCTTCTGCTAAATCCCCACTTGCTTTTTTGCTATAATCTCGTGCAGATAGAAGAATGTTTTGTACAATTAATTGGTGTTCTTCATTTGTTTCATCAAGTTCATCTATATCGTTAACTGCACATGCATTTTTCTTGTATTTTTCTATCCGTACATTTTGAAAATTAAATGACACAAGTTCAATTGGAATTTCAAATATCGCTAAGGGTTCATCTGGCCGATCTTCCCAAACATTAACATCCCATTCTTTTTGATGTCCATGAGAATCCAGAACAATATTTTCTGCAACGTTCCTTGCCTCTTCTAGTCTATTTTGTTGTGTAGTATTCCAAGTATTATCTTCATTATCGTTATTTTCATCTTCAGACATAGATCAATACGTAATTATTTTTTTGATATAAACATGATCTCAAATCACAAAATACCTATTTGATATGCATTTTCACCTAAACACATGCATAGAAATCCAATTATTTCTCAAAAAACATGCCAGAAACTTTTCTCAGAAATAGAAATCACAGAAACTCAGCGAAAGGCCCAACAAAAATGGCTAGATCTCATAGAAAACAAACAACTGGAAAAAGAAAAAGAAAACTATCCTATTTTTCAAAACACAATTTTACGTGATTTACTGGGATTTCCTGAAGAAGAGATAGAAAAAGCATATGAACAAAAAAACGTTGAATTTGTATTCAAAGATTCACAAGGTGATTGGGCCGTTCTTTTTGAGGCAAAAGGTATGGAAACATCAGACCTTTTTGCTGTTCAACACCGAAAAAAAGCAAATCAAAAAACTCCCATAAAACAAACATTTGATAATTTAACTAGATTTGAGTTCATAAAATATGGTGTATGCACAAATTATAGAAAATTTGTATTACTGGATTATAATTTAAAATTTTCAGCATTTCAAGAATTTGATTTTCTAAGTACAAAAAATGATGATGAAAAATTAAAAGAGTTTATTGGAATTTTTTCATATAAATCACTAGTAATTAACAAAGATATTTCAAAATTCAAATCTATATCTGATGATGCAGATGAAGAATTAACTACTGAATTTTACAAACTTTTTCATGAAACACGATTAATGCTAATGAAAGCATTCAAAGAAAAAGATAATGTATCAGAACAAGAGGCCTTATTATATTCTCAAATATTTTTAGAACGAATTTTATTTTTATTTTTTGCTTCAGATAATGGTTTAATTGATGATCCTAAATTATTTAGAAATAGAGTATTAGCACAACTAAAACTAAATCAATGTACTTCCTCATCTAGAAAAATTTTTGATGATATTAATTTATTATTTAATGCATTAGATACGGGCGACAAGTTTCTTAATATTCATGGATTTGGTGGAGATTTATTCAGTGGTAAACTACCATCTAAAGTTTATTTCCTAGATTTTCAAACAAAACAATTCTTTGCAAATGAAATAATGCATTCCAAACTATCAAGAGTGTTACCATTAAAGGGTGATGCTGAAAAAATCTGGAAACAAGTAGGAGGAAATGTAAGTCCTATAATTAGAAATCTCCTAATAATGGACTCGAGAGATTTTAATTCTGAGATTAATGTAACCATTCTAGGACATATCTTAGAACAATCACTTGATGATCTTGGGGAATATGAAAAATCTGGAGAATTAAAACGAAAAATTGGTGGAGTATACTATACTCCTCCCGCATTAACTGATTATATTTGTAGGAATACCATTATTCCTTATTTATCAAAAAATAATACAAATGATGTTGAAGAATTAATTTTAGAATATCAAGAAAATATATCCGAACTTGAAGAAAAAATAGATAGACTAAAAATAATTGATCCCGCTTGTGGAAGCGGTGCATTTTTGATAAATGCCGCTATCATTCTACTTGAAATTACTTCCATAATTCATGTCATGAAAAATCAAGATCAACTTGCTTCGGGCACACTTGATCAATGGCAACAAGAACAAGAAGTTTCAAAAATCATCAAAAATAATATCTATGGCGTAGATGTTAATCGTAATTCGGTTCAGATTACAAAACTTTCTTTATTCTTGATAATGGCTAAAAAAGGCGAAACATTATCAAATTTATCTAAAAATATCATAATTGGAAATTCTCTAATTGATGATAAATTAGTGGATCCACAAGCTTTTGAATGGGACAAAAAGTTTCCTGAAATTTTTTCAACTGGCGGATTTAATATCATAATTGGAAATCCTCCATGGGATGAAGTACAACCAAATATTGATGAATTCTTTTCCACTGAACCTGAAATTAAGTTACAATTATCAGCAAGTCCAAAACCAATCAAAAAATTTAGCTTGTTAGCGAAAAAGCAAAAACTCCAAATGATTAAAAAATGCTGCGAGAATCCAGAAATAGAGAGAAGATACAAAACTTATCTTGATGATTATCACAAACGTAAAGAATACTTCATTGACCCAAACAACTATGAACTACAGGTTTCAACTGTAAAAGGTAAAACTGTTGCAGGTGTGGGAGTTAATCTAGCAAAATTATTCCTTGAAAAATCTTTGTCACTTTTGAGTGAAAATGGAAAGTTAGGTCTTATTCTTCCGGAATCAATTTATTCTCAGGCTGGCTGTAAAACTCTTCGCCAAACACTTTTGGAAAAATACCAATTAAATCATATTATTGGATTTCATAACAAATTAGGAATTTTTAAAGATGTTCATAGACAAAAGAAATTTTGTAGTATAATTGCCACTTCCGCCAATGCATCAAAAAAATTTCTTTCTAAATTTTTTGTTACAGATACAATTTCGTGCCAAAATTTCACTTCTACTGCATTTGAATATAATACTGAATTTGTGAAAAATACATCTCCAGAACAATTATCTTTTCTTGAATGCAAAGATAAAATTCAGTTACAAATTTTTCAAAAATTATTTAAATTTCCATTTTTTCACGGTAACAAATGGAATTTGAAAGCAAGTAGAGAATTTAATATGTCTGATGATGAATATTTATTTAAGAAAGTAGAGATTGGACCGCCATTATTCAAAGGTGAAATGATAAATTTCTTTGATTATAAATTCAGTGCACCAATTTATTGGATTGATGAACAAGAAGGAATAGATGAATTAAAAAGAAAAGAAACCGGTAGATTACCAAAATCAATAAGGAATAATGTTACTCCACAAATTCATTTTGATCATTATCGATTAGCTTGGAGAAAACTTACCAATCCAACTAATACCCGAACATGTATTTCTACAATTCTTCCTCCTAAAGTTTTTCTTTCAGATAGTTTGTATTTTATACATCCCATAATCTTTAATGGAAATAAATATGAAAAACAGTTCTCATCACAAGAACTAATTTACTTATGTGGAATGCTGAACACATTTGTCGTAGATTTTATTTTTCGAAGTAAAATTGATTCTAATCTGACTATCTTACATTTTCTTGATACTCCGATGCCACGATTTGATGAAATTAACACTTTTCACCAAAAAATCCTCAAAAATTCTACAATGCTTATCTGCACTACTACTGATTACACAAACTTAAGAAATGAAATTGGCATTTCTGATTATTTTGATAAATCTTATCCGGATAGAAGAATTGCATTAGAAGCTCAAATTAATGCATGTGCCGCAAAAATCTTCGATTTAACCTATAATGAATTAGAATATATTTTTGAATTATTTCCAAGTAATAGTCTACAACAGCTAAAAGAACTTACACTAGACGAATTTTCTTTGCTTTAGTTAATTTTTTTGAAACATAATTCAAGACTGAGTATCTCTGTTCTGACCTGCTTCACATATGTCCAAATACGAACAGTTACCACAATGAAATCCAGGTTGTGCATCAAATTTCTCATTCAAAATATCTTCTAGCATTGGTTTTATTTTTTCTTCAAAAAATTTTGCAACTTTCTGCTCGTCTAGATCAAGTGACTTCCATTTTTCAACCTCAAAATAATACAAAGATCCTTTGACAGGATATTCGCCCAAATCCTTTGTCTCTTTAACACCTCTTGCGTAAATATACAACTGTGGATCATTTTCCCATTTTTCTCCGTAAGGTAAATTATCGCCACTCTTAAAATCAACGACCTCTAGATCCCCACTAGAATTTTCTTCTACCCAATCAATTTTCCCAGTAATTTTCACACCTTCATAATCAAAACTAAATCCTTGCTCTGTTACCTTTACCTTATTTTTTGTATTTTTCCGCCAGTTTAGATAATTATCAATCATGGTTTCTGCTCTATTTGTATGAGCACGTGATTCATTTTTACTTGAATATGACTTGAAAACCCATTTTTCCTTCAATTTTTGCATAGCGTTTTCTTTTGTAGGCACATTATCAGGATCATCTTTTGTCAAAGCATCAATTGTATCGTGAACTGATGTGCCTAGATCTAATGGAATTGAAGAGCCAGTTACAGGAGTTCGAAGAATTTTTTCATGTTTGTACTTGTATGGACATTGCATGTATACTGCAAGTCCTGATTTTGAAACACTTAGAGAATCATGATCAAAGAGGGGTTTTTTTGTACCTTGGAGATCTTGAAAGTTCAAATCTTTTTCATCAACAGCCAAAACATCTGCTACATTAAATCCACTACATGTGGGATCATCTTCTCTATGTTCTTGATAATATTTTATTCTTGCAAGCTCAATTATTCTTGCAAGTGCTGTAGAAATTTGCATTTTACTTGCAGAATCCACAAGTTGTCCTTGCACATCATTTTTTATTCTCTCATGAATTTCTGATGGCGCTTGTTCTATTGTTTCATCTGTATTATAATCAGAAATATCTATGAAATCTTTCTTGTTAGCATCATCATATTTTACCTCTATGAGATATTTTGAAACTTTTCTTCCTCCTGCTTCTCCTTTTTTGTATTTTCTAGGAGATAAAATATGAAGTGAGTTTTCTGCTCTCGTACATGCCACATAAAGTAATCTTTTATCATCAAACGCTTTTGTTGCAGCATTGAAATTTAAACTAACTTGGTTTCCTGTAATTCCATCTCTGACATAAAATTCTCGTTTTACATCATTTCCTGGAAATTTATACTGTGTAATGTCTGTGATAAAAACAACTGGATATTCTTTACCTTTTGCTTTATGCATAGTCATTACTTGTACTGTATCATCTAATACTGAGGTTTCCTCCAAATCGATTTCTACTTTTCTTAGGTACTTTACATACTCATCAAACTCTTGTAATGTTTTTCCAGGATACAAATTTTCAAACTCTAAAGTTAATTCATAAAACTTGTTTAGCATTAGAATATTTAGTCTGTTTTCAGGAGAATCATGGATTGAACATCGTTTGTAAATGCCTGATAGATCTGTGTAAATAATTTTGTAAACAGTTTCTGCTACTGTACCTTTAGCATCTTCTGCTATTGCCTTTTCAATAACTTGAACAATTTCTTTGATTTCTTGCTTTTGTGTTAAATTTTCTAATTCATCACAATCTTTCATGATTTCAAAAACTTCATCAACATCTCCTCGTGAT
>TARA_B100000686_G_scaffold74155_1_pt1 | contig 12719 bp, 11 predicted proteins | sample TARA_B100000686 | Tara Oceans TARA_B100000686 (sample SAMEA2622733) | marine metagenome | biome: marine biome (ENVO:00000447); feature: marine epipelagic mixed layer (ENVO:xxxxxxxxx); material: "saline water (ENVO:00002010), including plankton (ENVO:xxxxxxxx)" | depth 150 m
ACAATAAAACTCGATCGAACACTGTTAAAGTCCTAAGGAATTGTCCTTCCAAAACTGCAGCAGAGCAAATAAATCCTAAACTCGCCCCTAACCATACCAGCAACACAGACGACCATTCAGCTGTTGAACCTGGGTTTGGGCTATCCATTAAAATAGGAGTGTAAGCCATCAGAAGAGGAACAACATAAAGAGGTTTAGCTAATTTCAATGAAGTAAATCCTGTCCTCATTGGATCGCACTTTGCGATACCTGCAGCCACGAATGCGCCTAACGCAAATGGCGGAGTCAATGCAGCATCTTGACTAAGCCATAAAACAATCATATGAGAAGTCAACATCTTAAGACCTAGATCCTGCAATGCAGGTCCCGCTAGAATGATAATTAAGATATAACTTGCGGTAATTGTCATTCCCATCCCAAGAATATAACTAGCAAGAGCAACAAGAATAACGGCAAGCCAAATCATATCGTAAGAATAAGATAAAATAATCAATGTCATTTTTTGCGCCAGATCAGGATGTGTTACCCCTGTCAAAACTAAACCCATAACTCCTGCTGTCGCTCCTATTATTAAAGAATTTTTTGATCCTTGAACAAACGCATTTGCAATTCGAATCATAATTTCTTTTGATTGCTTTTGTCTCCAAGCAAGAAGACATCCAATAATGGTATACAAATACAACATGTCCCCACCCTTTATAAGACTGGCAACAAACACAAGAGTTTCAATACCCAAAAGGTACCAACATTTCTCTCTAATAGTTGCAAAAACTATCGCCGCTACAATCGCCCAAAATCCAGCAAAAAAAGGAGAGAACTGCAAAATCAGAAGAAAAATAAGTAACCCTACTGGAACTAAAAGAATTCCATCTTCTCTCATGATTTTCCAGAAATCTGGAAGTTCGTCTTTAGTAAGACCACGCAATCCATGTCTAGTGGCATAAAAGTGTACCGACATAAAAACAGAAAGGTAATACAACATTGCAGGCACAAGACTAATTAATGCAACCTTCCAATATGGAGTCTCAGTCATAGCGGCTAAGATAAAAGCCGTTGATGCCATAATTGGTGGCATTAAATGACCACCAATACTTGATACCGCTTCGGTTGCTGCTGCAAATGTTGGTCTAAATCCACCTTTTTTCATTAGAGGAATTGTAAAGGTTCCAGTTATAACTATATTCGCTGCACCACTTCCTACTATTGAACCAACGAGACCGCTGGAAACAACAGAGGCTTTTGCAGCACCACCTTTAAAACGTCCCACTAGAGCAAAAGAAAGATTTACAAAAACATCTCCAACACGGGTAGCCTCTAATAAAGCTCCAAAAATCATAAAGATAAAGACGACTTGTGCATACACTCTGGTAATGATTCCATAGATACCCTCTTGACTATACAAATAACTCATTACATATCCGAAATCGTTTCCTTTGTGCGCAATGATTCCTGGAAACCAGTTACCAGCCCAATCATAAAACAAAAAGACAAAAGCTACTGAAGGAAGAACCATTCCAAGCACACGTCTACAACACTCCCATACAAGAACTGCGGCAACAAATCCAAACATTACATCATTACCCCAGAACCCCGTATCTACAACTATTCCTGCTCTATCCCCTCTTGGTTCATAGAAATACATAAAATCACACAACACAAGAAAAGACAAAACAATCAGAATTAGGTCAATAGAAGAAGGTCTATCTGTAGGAGAGTTCTTTCTTGCTGGATAAATCAAATAAGTCAAAGCACAAGTAAAAAAGATAAAGAGAGGAAGCATAAATTGTTCGCCGTATAAATTTTTACTAAAATCATACATTCCTACTTCAATTAAATATGGAAATTCTAGAGTCCTTAAATCTTGCAGTCCGCTCCATGATCTAGGACCAAAGAATGTATAACTTCCATTTACGGCACCAAACAAAAAATAAACCGCAAAAATAAAACCCAAGACTCTGAACAACCAAAGATATGCACCAGATAAATTTCTGGTTTCAGGCAAACCAGCACCTAGAACATTCCTCACTTTTTCAAAAAAAGCACTCACCTGTGACATTAATTTTCTCACTAAAGAGATTGAAAAACTTGGCGGAAGTAATCAATTTCTTAAAATAGGATAAAAAATAATTCCTCCCAGGTAGTACCTGGGAGGAATTGAAAAAATACTTATTGGATTGATGCAGGAATCTTATGACCTTTTTCTTTCCAATATCGAGCAGCACCTGGATGGATCTTCATTCCGATTGCAGCCATTTGATCCAATGCAGGCATGATTGTGAATCCAGTATTCCAACCTTTATGAACCTTCAATAAGAAGTCCATACCTTTTTTGGAATAGTTTAAACGTGTTACTTCATAAACAACATCTTTAGGAACATTACAACCTACGATTGTCCATGCTGTATAACCAATAGTTGGAACTGGCTTATCTACACCATCGTAAACACCACCTTCAATAGTAATTGGGAAATAAGCAGGATTCATTTTCAACATCTGCTTTAAAATATTTCCATCTACTGGAAGTAATGTAATAGGTTGTGCTGTTGAAAATTTCACAAATGCAGGTGAAGGAACTGGATTTGGAATTGTAAATGCATCCAAACGATTATCTTTAACAGCGTCTGCTGCAACGTTCCAGTTAAGGTTCTCTTCTCTAACTTTACCTTTTAATCCTGCCAATTTAATAATAGTTCTTGTCATAAAGTGAGTACTACTACCTTTTTTTGCATAACTCACTCTTTTTCCTTTTAAATCTGCAACTGTTTTGATTCCAGAACTTTTCTTAACTCCAATATGGAATTTAGAAGCCGTTGCAGGTCCAAGGCCACAGTTATTTACGTATTTCTTTTTAAACATTTTCTTCCCAGCAAAAGCCAAGCGAAGAAGAGTTGCAACACCTAAACCAAATTCAGCTTTTCCAGTTTCTACTAAACGAATATCTTCCACTGCACCTCTAGTGGTTAAGTTATTCATTTCCACTGTTTTGGATTCTTTCGAAACCAAAGCAGCCAAACCACCCCAAATAACATATGCGGCAGCACCTGGTCCTGCTGTTGCAACAGCAGTTTTCACTCTCTTAGCAGCGAAAACACCTGAAGCGCTAAAACTAACTGCAAACACTGTAACTAGAACAAGCAAAAAAACTTTTCTTACTAAATTCACAATACTTCCTCCTATTAGTTTCAGAACAGTAGTACACCCTTTAAATTTAGAGGGCAAAAATATAATTATTGATTAAGCGAAATCATAGACAATCTTTACTTGAAGATCAACCACTAATCATAACGAAGGAATTGATTTTTTGATTAGTGAAAAAATTATCTTTCTTTTTTTTGCCCAGTCCATCTTTTAAAAATATTATGTTCCAAGCCTAATGAATCCAAAGCTTTCCCAACTACATGATTCACTAGGTCATCGATGTTTTTCGGTTCATGATAAAAACCTGGGGAAGCTGGAATTATGGATACACCGAGCCTAGACAATTTCAACATATTCTCGAGATGTATCGCAGACAAAGGCATTTCTCGAACAACTAAAATTAATTTTTTATTTTCCTTCAAAAACACATCTGCAGAACGACACACAAGGTTGTCTCCTGTTCCAGTCGCAATTTGGCCAAGTGTCTTAACAGAACAAGGAATAATCACCATAGCATCCATCCCTGAACTTCCACTTGCAGGAACAGCTCCAATATCAGAATCAGGATGTGTAATAAAAGCATATTTAGAAACATCCTTATCCGTAAATTCTGTTTCATACTTCATAACTCTCAGTCCAGCTTTAGAAATCACAAGATGCGTCTCTACCTCAGAAAAAGAATTATAAAGAACTTCCATCATACGTATTCCATATATTGATCCTGAAGCTCCGGTTATTCCTACTACAAGTTTCATATGTTATTCCTAAAAAAAAGTGTTTTCATCAAACTCAATCTATATCAGTTCATAAATAAGGAAAATACCGAGCCTTTTTATTTTTCTTTTCGAATATTCTCGAAATCTTTATAAAGAAGAGAGTAATCTGTATCCTGCATTCCAAAACTCATAGCTTTCTTGAGAAAAGTCAAAGTAGATTCCCCTAAATCTACTTGTGCGTTCATACTTTTACCTAGCGCAACTGCCATTCCTACATCTTTATGTAAATTATAAACTCTAGATTTTGCATCCCATTTTTCTGACAAAATGTGTAAAGGAAACCTGAATTGACTCGCATAACTTCTAGCATTTGCAACATTAAAAACATCAATCATATCCTTGAGGTTAATTCCTGCTCTTTCTGCCATCTTTCCTCCTTCACATGTTGATAAAAAGATCGAATGACAAACCATATTATGAATTAGTTTCAAGGTATGACCTGAACCACTTTTCCCTAAATAGAAAGGATTGCGAACAAAGAAAGAAAGTATTTTCTTGCTTTTGTTAAAAGCTTTTTTGTCTCCTCCAATCATCAATGTCAAAGTCCCAGCTTTTGCTCCAGTTGCACCTCCACTCATTCCTGCATCCAAATAATCCACACCCTTTCTTTTTGCTTTCTTAGCTAATTTGCTTGACTCTTTAGGATCTGAACTAGTGAGATCATAAATTATTAAACCTTTCTTTGGATTAGACAACATAGAATCTCTTCCATTTAAATATGTGCCTACTTCGACACAACTAGGGACTACAAAAAAAACTACATTGCAACACTCTGACATAACATTAGGATTCATTAACTCAACGTTTTTCTTTTTTTCATATTTCTTGCACAACACTTTATCTGAATCCCATACTTTTAAAGATATCCCTTTTTCAATAAAATTATGAGCTATTCCACTACCCATATTACCTAGACCCACTACTCCTACTTTAATATTCATAATTAACAGCACCTTTCATTTATTTAAATTTGCTTCTATTCTTTTATTCTAATTCACTTATAGAATTTAGATAAAGATATTGTCAAAAAATAAAATATTGCAAAAAAAACAATCATATAGTATAAGATACAGTTCTAAATTTATGAAAATTGTTGTGATCCCTCCGCCCGAGTCTATCCAGCATAAAGGTGGGTAGACCTGGGATCACGATTTCATAAAAGTCTTTTAATCACCTTCTCTATAGTTAATCCCTGAACAATAATAGAAAAAATTACTATGATATAAGTAGTCGAGAGAAGAATATCTCGATAAAAGCCTTCCGATAAAGAAAGAACTAAAGCCACTGATATGCCCCCTCTAATACCTCCCCAAGTCAGAATTCGTACAGTACCATTCTCATATTTTCTAAATAGCGAAAGAGTCTTAATTATTCCACCTACACTTAAAAAACGTGAAATTATAACAATAGGAATAAATACAAGAGATAAAAGCAGTATATTGAATTTAAAATCTAACAGCATTATTTCCAAGCCTATAAGAAGAAAAAGAATCGCATTTAATATTTCATCTATCAAATCCCAGAATTTTTGAACATGTTCGTTTGTATTCTCACTCATAGCAAATTTAGAACCATGGTTGCCTATCAACAAACCTGCGACAACGACTGCTATAGGACCAGAAACATGTAAAATAGAAGCCAAGGAGTAAGTGACAAGTACTAGAGCAAGAGTAATCAAAACCTCGGTATTATGCTCATCAATTGATTTCATCGCTCTAAATGAAATCAATCCTGTTACAAAACCTAACAATCCACCACCACAGGCTTCTTTTACAAAATACTGAAAACCTACAATCAAATTTGATGAAAAATCCATGTTTCCTGCTGTTAAAATCGTTACTAAAACTGTAAAGACAACCACTCCCACACCATCATTAAAAAGACTTTCCCCTGAAATCATAGCCTTTAAAGTTGGAGAAATATTAACAGTCTTAAAAATTCCCAACACTGCAACTGGATCAGTTGGAGATATTAAAGAGCCAAAAATAAGACACCAGACGAACGGAACTGAAAAATCGAACAAGGCAGAAACAAAATAAAAAATTATCCCAACAAAAAGAGTAGAAAAAATAATTCCGAATGTAGCCATTAACGATATAGCCCACCCTCTTTTCAGTAGACTCTCTACATCTACATGTAAAGCCCCAGCAAAAAGAAGCAATCCTAACATCACTTCCATCAAGGTTTTATTGAAATCTATCTTGTATATAAAGGACCGAAAACGAAACGCTAAATCAAGCGAAGGAAAAAGAAGATCTATGGCAATGACTGCAAAAGAAGAAAAAAGAGCTATTAAAATTATTCCAATCGTAGATGGAAGACGCAGATATTTTTCGTTCAAGTACCCAAAAAATGCTGCAAGAAGAACTAATAAAGAACTAATTTGAAAAATTGTAAGATCAAGCATTTCATCTAACTCTTATTTAAAAGAAAGAATAAAAAATCCACCTGAAACAACTAACAATGCACCTATCACAATTCTGAAAGTAATTTTTTCAAGATGTTTTAAAAATAGGTAACTCCATAAAAGAATCCATAAAGGTGCCAATCTACTTAAAGGCATCAAAACTGAAACATCTCCTAAAGTTAAGGAAGTCCAAAATGTTAATGAAGATAACCCCGTGGTAATTGCAGCTAAAGAAAACCATCCTACTGCTCTTCTATCAATATGAAACTGATACCTGGATCGAAAGGTAAAATAAAGAGAAATAAGAAGCAAACTTGCGGAACCAAAAGCAATATTTATAGCCAATAGAGGTGTCAGAGTATACGCATATCCAAATTTTGTTAAAACAGGCATCATGCCAAAACAAAATGAAGCAAGAATAGGAAAAACCAGAGCTCCCCTGAACCAACTCCAACCCGAGGAAGAATCATCTTCTGTAGATTTTGAAAGTAAAGCAACTCCTAAGAAAACACAAAATGCGCCAATCCATACACCTAACGTAGGAGTCTCTCTTAGAAAAATAACGGCGAGCAATACCGACCAAATTGGAGAAGATGCTTGTATTGGAGAAGCTCTACTAACACCCATCCTTTCTACTCCAGTAAAAGCAAGAAACTGACCAAGACCTTGACCAACACAACCAGCGATAGCAAACCAGAAGATAGCATTCATATTTACTTGTAAATAAGAGCCATTAATCAAACACATAATAGCAGTTAGTAGAAAAACAACTGAACTTGTAACGATAGCCCCAGACAAAGGAGACGCGCTTCTGATTCCCTGACGTAGTGAAAGTAAAGTAAAAGAATATGTAAATGAAGACGTTAACGCCATTATTTCCGGCCATGAAATATTAAAACTCATTAAAATGTACCATTAATTAAAGTTTAAATAGAAAATAATCATATCAGTGTTATTTTAGGTCATAAGAATACAACAATTCTTTCATTTAAAATAACTAAAACGAAAAATCATAAAGGCAAAAATATTTGAATATACTGAAGTACTTAATATAAAAATTTATCTAGTCTTTTAAAAAAAATTATTAAAGTATTAAAATTATTACTAATATTTACAATTTATTAAAAAATAAGAGGAAAATTTATGAGCAAAGTATATTTAGTAGCGTCGCTTACTCCAAAAAATGGGATGGAATCAGAAATGGAAACACTCCTAAGAGGGATGTGCGATCCTTCTCGAGCAGAAGCAGGATGTGATTTTTATAGCCTTTTTAAAAACCCTGACGGATTTCACTTCATTGAGTGTTGGAAATCAGAAAACGATTTAGATTTACACAGAGAAACTCCACATTACAAGAATTTTAAAGAAAAAATCGCTAATTTATTGGATGTTCCACCTAACGTCCTAAAACTTGAAGATGTAAATATCGATTTAAAATAAATATTTCCTTAGCAAAGGGGGTATCTGATGACATATAAAAATGACTCGATTGAAAATAAAATTGCAGTTATAACAGGTTCAGCAAGTGGGATAGGAAAAGCTACTGCCAAAATTTTCGCACGAGAGAATGCGATAGTAATTTGTACCGATATTGACGCAAAAAGCGCTAAGAAGATTTCAGACGAAATCAATGAATCCGGAGGGAACTCTCACGCATTTGGGGTAGATGTAACCTCAAGAGATGCCATTAATAAAATGGTTTCAGAAGTTGTTGCAAAATTTGGAAGCATAGATTTCTTGTTCAATTCTGCTGGTTCCATACTTGAACGATTACCCTTTCTTGAGATTAGCGATGATATTTGGGACAAAACTTTCGACTTAAATGTAAAAGGCACTTTTTACACAATGCAATGTATCCTTCCTCAAATGTTAAAAAAACAAAGTGGGGTCATAGTAAATATGGCAAGTATGGCTCATTTAAATGGTTCACCTAAAATTGCAATAAATTATGGAGCTTCCAAGGGTGCTGTGGTAACCATGACAAAAGGAGTTGCTCGTGAATTTGCAGACCAAGGAATTCGATGCGTTTCTATTTCACCTGGTCCAATTGATACTCCATTCCAAGAAACTGCAAGTGAGAAAATTAGAACAGAACTAGAAAGCTGGGTTCCTATGGGAAGATATGGAAAACCAGAAGAAATTGGAGAACTTGTTTTATTTATATGCTCAAGAAAATGCGACTTTATGACTGCTGATACCATACTAGTTAATGGTGGCGGCGGTTTCAGATAAAATTGGAGAAAAAAATGCCTTTCTACAAAAAAAATACAATGGATGAAAAAATATCTCCCTCTGGCTCGATTCAAAAAGGAGTTCCCGGAGAATTCATGAAAGCAGGTCTCGTTACCAAACCAGAGGGAATTGGACCTCCATTACATGAGCAGCCGAATGAGGAGCAATTCACTTTGGTTTTAGAAGGAAAGCTTCACTATGTTCTAGGGGAAGAAGAAAGAATTGTACAACAAGGTGACATGATACATATTCCTAGAGGAGTCCCACACAGGAGTCGTGCCATCGAAGGTCCTGCTACTTTCTTCACAGTGAAAAGCCCTTCGGGAACAGGAGATCTAAACGAAGACCATAATAAATCAGCAAAAGCAGACGAAGCAGAAAAAAATTATCCAAAAGGGTAATATTAGAAATCCTAGGGATAGATACCGTCCCAATCTCCCTTAGGAACTTTAACTGTACCATCTTTTTTAACTTGTGGACGCTGAAGAGAAAAAGTCGTTTCCGGAGTCACTACTGTATAGTCCATATAACCCATTCGTGCCAAGGGTCGCATAGATGCAGTATCGACTAGACCATCTTTTATTACGTTATCATTAATAAATATACCAATCACCTGACCGACAACGATAAAATGACCACTGTCTCCAATAACATCGGGCAACTCAATAGTCCTCCAGTGTTTGCATTCTAGTGAAGCGGGTGCTAGCGCAACCCGAGGTGGCTTTACGAAATGGGATTGAGCTGTCTGTAAATTAGAGAGTTCAAATTCATCAGAGAGTGGGTCCACTTTAGCCGAAGAGATATTCATTTCATCTCTTGTATCCATTGTTGAAATCGAGCAAGTAAACTCGCCGTTATCTTCTATATTACGTAAGCTGTCTTTTCGATTAGCAGAAACAAACATGACATAATGAGGTCGTTCACTAACTGCATTAAAAAAACTATACGGGGCCAAGTTGAGAACATCATTCTTGTCAACAGTAGAAACCCAGCCTATTGGTCGTGGAGCAACTAGTGCTTTGAACGGGTCGTGCTTTAAGCCATGCTCGTTTTTAATACTATCGTAATACATAGTATCCTCCGAATCGAAGTATAGAGTATGATTTCATCTTTCTCAGCTATAATTTCTCTACTGAAATATTATGTAATTCCGTTATAGATGAGTTATTATAAAAATATATCAGAAAAAAAAATTGCAAACGATACAATAATTCAACTAAGAACTTTTTAGACGTTGCTTCATCCTCTCTACTGTTATAAAAAGATTCAAAATTTATGGAGTGATATTGAAAAATAAGAGGATATTAATAGTAGTTGCACACCCAGATGATATTGAATTCAGGTATGCGGGTTCAGTTGCAAAATGGATCCAGGAAGGCAATGAAGTCGAGTATTGTGTAGCAACTAGTGGAGACAAGGGTTTTAATAGTTCAGGAAAAGAAAGTCTTAGCAGAAAAGAAAGACAAGATATACGTGAATCTGAACAAATCTCAGCAGCTAAAATTGTAGGAGTGAAAAAGGTACATTTCCTTAAATTTCCTGATGGAGAATTGGAGAACAATGCATCCCTTAGAAAAGAAATAGTCAAATTAATAAGAATATTCAAACCGGAAATAGTTGTCTCAGGAGACCCTTCAATGAATTCGTTCGACAGTTTTCCTGGATACCATAGTGACCATCGATCGATCGCCACTGCAGTTTTTGACTCACTTTATCCTGCATGCGGAAATGAAAATTTTTTTCCTGAATTGATTTCAGAGGAAAATCTCAAGCCGTTCACTCCAAAGTTAGCGATGTTAGGAAATTCCGATAATGCAGACACTTGGACTGACATAGAAGATTTTTTTGATATAAAGATGAAAGCACTAGCATGTCATAAAAGTCAAATTGAAGACATACAAGAAATTATACCTAGAATAAAGGATCGTTCTAAAGAAAATGGAAAACCAGCAGGATTAAATTTTGCCGAATCTTTCCGGACTTTAGAGTTGCCATAAAAGAACTTTCATTTTAATCTTATTTCTATAAATTATGTTTGTTTTTTTAAGACTGCCAAAATAATGGGGACAATAAATGCACGGATATCAGGGGAAAATATTACATATTCATTTAAACAATCAGACTTCTCACATAGAAGAACTAGATGAGAATACTGCAAGAAGGTATTTAGGTGGCAACGGTTTAGGGGCTAAAGTTTTATGGGATAAACTTAGCGCAGATATAGACCCTTTGTCAGAAGAGAACATCCTTGCAATTGCCGTAGGACCTTACACTGATACTGCCGTCCCTAGTGCAAGTCGTGCTTGCGCTGTAACTAAGAGTCCGCTTACAGATTTATTTTTTGACAGCACTTTTGGTGGAGCTTGGCCAATCACACTCAAAAAAACTGGACATGACGCAATTGTCCTTCATGGAAAATCTGAAAAATTACTTTATCTTCATATTACAGAAGAAGGAGTAGAGTTTCGGAATGCAGAAGATCTTTCTGGAAAATGGATTCGTGAGACTTGCGATGCTATTTCTGAAAAAGAAAGTGGCGCAGATGTCTTAGCAATAGGACCTGCTGGAGAAAATCAAGTACGTTATGCTGCCATGGCACACACATGGAGAAAAAGCAGAGATGGAATAAGTGGCAGAGGTGGAATAGCTGCAGTTTTAGGAAGCAAGAATGTAAAAGCAATTTCTCTTAAAGGAAGGGCTAAGACTAGTGTTTACGATTCAAAAGGCCTTAGAGAGTATGTAAACAATACAGCAGAAGATGTAAGGACAGGAACAGCAGCCTTAAACAAGTATGGAACTCCTATACTAGTCAACATGATCAATAAGCTTGGTGCACTTGGGACAAGAAACCTTACAAGTGAAATCTTTGAGAGTTGTGAGCCAATTAGCGGAGAATACATGCGTGAGAATTTTCATGAAAAAGATACTACTTGCTTAAAGTGCCCTGTTGCGTGTGGTGCCGATTATATTATGAAAGGTGGAAAATTTGATGGATTACAGTGGAAACTTCCAGAATATGAAACTATTTTTGCACTTGGCACGATGCTAGGAATTGGAGATCCCGGAACACTTCTTAGAGCAAATCAACTTTGTGACGAGCTTGGTCTAGACACTGTTTCTGCCGGCGTAACAATGTCACTTGCATTTGAATGTTTCGAAAAAGGAATGCTAAAGAAAAGTGATGTTGGCTTCGATCTTTCTTGGGGCGATTCAGACATAGTGCTACAACTTCTTGAAGATATTTCTTTACGAAAAGGTTTCGGAAATATTTTAGCTGAAGGTGGGGTAAGGTTAGCCAAAGAGATTGGAGGAGATGCAATAAATTTACTATACGCGTCTAGAGGCTTAGAACTACCTGCCCATAGTGCGAGAGTTCTCAAAGGAATGTCAATTGGATACGCAACAGGCACAAGAGGAGGCAGTCATCACGACACAAGACCAACTCTTCAATATGCTTCCGATCATGACAACACTACAACAGATGGAAAATCTGAATTCGCAGTTAAAACACAAAATTTCACCGCAATTGGGGACTCAATCACGCAATGTAGGTTTACCGCTGAACGTGGATACGGCGCCATGATAAACGAGAAATATGCAGATATGCTCAATATGGTCACTGGCTGGGATACAACTAGCGAAGAATTAGAATCAACTGGCGAAAGAATATGCAATTTAGAAAGGGCATTCCAAGTAAGAGAAGGTGTAAATAGAATTCATGATTCACTACCTCATAAAGTAATGCATGAGCCCGTTCCAGATGGTCCACACAAAGGAATGCACTGCCCACCTGATGAATTAGAAATGATGAAAGACGAATACTACAAAATCAGAGGATGGGATGACGAGGGAATTCCGACAAACGAAACTTTAAATAAGTTAGATTTAAAAGAAGTTGCGGACGAACTTTCAGTATGAAAAAATATCTAAACTAAAAATTTAGATATTTTTATTAATCGACTGGATATTTTTCAACGAGTCTTTTTGCAATAACGATCCTTTGAATATCGTTAGTACCCTCACCCACCTGCAAAAGAATCGAGTCCCTGTAATATCTTTCAATCGGAAGTTCTTTAATATATCCGTATCCCCCGTGTATATGAATAGCCATTTCAGAAGCTCGTTGACAAGCATCACTTGCAAAAAGTTTTGCCATTCCTGCTTCC
>TARA_B100000686_G_scaffold354793_1_pt1 | contig 12717 bp, 11 predicted proteins | sample TARA_B100000686 | Tara Oceans TARA_B100000686 (sample SAMEA2622733) | marine metagenome | biome: marine biome (ENVO:00000447); feature: marine epipelagic mixed layer (ENVO:xxxxxxxxx); material: "saline water (ENVO:00002010), including plankton (ENVO:xxxxxxxx)" | depth 150 m
GGTTGGCCGGCTCACGAACATCGTCAGGTGTCTCCACCAGCAGTTCAGATTCGCCACGTGCCTGAACGATGATCATGTCCTCGCTAATGCCTTGTGCAACCAGTGCTGATTTGACAGCTTGTGCACGACGCATAGACAGGCGTTCGTTGTACGAAATCGGGCCGGATGTATCTGTGTGTCCGGTAACGATGATCTGGTTGATATCGTTGCGGTTACGAATTTCAGCTACTGTTGCTGTAATCACTTCATCCGCACCACTTGTCAGGTTTGACTTGTCCCAGTCAAAGAAGACGATGAACAAGGCTTCTTCAATCTGAACAGGCTCAGGCGCTGCGATGGGTTCAATCGGCTCGGGGAAGGCTTCGGCAACAGGTGGGGCCGGTGGCTTCACCATAGATTGCAAGTCATTCAACAAGGCATAGAATTCACGTTCGCAACGCAGGTCATCTGCATTCCAGTTTTCTTCCTGTTCTTCGACCCAGCAATCAAAGCGGGCTTGTGCCGCGGCGGCCTTGTCAGCAGCCAGTTCACGTGCGCCGTTTTCAAGAACGGTCACCAGCATTTCGCGCGCTTCGCCCAATTCCAGGTAATGTGCCTGGCTCAGGTTCCAGTCTTCGGTCGGCTCGGGCATTACGGTTTCACCCGTGGATGCGGCAAGGCCTTTACGTCCGAAGTGAATACCGTCAACGAAATCTTTTTCGTTATAATATTCATTGTTTGAATAGGTGCGGTATTCTGTCGTCAGGTATTTGGTAAAGGGTGTACCTGTAGCATTTGCGCTGTTCAAGGCAGAAATCTCTGCATTTGTTTGTGCGCCTACACAAGCGGCAAGGCCAATAACAGAAAGGCCCATGGCTAGGTTTTTCAAAAATCTCATTTTATGTGGTCTCCCATCGGGTTTTTATCATTCTAAATAATGATTCACTGTGTCCATAACTCTATATGTTTTGCTTTATAAAAACAAAATATTTTTCAGAAAGTTTCAAAAGTTTTAAGAGAAATTCCTTGCTTTTCGCCGACTCCTTGATTATGTATATATACATCAAGAGGCGTGTAAAGTTATTTTCGGCTTAGGCCGGCTCGCAGGGCGGTAGTGTCTATGCGGGTTCACGGTACACTCGTACAATTTAAAAACAAAAAGAATCGAAGAAAGGACTCCCATATGACAGATATGACAGGAACAAAAATCATGCTATTGGTTGCCAATGGTTTCAATCAGGCAAACTTTATCACAATGCAGCGTGAATTCATGAACGACGGCGCTGAGGTGACCGTTGTCAGCAGCGAAAAGAATTTGGTAAACGGCTTTAACGGCGAAGAATGGGGTCTGACTTTCCCTGTTGATCAACAGATTGACGAAGTTTTGGGTTCTGATTTTGACGCAGTAATCGTAATCGGCGGTGAACAATCCATTTCACGTTTGTCTGAAAATGCGCATACAGCCCGCATTATGGATGCATTTGTTGAACTGGAAAAGCCAATGGTTCTATTGAACGAAGCACAAACTCTGACAGCCACATCTTCCAGTCACGTTATGGTGATCAACGAAGTTGCCGGCGAGGAAACAGTTGCAGAAATCAAAGAACACATTGTATCTGAAGGCGATCTGGCACAGGCCGCATGAAAGAACCAATAATTCTATAATACGGATATCAAGCCATGCGTGCTGAAATTCAAACTGCAGTGGACGAGATCGAGCAAGGTCTCATTCTACTGAGGAGGCATCTTTGACTGGGATGTCGCTGTAAAACGCCTTGAAGAGCTGAATGCTTTGTCTGAAGACCCGGAGCTGTGGAACGACCCAGGCCGGGCGCAGACAATCATGAAAGAGCGCACGCGGCTTGATAATCGTATTTCTAACGTCCGTCAAATTGAACGTACGCTATCTGAGCAAAGTGAGATGATCGAACTTGCCGAGATGGAAGACGATCAGGATCTGATTACAGAAGCGGAAAACATACTTCTAAATCTGAAAACCAAAGTCGACAAACAACAACTGGAAAGCCTCTTGTCAGGCGAGGTTGACGGAAATGACGCCTATCTGGAGGTCAATTCCGGCGCAGGCGGAACCGAAGCATGCGATTGGGCATCCATGATGCTGCGCATGTATTTGCGTTGGGCGGAGCAGCATGGTTATAAAACAGATATCCTAGAGATGAGCGATGGCGAAGAAGCGGGCATCAAGTCTGCGACTGTCGAGATCAAAGGCGACAATGCGTTTGGTTGGTTAAAAACCGAGGGTGGCGTACACCGTCTGGTGCGCATATCCCCTTATGATTCGAATGCAAGGCGCCATACCAGCTTTGCATCAGTGGCCGTGTCACCTGTGGTTGACGATACCATCGAAATTGATATTGACGAGAAAGATTTGCGTGTAGATACCTATCGCGCCAGTGGTAAGGGTGGTCAGCACGTGAACAAAACCGACAGTGCCGTTCGCATTACACATATTCCGACAGGTGCCGTGGCTGCGTGTCAAAGTGGGCGCTCGCAACACCAAAACCGTGACACGGCGATGAAGATGTTAAAAGCCCGCTTGTATGAGATCGAGCGCCAAAAGCAGGAAGCTGAAAAGGCGGAAATGCAAGGTGAAAAAACCGATATCGGGTGGGGGCATCAAATCCGCAGTTATGTGTTGCACCCGTATCAAATGGTCAAAGACTTACGTACAAATGCGGAAACATCGCAATCCCAATCCGTTTTAGATGGCGATATTGATATGTTTCTGGAAAAAGCATTGGCGGCTCAATTGGGCACACAATCAGAAGGGCAGGGATAAATGGCCAACGGGAATATTGCACGCATAGAAACAATGTCGACATCAGAGGCGTTTAACCATTTTGCTTTGTTTAAACGCAATCTATTTTCTGCCAGTTTCAGCAAGGCAGCCAGTAAAACCAGTTTATTCATAGGCCCATTCGGTGCGTTCGCATTGATGGATCCAACAGGATTTAGCGCGATTGTGACAACGATCTTTATGGCGGGTGGTGCGGTTGTCGGAATGACAGGCGCAGGTCTGACAGCTGATGTCTATCGCTTGAAAAAGCAGAAGAATACGCCTATTCAAATGAAAAATTTTGCCGGGCAGGACGTTGTTGGCAAGGCCAAAGACGTAATTACGATGATTGCCCTTCAGGAAGAAATTTTAAAAATTGCTGATCAAGAAGCTGACATGACGCGCTCAGAACTTTTATCTTCCCTCAAACGCAAAGAGCGTATCAAAGCCAGAATGTTGGAAGTGCGCCAGAATGTCACCTGCCATGGCAATATTCCCTATAAAATTCTGATGAATAAAGACGAAGTCTCTAAATGGGGCTTGGAAGAACAGGTCGAAAGCTTAAAGACATTGTCGCGCGATGATTACAAGCGCTTATATAAGAACAAACCCAAACCACCGCGCAGATAATAGCGGCCAAAAACGGCTAAGCTGAATTAGATTTTTTTCATTTTATCGCCGATCATATGGCGGCGATCCGCATCTTCGATATTGGCAATAATAAAACTGACGACATCCGTATCCAATTTCATGGAATCAATGATGTGCTGCTGCATTTCCCATTGTGTATATGTCGGTAAATCGCATCCTATGACTTCAAATCCATCCAGACGGAAATTAAACCCTTCATCCAAAGCCTTGTAGGCATAGATTGTATCGAAGGTTTTAAATTCAGGGTGGGTCAAATCACGTGTGTCAATTTCCAACAGATTATAAAACTCGCCCAAGCCTTCACTGTTGTTCAAAAGTTTAAAGGTAGCTGCATCAACAAAGTTTACCGGCAGGATGCTCTGGCAACCATCGTGGCGTGTAATCGTGGCAGGCACAGCCCCATATCCGCTGATGAAACGGCAGTATGTTGCCGTCCAGTTTTCCAATGTCATCATCAATGTCGGAATCATTGTATCATGCTTGGTATAGAATTTGCGGCGCAATTGCACAGGCGACCCGTTTGACCCAACGGCAATCACAGGGATCAGTGCGGAAAAGTCCGTCTCGTAATGGGTTTTTGCTATCAAATCGGCAATGCGCTTTTTGCCGCTGCCGGTCTGAACGCGCCAATCGTTGATATCGTGCCCGTCGCGATCTGAAAGCTTATAGCTGTGTCCGTTGATATATATGAAATCATCCTTTGGACGCTCATAGGGGTAGGACAGGGCAAAATTGATCGCTTCTGGTGAGGTCATGTTGTAACCGTCATTCTTTTTATTCTTTTCAGACGCTTTTATAACAGACTGAGGAAAAAATGAAATGAACTTTATACTCTTTCTGCTTATTAGTAGAATACTTGAGGGATTAAAACTTTAGAAACGGACGCTGATATGCTGAATGACTTTCCAAAAAAATCATATGTGAATGGCCAATGGACGGATGCCGGGGATGGTAAAACCTTCGATCTTATAAACCCTGCAACACAGGAAAAAATAGCAAGCCTGCCCGATCTGGGCAAGTCGGATGCCAAAAGTGCCATTGACGCGGCAGAGAAAGCCCTCCCGGAATGGAAGGGGATGCTGGCAACCGAACGGCAAAAGATTTTGGAAAAATGGTATCAGTTGATTATGGATCATACGGATGATCTGGCCGAAATCCTGACGATGGAACAGGGAAAGCCCCTAAAAGAAGCCAAGGGTGAAATCCAGAATGGCGCAGGTTTTATAAAATGGTATGCCGAAGAAGGCCGGCGTTTGTACGGCGATGAAATCCCGTCACAAAATTCTGCCCAACGTATTGTGGTAATTAAACAGCCTGTTGGTGTCTGCGCCATGATCACACCATGGAATTTTCCATCATCAATGATTACACGCAAGGCGGCGCCCGCGCTGGGTGCCGGTTGCACGGTTATTATTAAACCGTCCGAAGCCACACCGCTGTCTGCGATTGCGCTGGCGCATCTGGCGGAAAAAGCAGGGATCCCAAAAGGTGTATTTAATATTGTTACAGGTGATGCCAAGACAATTGGAAAGGTTTTGACAGATGACCCACGCGTGAAAAAGTTTAGCTTTACAGGCTCGACCAAGGTGGGCAAAACGCTGATGGCGCAATGTGCAGACACAGTCAAGAAAGTTTCGCTGGAGCTGGGTGGCAATGCTCCGTTTATCATTTTTGAAGATGCGGACATTGAAAAGGCCGCTGAAGGCGCCGTGACATCTAAGTTTCGTAATGCCGGCCAAACGTGTATCTGTGCAAACCGCATTTTTGTCCATGCGGATATATATGATCAGTTTTTGGAGAAGATGGTTGAGAAAACCAAAGCCTTGAATGTCGGCAATGGTATGGATGAAAAAACCGATATTGGTCCGATGATCAATATGGACGGTCTTGAGAAGGCTGAAGAACTGTTAAAAGACGCGTTGGATGGAGGTGCCAAGCTGCATTGCGGCGGCGATCGCCTGAATGACATTGGCAAGCAATATTTTCAACCCACTGTCATTACGGATGTGACACCGCAAATGCGAATTTTTAAGGAAGAAATTTTCGGGCCCGTTGCTGCTATTTACAAATTTGATGATACCGATGAGGTCATTGAAAAAGCCAACGATACGCAATATGGGCTGGCCGCCTATATTTACACCAATGACCTTAAACGTTCCTGGCAAGTTCCCGAGCGTTTGGAATATGGAATGGTCGGTGTGAATTCCAGTCTGCTATCATTGCCGCAGGCACCGTTTGGTGGCGTTAAAGAATCCGGCTTTGGTCGCGAGGGTGGCAAACATGGTATTGAAGATTATATTCACACCAAATATCTTTCCATCCAATTCTAGGACGTTTTCAAAAAATGTAGGGTTTTGAAGCCTTTTCAATTGAATTAACTTGCCTTAAACTTGATCAAAAGCGATAGGATCAAGGCTTAGGGCATGGCTTCGGACAAAACATCAGACAAAAAAGGCGGATCGGCATCATCCAAGGTGGTGTCAATGAACCCGGATATGGATGTTGATTTCTCCAATCCTAACAAGGCTTTCGTCCACAATATGGCTGAGGCTTATGATGGCTGGGATACCAATACAGAAACACCCATCATCGTTTATCTGGCACCGCCGCACCTTTTGCCACGCCTTGACCGCATCATGAATTACCGATATGCCGCGCATACGAACCTTTTGCATTATAAAGGGGTCGGGTTTGTGCGGCACCCGGATACGGGCAAGGAATATGCAGCATTGGCCTATGAACAGCCGGATTTTCAGCCTGTATTAAAAACATGGGGTGGCACTTTTCCGGAAATGAGCCATCGGCAAATTCTCGAAGATTTTTTGAAGCCGCTCCTGAGTGCATTACAGAAATTCAAAGATCAGGATTTCACCCACGGTGCAGTGAATTTGCGCAACATCTTCCGTCCGGATCAAGACGCAACATCTTCAGATTCCGAGGCGGAACAAGGACAAGATGCACAGGTGTTGCTGGGCGAATGCCTGTCAGCGGCGGCCACGCTTCAAAATCACGTTTTGTACGAAACCGTTGACCGTGCCATGGCAGATAGCTTTGCCAAAGGGACGGGTACCTTAAAAGATGACCTTTACGCTTTGGGTGTCTGTGTCGCTATGTTGGCGTGGCAATATAACCCGTGCAGAGAAATGAAAGATGAGGAGATCCTGGCTGCCAAAATTGAAAACGGCACCTTTGGTATGCTGGCACAACCTGAAAAAGTGTCAGGTGACCTATTGGAATTCTTGCGCGGTGTATTGAACGACGACGAAAATGAGCGCTGGGGTTTTGAAGACATCGAGATGTGGTTAAGCGGTCAGCGTCTGAGCCCACGCCAGCCCGCGATCTTTAAAAAAGCATCGCGTCCGGTCAAGTTCGAAGGGCAGGAATATCTGTACCTAAAAAACCTGATCATGTGCTTGCAAAAAACACCGGCCAAAACAGCGGCCAAATTTTTGAAGGGTGGGACATTTTTGAAATGGTTTATGAACTGTTTCTCGGACAAGAACCTTTTGGGCAATCTGGAAACAGTTTTAGAGGTCAATAAGGCGCCGTTAAAAACCGATAAAGATATGGAGATTTTTAAAACACAAATGTTGTCTGCCATAAATCCGGAAGGACCATCATCGTACAACAGCCACCAGATTAGCGTCCGTGGTTTTGGACATGCGCTGGGTTATCAAATCGCACACCAGCGCGAAATCAATGATTTTGTCAGTTATATTAACCTGCAGCTTTATGCCATCTGGCTGAACATGCAAATCAACGTGCCTACAGATGCGGCCGTCATTGCGGGTAAATTCGAACAGGCCAAGAACTTTGTGAACAAAAAAATCCCAGGAATGGGGATTGAGCGCGTTTTATATACTTTTTGCGAAAGTGCGCCGTGTTTAAGCCCACTGTTTCAGGATGATTTTGTATACAGTCCGGCGCAGTTGCTGGCGGCTTTGGACCGTTTGGCCGCTAAGGGCAAGCTGGAATTGCCCATGTTTGACCGCCACATGACGGCCTTTCTTTCTGTACGCAAGCCAAGATATATTGAAAAACATATCAGCCTGATCACATCAAATGCCAAGGACTCCCAAACGTTGGGGGCTTTAAAAGTTAGCGCAACCATTCAAAAGTCTGAAAATGCCGCTCCAGCAATATCATTGGGTGATTATTTTATTGATCGTGCGCCCGAAATGCTGGATCAGCTGCATAACAGTCAGTTGCGTGAAAAGCTGTTAAAAGAAATTGAAAAGATGCGCGGCACCGGCAATATTGCCGGCATCCTGATGTTGGTCAGCGATGATAAGATTGTAGCCGCAGATGCAAAGAAATTCCGTGATGCTCAGCAAAGTTTTCAAGGTTTAGAGGCGCGCAAACAGGATATTTCGGGCAGTATGGAGCGAAAGAAAAAGCACGGTTACCACAAAGGGCGCCAGGTTGCGATGCTACTGGCCGCAATTTTGTCATCTTTGACCATTATGTTTAATATTGTTTCTTTCTTTATCGGGTAGTTAGAAGATGGCAAAAGACATAAACAAAGAAGAGGGAAAGCCCCCCTCAACCTTTAAAAAGCAGTGGATCGGACCGATCATTGCAGCCGGCATTTTTTTGCCGTCCACAATTGTTTTGTCTGTCATGATGTTACCAACCGCGATTGCGGCGATTGTTGACAAAAACCGCCCGCGGGCGCTGCTCACAACGGTGGGCTTGTTAAACTTTAGCGGTGCAACCGCCGCATGGATATCTTTGATCGGTGAGGGGCATAGCTATCAGGCTTCACGTGAAACCATTACGGATTTGGATATGTTGCTGACATCTTATGGTATGGCGCTTTTGGGATTTGTTATTTACGCTGTGGTGGTTCCGGTTGTTGCCAATCTAACAATTCAAACCATAGATTTTGAACGCCGCAAGATTGAAAAGCAGCAAGAACACCTCATCACACTGTGGGGACAGGATGTGTCCCGGCAGCGCCGTCGATAAAAAAGGCTGTGGGTTATTCCCACAGCCTCTTTTCGATTAAACTCTAGATATATAAATGATCAATCAGACATCCTGAGCAACAAATCCGCGAATGTCTTTGATAAACTGTTCTTTGTGTGTCGCAAATAATCCATGCGGCGCGCCATCGTATTCAATAAATTTTGCGTGTTTAATGCCGTCTGCTGCTGGACGACCTGTGGCATCAATTGGCACGGTTTCATCTGCCGTTCCGTGAATGACCAGGGTCGGAACTTCAAAAGCCTGGAGTTCATCCCTGAAATCCGTATAGGCAAATGCCTCCGCACATGCAAGCGTGGGGCGCAGTCCCGCCATCATGCACATGTTCCAGGATCGCTGAAGATATGCATCACTTACAGGATTCTTGGCTTTTTTAACACCGTAAAAATCTTTTAGAAAGTCCTTCATGAAGGCGGCGCGGTCCGTCTTCATGCCCTTGACCATTTCATTCAAAACGTCTTCTTTGACGCCATTCGGGTTGTCATCGGTTTTCAGCATGTAGGGTACAATTGAAGAGATCAGCCCCGCTTTAATCAGGCCTTTTCCGGCATGTCGTGTCATGTAACGTGCGACTTCGCCTCCGCCCATTGAAAAACCGATAATTGTCGCATCCTGTGTCGCGCCTGTTGCTTTCATGATATCGGCCAGATCATCCGATAACGTATCATAGTTATATCCGTTCCAAGGTTGGTCCGAACGGCCAAAGCCACGTCGGTCATAGGAAATGGCTTTATAGCCGTCATTGGCCAAGGCAAGCGCAACGGAATCCCATGTATCCGCCGTCAAAGGCCATCCATGGATTAAAACTACAGGTTTTCCCTCGCCCCACACCTTGGTAAAAAGACGTGTACCGTCACGGGTTTCAATATGTGTCATGTGTGTTCTCCAATAATGATCGTATCACTTGAATAAACGCGTACGTTGCAGGTGCGTTCCAAAACTTGAAGACGAGGGGGAAGGCTTAGCGCGGCATTATGACCTGATAATAGTAATAGATTTCGCTGCCGGGCGCGTGCTGGACACAGGCGCTGGTGATGCCGTTCAGGTTCGTCCACGTGGTGTTGGCGCATGCTCCTGCTGGATCATAAGATCCGACAAAAGGGCCAAAACAATAATCTGTCGCAACGGGGATGGTATTGCCAACTTTAACGGCTTTATTAATTTCGCGGCATAGGGACGCATCTTCACCAACATAAAAGGTCATAAAGAGCTCTTCATCCGTACCGCCAACACCTGGGATGTCAACACCACTCATAAAGGCATAACTTTCATGGTGAAACCCGGTTCCCTCATTGGCCCAGACGCTAGCGGGCGGGTCCTGCCAATTTACCGCACCTCCGTCCTGATGGAACACCTTGCAAGAATCAGGTGCACCGGCATTGGAATAGGCGGTCACGTGTGGGTTTTCAAAGCTGATGTCGGTTTCATCGCAATCGCCGATTGTGCGCATACGCATAAGGGATTGGGCGATGACGGCCCCATATTGCTGAACTTGTGCCATATCAATGGCCACCTGTTCAGTTCTGATATCACCGCCACCGCGGCCAGAATTTGTGACAGCATAAGACAGCGCAGCAAATAAAGCCACGGCGATTAAAATCAGAAATAATGCGTTACCATCACGTTTAAACATAGTCTTAAATCTACCGCATAATTCTGTCAAAAAAATGGCAAGGCATATGCGTGTTGCATTTATGGAACTTCAATACAGCGCATGTTGTAGGTCTGAGCATAAATAGATCCAAAATAAAACAGAGGTTTAAATGAGTTATACACGTTTTTTTGCAATGATTGTTACGTCCGTTGTCGTCATGTTCTTGCTGAAATACACAAACACTTATGCGCTGGATCACATATTTTACAGCGAAACGCGAACATACATGGCCATTATGATGGGCGCGGCTATGGCGGTTATCATGCTGTTATTCATGTTGGAAATGTATAAGGACAAATCCAAAAATACAACTATTTTTATGGGGAGTGCCGTTGTTTTTGTGCTGACATTCTTCCTGATCCGCAGTCAAGCGACGATTCAAGACGAAAGCTGGATGAAAGCGATGATCCCGCACCATTCTATTGCCATCCTTACCAGTGAAAGAGCCGAAATTGATGATGTCCGTGTCCAGAAACTGGCCAATCAAATTATCAAAGCCCAACGCAAAGAGATCAAAGAAATGCAATGGCTGATCGATGATATTGCTGAAAACGGAATTACCGAAACCCAAAGTGAAGCGACAGAGCGGCCCGTTCCTGATTTTCAAGGGCAACTCAACCCCGTAGGTCAACCGATGACTGATGACCAAATTTAACATTTGATGTAGGGCATTTATGTTGAAATAATGTTTGCGGATACTATTTTCATTGTGTGGGTAGTTTAGACTTTTTATTAAGGGTAGCATGAAAAGCAATCGCAGGGATTTTCTTAAGGCTCTGGGCGCTGCAACATTCGTAACTGGCTTCGGGGCGTCATTGCCTCTTCCCACGTGGGCGCAGGGCGTACATCATATGACGGATGCTCATGGCCTGGATGCCTTTGCGCCGCAGTCCGAATATAATTTAAATATTGATTATGCACCGTTCACTCTGGATGGCAGGCGCGGGCGCGCAACCGCCATTAACGGCACTGTGCCGGGACCGCTTTTGCGGTGGCGGGAAGGGGACCGTGTTAAACTGAATGTCACAAATTCGATGATGGATACGCAACATTCCTCTCTTCATTGGCATGGCATTCTTTTGCCGTTTGAAATGGATGGTGTTCCGGGGCTGACATTCGACGGGATACGTCCTGGTGAGACATTCCAATATGAATTTGATGTCAATCAGGCCGGAACCTATTGGTATCATTCACATTCCCGCTTTCAGGAACAGACAGGTGCCTATGGCCCGTTGATCATTGATCCAAAGGATGGTTTGCCGTTCAAATATGATCGTGATTATGCAATTGTTCTCTCAGACTGGTCTTTTACAGATCCTGAGCTTGTTTTTGCCAATATCAATCGCAGTGGAGATTATTATAACTATCAAAAGCGCACGGTTTGGGACTTTTTCGATGATGTGTCCAAAAAAGGACTTTCCAATACCATGCAAGAACGTCTGATGTGGGGCAAGATGCGTATGAGCCCTGTGGACCTGGCCGATGTGACGGGGGCGACATACACGTATCTGATGAATGGAAATTCGCCCGATATGAATTGGACCGGCATCTTTAATCCCGGTGAAACTGTGCGCCTGCGTATCATTAATGCCGCCGCCATGAGCAATTTTGATGTTCGCATTCCCGGAATGAATATGGATGTGGTTATGGTGGATGGCAAGGCCGTTAAACCTGTCAATATTCACGAATTTAGAATAGGCGTGGCGGAAACCTATGATGTTCTGGTTACGCCAAAGGAAGATAAACCTTTTACCATTTTTGCAGAATCTATTGATCGCAGCGGCTTTGCCCGCGGGACGTTATCACCTGAGCCGGGCCTGAGCGCGCCGGTGCCGAAGCTGCGCGCACGCCCGGTTCGCAAGATGTCTGACATGGGCATGATGGCTGGCATGGACATGCACAGTGGTGAAATGATGGACATGGAAAACATGGATATGGCGGAGATGCATGGGCATGCAGGTCACCATGGCATGATGCAGGATCCGATGGTGCCGGGACCCAACGGGCCCGAACCCTTCCGTGAAGATCAAAAGAACACGAACGTCGTGATGGTTGTCACTGAACCGCAGGATCGCTTGGATGACCCGGGCGTGGGGCTGGGCAATGATGGTTGGAAAGTCCTGACCTACAAAGACCTGGTGTCTGATGAACCGCAACCCTATACCCCGAATGTTGATCGCGAAATGACGATTAATATTACCGCGAATATGGAGCGTTATATGTTCTCATTCGATGGCAAAAAATTCAGCGAACAGCCGGGTCCGTTTTACTTTGATCATAATGAACGCCTGCGCCTTTACCTTGTTAACCATACAATGATGGAACATCCCATTCACCTTCACGGTATGTGGATGCAGTTGGAAAACGGTCAGCCGCATGAAAAGCTGCCTTTTAAGCACACATTATTGATGAAGCCGGGTGAAAAGCTCTCCGCCCTGGTTACGCCTGTTGAAAAAGGAGATTGGGCATTCCACTGTCATTTGCTGTATCACATGGAGGCCGGCATGATGCAAGCTGTGCGGGTGGCGTAATATGAAATATTTTTTACTGATCCTTACCCTGTTTCCCGTTTCGGCCTTTGCCCAATCGCATGATCACGGCCACGATATGCACAATGCAATGACGCAACACCAAATGCCTGCCGACTATC
>TARA_B100000686_G_scaffold26069_1_pt1 | contig 12704 bp, 20 predicted proteins | sample TARA_B100000686 | Tara Oceans TARA_B100000686 (sample SAMEA2622733) | marine metagenome | biome: marine biome (ENVO:00000447); feature: marine epipelagic mixed layer (ENVO:xxxxxxxxx); material: "saline water (ENVO:00002010), including plankton (ENVO:xxxxxxxx)" | depth 150 m
CCAAACATTCAGTTTGGATAGGTATTGAACCGCCACCAGTTGGCGGTCCTAACAAGATTATTCCTTATGAGAACAACATTGTGGTCGCATTTTGGGCTAATGATACATCAGGCGGTGGCGTTTTGGACCCCGGTGCAATAATGGGTGGTATCGGAACTATGATTACTGACCCCAAAGAATATCACGATACATTAGGAGAAGGGCAGAGCGTAGTTTGGCAAGAGTGGAAAGATTGTTCAGGCTTTGGAGAGTGTGCAGGAAAAGGAACTCAATTAGCGGTTTATTCTGTGGCGAATGCTACTGTCGGAGTAGTAGGTCGTGCCGTAGGAGGATTATTCTCCGCAGGAAAGGCTATTGGAAAAGCCACTTGTTTTTGGTGTGCTGAATCGGAAGCCGAAAGTTTTGAAACAGATTGGGTAGGATTAGATTATCATAATCTTTCCGCAGCAGCCCATAAAGTTTCAATTGAAATCTCGTGCCGTTATCAAGGCAAGACTCGTATAGTTCATCAAACTGAATTAGCAGGAACATCAGAAGTCTATGGAATGGAGAAAAATCCGAAGCCCGGTTTAGCCTATTTCGTTATTGATTCGCCCGGTGAATGGAAAGTTCGTGTTAAATCTTTAGCATCAGGAACTTGTGCCGACCCTCGTTTAGATGTAGTCGAAACTTTTAATGTAGCCGAACCCAAATCTACCGCAGAAGCGGAAGATTCAGATTCCAAGGAATCTCCCGCCGCTTTAGACCGACTTTTTGCCGACCCTAAAACTTTAGGAGTTCAAGTTGCAGGAGGACTCGCAGGTTTGACTGCATGGTGGTTCTTGTTCCGCCGTGGTAAAGCATAGTTTTATTAGGGTTAATGCACATAGCATACTTATGGAATGTCCATTGTGCGGTTGGCCGATAAAGATAAGTCGTGAATGGGAAACCCATAACAAACTCTGTGCCATTTGGGAATGTAAAGAGTGTAATACTACGGTGACGGCTCAAACACCAATGGCAGATGTTAAGGCATTCAAAAACAAGTATGATGAAGGAGGTAGAAGGCGTGGGGAAGCCTCGACTGGTTCTAATTGATGCAGGATGGTTTGTCGGGCGTAATGCTCGGCATTGGAGTCCTAAAGGTGCTATGCGCCGAGCGCATCAAAAGTGGATTGTTCGTTCTAAGAAGCCTAACGCCTATATGTTCGTTCAAGCCTGCCGTAAAACTGTCTTTAATGATTTCAAGTATTTGGATTTGAGAATGAGCCAACTTCGAGTTTCACCTAAATACGGTAATTCCGAAGTTTTCGTTTGTTATGATGGTATCAAAGCCCGTCAGCGCAGAGGTCTAATTGATAGTGCTTACAAAGGTAATCGAGCCGTGCTACCTGATAGTAGCATTTATGATGCCGAATCTTATGAGATTCACGACTTAAGAGAAGATTTTGGTAAATGGAGTATCAATCCCATGCACCCCCGAAAAGGATGGAAGGGAGTTTATGATGATTACAAAGAAGCCGATGACTTGATTGCCGAAAAAGTTTTAGAGGCATTTGAGGATGATGAAGTAGAAGATATTGTTATCTTTTCTGGAGATTCAGATTTGCACCAATTGTATGCTTGGGAACTTCCTGAAGGAAAAACTTTGCGAATCTCTAATGTTCAAGAAGTTATTACTCCTGAATCTATTGCCGACAAGACAGGAGTAGCCATTACTCAATTTTTAGATTGGAAAGCCTTAACAGGCGATTCTACTGATAATATCAAGGGAATACCCCGTCTTGGACCCGTAAAAGCCACCAAACTTATCAATGAACACAGTTGTTTGGATGATATACCACCAGAACTGTTCATTCGTTATCGTGTCTTAGAATCTGAAGAAGTTTCAGAGTTCCTCAAAGGATACCGTGAAGAAAACGAGTTAAGTAATTATCGAGTCGAGAAAGACTATGGTTATTTCTGGAAGTCATTAGAAACTATGAAAAGAGAGTATCTGACCGACGAGGAATATGCTTCCATTTCTTCGATTGTTCCTTCGGAACTGTTTCAGCAGTTGGATTATCGACCATTGATTCATTCAAATCGAGTTCTAATGAGTCTTCCATTTGAAATGCCTGAAACCCTAACGCTTGATTAAGATAATGTGTTAGCCAATAATCAAGGTCCTCACATTCGTCAGGAACAATACTAATGTAGTAGTAATCTTCCATTTCAAGATAGGCATCTTCTTTCATTTGCTTTCGTTTCTGATATTTCGGGGCAGCATTACGAACCCAGCCAGAAACTTGGTTCATTTGGCTGGGCGAGTAGTCTAAGCCCCAGTATTCAATGATGATGCTCTGCTCGATACCCAATTCGGGTGTCGGCAGAATCACCCAATCAGGAACAATTCTTTTGTCTCCAATCCAGAATACTGGCTCATAAACATAGTTTAACTTTTGTTTGAACAACCAGTCATCTATTCGGGCTTCAGAGAAACTTTGAACCCAATATCCAGATTTTGTTTTCGTGCGTTTGGCTCGGTTTGCCGAGCCGCTATTGCGGCGGCGTTTTGGCATGATATTACTTAGGAAGTTCGACTACATAAAGGCTACGGCGTATCCTGATTATCACCTACAAATCTTTAAGTATCGGCAGAGTCAATTCTTGTTTGTATGTCGCCTCAAAGCCGCAGGATTTTGAATTGGATAGCATCTCGACCACCTGTGGTGGGGGAAACTATCCTTCGTCCTCATATTCCTAAACGCTTAACCAATCTCGGCAAGGCTACTATGTTTTTCCCCACTCAAACCATTAGTGGTGTTCATCTGGAGGCCGTCAAAGCCCAGATGACGGCTAATATGTATCAGTTATTAGATAGTATGGGTCTTAGGGATGATTCTCTCCATTGGAATGAAAAAATTGAAAATCAATATGAATCAGTTTGGCAACTAAAGAGTCGAGAAGGTTCGACTTTAGCCACCATTCATGTCATTAAACCCGAATCGACTTGGGAAAACTTTGAAGAAGCCTTAAATGATTGGTTCAAGGAACTTGAGACCAAATCGGAGTGAAGTTTTAAGTAGTTATCAAAACTTAGTGGTTATTATGAAGTCCTTCGAAATCATCGAGTCCCAATTGGACGAGTGTATCAATTATGTCGGCCCTATGTCAGAACATAACCATCGGTTTATTTATCATATCTTATGCCAACTTAAGTCAATGGGCGAACAACACCGAGATGAGTGGCGAATTATTTTGATAGAAGGAGACCATGAAGCCGAGATGTCAGAAACCTATGCCGAATACTTAGACCGCAAAGCCTGTGGCGAAAAAGTTTGGTTTGACCCAGAGGGAGAAGGGACAATTTTGTTTGAAGAACCCATCCCTACATCTGACGAGGAATCTGCATGAAGACTCCACCTCGCAAGCAAATGGATTGCCCTGCTTGTGGTTCCCCTCATCATCGAAACACCCTCAAAATGAAAGATGCTACACCTAATGGAGTCATGTATGAATGCGGGTGTGGCTACGGATTGATTATTCGTCGTGGCAAAGTCAATAAGAATCCAGCCTTGTCTAATTAGAAGTCATTAACTTCAAATAGGTGCTACTACATATTAGTATCATGGTGAGAGTTATCGTTGATTCCCATGAACATGGGAGAATTAAGGCTATGTCAGAAATGCTTCTGAATGCCGAAGTAGCCCCTTTAGAGTGTGGAGATTTTAGAGTAGAAGGTCAAGGGTTTGACGAACAACCCATAACTGTGTTAGTTGAGCGTAAGACATGGAGTGATGCTTACGGCAGTTTCAATAGCAAGAGATTGCAGAATCAAGTCTCCCGCTTGATTGAAGCCGCCGTTGAGGAATCTTCAATTCGACCTGTGCTTTTGGTCGAAGGTTCGCCCAGAGACATTTATGGAGTGAATGGCGACAGGATTCGTGCGCTACAACAACATCTTAACCGCTTGTCGGTAGAATCAATCCCTGTTATTTACACCGAATCTATTGATGAAACTTTCCGTTATTTGAACTCGGTAGTTCATCGAGTCAAATCTCAAGAGTTCGGTTCATTGGTTCGTCCTGTGACAGTAGTTACTTCTTCTCGCAATAAGCATCACGCTATGTTGGAACAAATGCCCAAAGTCGGCAGAACTATGGGTAAGAAAATCTACGATGAATATGATTCTCTCCAAGATTTCGTCAATAGTTTTGAAGCCAACCCAGTTATTGGCTCTCATACTAAAGCCTATCAAGCCATTCTGGATTTTATTACTGCTACATGGGGAGAGGCGAAATCAGAAACCATTACTAAAATGGAGGCTTCCGAATGAAGATGAATGCTCGTATTGCGGTTCCGACTATCAAAAATCTAATTTCTGTTTTAGAAAAGGTAGCCGAAGAAGCCATTTTTAGATTTGATGGAGATGGCCTCAAAATTAACATGGTGTGTGCTAACCGTTTCAAAATGGTTGATGCGTGGCTTCAACCCGCCGCTTTTCTCGAATACGACTGTGATGAGGCAATTGAACTTGGTGTAGTAGTAGACCGCATCAAGGACATTACCAAAACATTAACTGCCAAAGATGAACTTTTGATAACTTATGATGATGGTAAGTTTGCTTTAGTAGCCAACGGTATTCGTAGAGTTATCAAACTTTTGCGTTTAGAATACATGAATAAGATAACGGCTTTACCAGATTTTGATTACACTTACACTTTGTCCACTTCTTCTAAAGAAGTTCGAGATTATCTCAAAACATTGGGTAAAACTGTGGCTTTTGATAGTATTATTCGGAAATCCGAAGATATGGAATTAGTTTGGAGGTCAAAGAATGATGATGAACCTATTGAATGGAAACCCGATTTGACTTCCGAAGATAGGGTCGGAACTTTTGGAGATATATCTTCCACCACCTATACTACGGATGAAGTGTTAGCCTCGGTCGCAGGAACACAAAGAAAGCAACCTATTTTGATACAAGGAGGACAGGATGTTCCTCTAAGATTTGACTGGCAACCTTATGAGGGTGTTCGGTTAATTAGTATGGTAGCCAATAGGAGTTGAAAAGGAATGAAAAGAACAAAACCCACAAATTATGAAGCCGCTAAACGGACAGTAACCGTTGGAGAGAAAGTAACAGCCGAAAACATGGTAGAGCGATTGATTGAAAATCGTCGTAGAGAAATCCCGACTAAAAGAAGTCTGTCTGCCAAGATGAAGAAAGACCCCGATTTTATCGTAGTCGCCACCAGTCGAGGACCAACTGTTTTTCAACGGATTGCTTGATTGTGCGTAGCCTCGCACAAGTCCAAAAATCTGCCGAAGTGACTCTTTAAGTAGTTGATGAAACCATGTGTAAAATTGTTAGGAGAATGTTATTATGAACACTAAAAATATGGACACCACAAGGTTCTATCTTTCAGATAATTTTGTAAGCAAGTATAAGCGTAAGAAAGCCCCGTTTGGATTTAATGGATTAGGAGAGTTGGTGTATAATCGAACTTATTCTCGCCTCAAAGCCGATGGCAAAAATGAACAATGGTGGGAAACAGTTCAGCGAGTAGTCGAGGGAACTTTCAATATGCAAAAACGCCACATTGATTCTCACGGTCTTGGATGGAATGCTTGGAAAGCCCAACACTCGGCTCAACAAATGTATGACCGTATCTTCAACATGAAGTTCTTACCGCCGGGTCGAGGACTCTGGGCTATGGGAACACCGATTACTGAAGAAAAGAAACTTTTCGCAGCACTCAACAACTGTGCTTTCGTATCTACTGAAAACTTAGCATCCGAGTTTTCTAAACCTTTTTGTTTCTTAATGGATGCTTCCATGTTGGGTGTTGGCGTTGGTTTTGATACCAAAGGTCAAAGCAACATTATTCTCAAAGGACCCAACCCTATGCGAAAAAGTGAACTGTGTATTATTCCAGACACTCGTGAAGGCTGGGTTGAATCCCTAAGACTTCTTTTAGATTCCTATGCTCATGGTAGCGGAGAGTTAGAGTTCGATTACTCTGAAATCCGACCCGCAGGTGTGCCGATTCGAGGCTTTGGTGGAGAATCATCAGGCCCAGACCCACTCGAAGAACTTCACAATAGTATTAGAACTATTCTTAATGAAGAAATTGGACAGCCTATTTCTTTGACCGCAATTGTAGATATTATGAATCTAATTGGTAAATGTGTAGTCGCTGGAAATGTGCGTAGAACTGCGGAGATTGTATTTGGAGATGGCGATTCAGAAGAATACCTTGACCTCAAGAATTATGAGGTTAATCCACATCGAGCCACTTACGGTTGGACTTCCAACAATTCTATTTTTGCTTCTGTGGGTATGAACTATGAACCAGCCGCCGAGCGTATTCGATATAATGGAGAACCGGGCTTCGCATGGTTAGACAATATGAGAGCCTACGGACGAATGGCCGATGCACCTAATTTCAAAGACCGCAGAGCCTCTGGTGGAAATCCTTGTTTGGAACAAACTTTGGAATCCTATGAACTTTGTTGCTTAGTTGAAACTTTCCCTAACAATCACGAGTCTTTAGAGGACTATTTGGAAACTTTGAAATATGCGTATCTTTATGCTAAGACAGTTACTTTGGGTAATACCCATTGGCCTGAAACCAACCGAGTTATGCTTCGGAATCGAAGAATCGGTTGTTCCATGTCTGGTATCGCTCAATTTATTGCTGACCGAAGTTTAGGAACACTACAAGTGTGGATGGACAAAGGTTATCATCATATTCAGAAACTCGACGAAGAGTATGCGGATTGGATGGCAATTCCTCGTTCTATCAAAACAACTTCTATCAAACCATCAGGAACAGTTTCCTTGTTAGCAGGTGCAACACCCGGAATCCACTTCCCTGAATCTCGATATTACATTCGCAGAATGCGATTAGGTATTCATTCTAATCTGGTTCCTGCTTTAGAAAAGGCAGGATACAGTATCGAGCCTGCGTTTGGGGCAGAAGATTCTACCGTTGTCGTTGAAATCCCTGTGGATGTTGGCGAAGGCGTGAGGACTTTGGATGGTGTTTCTATGTGGGAACAACTTGGGCTTGCCGCCATAGCCCAGAGATATTGGGCAGATAATCAAGTTTCATGCACCGTAACTTTTGACCCCGAATCAGAGGGCCAACAAATTGCCGCCGCCCTCGACCAATTCCAATATCAACTGAAAGGTATTTCTTTCTTACCTCGTTTAGAAGCAGGGGCTTATGCCCAAATGCCTTACGAATCTATTGATGCGGAAACTTACCGAGAAATGAAAAAGAACTTAGGCAAACTATCCTTCGGTCGTATCAAAGGAGAAGAAATTATTGTAGAAAGATTCTGCGATAATGATGTTTGCGAGATAGATTTTAATCCTGTTGAGGCTGATGAGGTATCGGCTGAAGCATAACTATAAGTAGTTGAAAACCACTATACTATATTGGAGTCGTTCACTAAACTGTCGTTCTGTTCTTCCCTCACCGACAATTCCCTCACTTCCTTCGGTGGGCGACTCCACCCTTACCTTTAAGTATCAAGAGAGTTCAATGTTTTGTCATAGAGAGGCAGAACAATGTTAGAGTATTATCCTTTAGAAGAAGATGCCGAAATGGGATTTGTCATCGTTGATAAGGATTTCGAAGATTGGCTAATTGCTACTATGGGTTTGAACTTTGAAGATATTTCCTTTGCCGTCTTAGGTGAAGATGAAGAAGGTGAAATGGAACTTATCATTGATGAAGACGATTTTTACAATCTTCAAGATGTTCACCACGAATATGAAACTTATGGGTGGGCAATCTTAGATGACCCAGAATATGAAGATTGGGAACAAATGTTTGCTTTGACTTTGTATGAGGCAGATATGGCTCGTAAAATGTATCTTCGAGGATATAACCCAGAAAGATTCAATCGCACGCAGAGTTCTCCTCGAAGTCGATACGGTCAGACCCGCCGAAACATTCGCAAAGATATGTGGGGTTCAGTTAGCCTAACAGGAGTTTTAGCCACAGTAGGTATTGTTGGATTTATTGCTTATTTGGCACAGAGGAATTGAGATGCACAATTTAGAGAAACATTTGGCTTGCGCTGAACTCAAAACTTCTCACCTTCATTATTTAGTTTCTAATACCCAACATCGTGTTGAAAACTTATTGTTGAAAGTTGAAACTTTGTATGAAAGGCTCAAGTCCCAGTAACCTTTAAGTATCAAAGATTACTATGATATAGTATGGACAAGGATTTAGAAAAGTTCTCCGAAGATTTGATGTTGCTCATCAATGCCTTCATCACAGACACAGGCGACATTAAAGAAGTGTTGGCTCGTGTTACTGAACAATTAGAATCTTTGGAAAACGATGTAGCCTATATGAACAAAGTAGTTCGTGATGGAAACGGTAGGCCACCTTTGATGACTCGTTTAGAAGTTTTAGAAGAGAAAATCAATGCCCTCAAGGAAACCACCGATAAATGGTGGCAAGTTTGGTTAGCAGCCGTTCCCGGTTTGTTAGCCTTGATAACAACAGGCGCAGTGGTGATGTAGATGGATGAATTATCTTGTGGTGCAAGCATTTACAATCCCGACACATCTAATCGCCAAATTATGGATTGTGAAATTATTCTAAGTGTTGAAGCCGTAGAAGTTCTCAAAAGTTTGCGAGGAGAAAAAGATTCCTACCTTTACATTAGTGTGAAGGGTGGAGGATGTTCAGGTTATATTTATGATTTACAGTTATTAGAAGATGAACCAACCGATTCTCACCAAGTTATTACTCAAGATGGTATCGGAGTAGTAATTCATCAATTAGATTCCACTTTGCTTAATGGTATATTGATTGATTATGAGGACAAGTTAATGGGAGGAGGATTTAAGATGTCCAATCCAAACGCCAACCGTGCGTGTGGGTGTGGGCTATCATTTGGGTGATAAGATGGACTGTCCGTGTGGCCGAGGTTGTATTCGAGGACGGTTAAAAGGATTAGACATAGAAGATAAAACACCCATGTTAGATTGTGCCGCCTGCACGGAAACTCATTATCTCAAATTAGTGATGTGTTGGGACGAGTATGAAGGAAACTATTGGTATGAATGGCGGCTCGTAGAATTGCCCAAGCGGGTCTTGAAACCATAACTTTAAGTAGTCGTTTAGGTCAGGATGAATTATGCCTTACAGTGACCCTGCTCAAAAAGCAGCGTATCAAAAAGAATACAACAAGAAATACTACCGCAACTACAAGGATTCTAAGAATCTGGTAGGAAAGGCAGTTAGTTCAAAAACTTTACTTCGAGATAAGAAGAAACAATACCTTCTTACAAAGTTAGGGCATGAGTGCAAAACTTGTGGGCTAACCGACCCAACAGTTCTGGGAGTTAGAAGCACGGATAAAACTTTCAAACGCACATGGAAAGATAAATCTTACAAATCTATTTACGATTATTCATGGGATGACTTAGAAGTTATCTATCCTACTTTGAAGATTGTTTGTTCAGCCTGTAAAGAAAGTATATCACAAAAAGAGAAACTCAAAAGTATGATTTATAGTGAAGACTTACCGAAAGGATATACCTTAGATGAGGACTTAGCATGAGTAAAAGATTTGAGATTAAATGTGCTAATTGTGATTTGATAGGTCGTATGACTTATACAGGGAGAACCTCACCAGAAGGAAAAGACATAGTTACATATGTGTGCGGGTGCGACAACCCATTTCCTAACTTTGATAGACCCTTTGTTCAGAGGTAATCTTTAAGTATCAGAGGCATCTCATTATGAACATGGTCGTTTATTTGATTACAGCAGTTGTTGAAGGCAACGCTATCTATCATCGAGAAACTCCGCACGAAGAAGGAGTGGGCAGAATGATTAACGAAGCCATCTCTGCTGTCTATTCATTAGGGTTCATGCCTGTGGAAGAACCTTACATTTTAGTAGAGTCAATTTATGAGGATGAACCTACCCCTCGGCCAGAGTCTATGATTTTCTACGACCAATTCGAAGATTATTACTTAGATGAGTGGGAGGCTGATGAAGAATCAGGTCGAGTTCGCACCATTTCGGGCAAACCACACACTCCACGAAAACTTAAGGAAGATAAAGGTATCAGCCCTGAAGAAGCAGCCCGTCGCATTTCCTTCCAAAGTGATGATTGGACATCGGCTTGGGAAATTGTAGATTTAGAACCTTATGAAACTGTGGAGGGCGACCGAATGGCAGGGACAATCGTTAATACCCTAACTAATGAAAGAGTAGATTTCGACAATGCACCAGTCCTGCGTGATTATTATGTTGAACCATTGGATGTTTATGTAGATTACGATGATTGGGAGGATGAAGAAGATGAGGACGATGAATGGGATATGGATAACATCGAACAGGAAGAACTTGTGGATGTTAAGGATGCTGAATACATTTTCCAAAAGAGAGTCAGCGTATTTGCAGATGACGAAGATGAGGCTTATGATGAATTAGGCTACATTCACGAAAAAGAATATGAGATGGTTGAAGTCAAAGAAGCACCACTATTCCAAAAGAAATACAGCCCTAAACAATTGGCGAAAATGAACGAAGAAAAACTTAGGAAACTACTTATCAAGACGGTTAGGAAAAATGGACTTGAAGATTCTTTCACTAAGAGGTTCCGAAAAGAAACATTGGAAGAAGTCGTTGGGACTGATGAATATAATGGGTTTGATTACTATAACCTTATTTATTACATTATGGAAGCACAAAAGGAAGGTAGTAGTTTAGAGGCATGGGATGTATTGGGTTATGACTCTAAAGCACACATGAAGAAAGAAATGAGAATAGAAGTCAAAGAGGGAGAAGAAGTAGATTCCAACCCAACTGGTGGTAATACTGGAGACCAAATAGTTTCATGGGAACATAATGGACTATCTTCTCCATCAGGACCACCTTCCGATATTTTCTGGGCAGAAGGTGAAAAGAAAAACTGTGGTTGCGGTCAAGACCCATGTATTACTTATGGTGCAGAAGATTTTGGTTTTGGTGATTACAAGGTTGCTGTCGTGGATAACTATGTATGTTTATTCAATAACAACACTGCTCGTGAATGGAGAGCATTTTACCGCTATCCAGCAGAAGATGAATATCCACCATCTGATGGAAAATTAGACCCAACGGGACAACGGAACAAAAAAAGAAAAGAGTTAGATAGAAACCACCCTCATAGAAAATACATTCTCACACTTCTTGAAGAAAACTTAAAAGGTAAGATTTCTGAAGAAAAATACAACCAGTTAATGTCTTCTGGGCTTCGTGCAGGTTTTCATCGTTCTTATGGTCCAGTAGTTGCACTCGCAAAGAAATATCCACAACTCGATTTGGGAGATGAAGGAAAAGGATTCTCCCATGTGGCACTTTGGCCTATTCCAAGTCGCCACCGCTTTACGGGAAAGCCATTAGAAGCAGAAGGTTTCGACGACGATGGTGTAGGTCCAAAGCACATGGCTTCGGAAAATAAAACCGAGTTCCGTTCCCCATTAGATGATTCCTATGAGGAAATCTTGTAAGGTGATATTATGGATATGTTAGATGCTATTTGTGAGCATTGTAATCAAATGATACTTCCCGGCGAGTCTTCGACTTCGCAGGGTTGCCGCCGGGTTCACTTGCGTTGTCAGCAAAACAACATTTTCCAAGCACCGTGGCGTATCGGTAAAGGTGGCTAACTTTATTACAGTCCTATGACTTAATAGTAGCATGACAAGTTTCTGGGACGATTTCTTTAGAGATTGGTATTCAAATAGCACAGGTAGCCCATACGCCAATTATAGGAATCATTATATTCCGCCCCGAAATAAAAGCGGAATCGGTCAATTGGCTCAAACTTTAAGAGAAGTCAAGGAACTAATTGAAGCCCTATTGGAAAATAACCTTCCAACTTCAAAGATTATTAGTGAAGAAGTTAAGGTGGATGAAGATGGACTCCTTAATCTCGAAATCGTAGTAGAGAAAGAAATTGGTGAGAAAACTCGTGTGTTTAACATAGTAGTAAAGGAACTCAAGGAAGAAGAAGAAGACTCCGAAGATGAGGAACCTGAAGACACCACCGACTATTTTACTCCTTGAGCAACCTATCGTTATCTTTAAGTAGTTGATAAGACCATTACTTATTAGAGGAAACAGTGGGTTTCCTATGAATGAACACGATAAGTGATAAACAATGGAGAAAAATAACAGATTTACAAAAACACTAATGACTATCTTAACGGCCATCATGCTTGCTATGAGCGCAGGCGTTGTAGTAGCAGATGGAACAGACCCATTAGACCCATCAGATGGTGGGGCTGACTGGGATGGAGATGGTCTTACGAATGCAGAAGAACAAAACGCTGGAACTAATTTTAACAACCCCGATACTGACGGTGATGGATTACCCGATGGTTGGGAAGTTGCTAATGGTTTAGACCCACTTAATGGGGGAGATGGTAATGCTGACCCCGATGGTGATGGTCTAACTAATGTGCAAGAATACCAGCGTGGAACAAATCCAAACTCGGCAGATACAGACGGTGATGGGCGACCTGACGGTTCAGACCCATTCCCTAATGACCCTAATGATGGAGAATATGCCGATTCAGATGGTGATGGTATCCCAGATGCTTATGACCCCGATTATCAAGAATCTGAAACAGGTTCAGGAAATGGCGGCACAGAAGGTGGCGGCGAATCCAATGATAATGGGCAAGGCGAAGGTCAGGGTCAAGGTCAGGGTCA